>Ga0187809_10000287_pt1 | contig 29906 bp, 32 predicted proteins | sample NC_wetland_sal_i_8_FD_132415 | JGI IMG/M metagenome (GOLD analysis project Ga0187809, IMG submission 132415) | Wetland sediment microbial communities from Neuse River Estuary, North Carolina, USA - ASW_4 | ecosystem: Environmental > Aquatic > Freshwater > Wetlands > Sediment | place: USA: North...
ACGACGCCACAGCTCTCAAACCGCCAACCGACCGCACAACAAATCCAAACCCAACCGAGAGGAGCCAATAGAACCAAGCCTAAATGCCGAACCCCGATGTATCAAAGTCGTTGACACGATCCGGCAGGACCGAACCGGTAGGGGCTCGGCAAGCTTCGGCTCCATTGCCGGCTAGGCCGGACCATCCCTCGGCCGAGCCTGTTTGCGACTCCCTGAACCCTCGCAATCGTCGGCGCGCCATCGTTGCTGCCGGACCTGCGGGCGCCTACGCTTCGCTCCGGTGCCGGTCCAGGAACTCCCGCAGTGCCATCTCCAGAACGGTCTGATGGGTGATACGGCGGCCGACCTTGTCCTCCTCATGCGCAACGAAGCGCCGCAGCCGCCGGTATTGATTGTTGGTCAGACGCACGCTCAGCGTATGCGCGTAAGCCGTTTTGTCATCGCCCCGCAGCTCTGGGCTGGGATCTTCATCGGACGCCATGCTAACTGCTCCCGTATGGAGGGAATTCGATCGTTCCGCATCCAAAGAATGACCCGTTGTTCCTATTGCGTCAACTCAAATTACTCTTGATGAAAAGGGTATGTATCTGGATGTGAGCAATGTATTGCCGTAGTTAAGTACATCTGTCACACGCACTGGATGAGGCCGCCAGAACGAATCACCCGGTAGTTGCAATATACACAATCATTGGTTGCGCCTAAGCCAAATTGCCCTTCAGGCGTGCATCAGGCCGCTAGACTGACCCTCGCCAAAAATACACCCGCAGCAGGCTCTCCCGCTGTAATGTCTATTATGGTCTCGTTTCGTACTACGTAGGCAAATTCGTGCGCCGTCTGCGAGCAGTTCCAGCTCAGCGCAGGTGCGTGCTTCAGCCTACGCGCCGTCGCCTGGACCGATCGGGGCGGGTTGGTTCCTCTACTTTTCTCGCCGCCTGGCGGACGATTTGGCCGATTCCTCGCAGGAACGCCCAGCCTTCGGGAGTTCTCCGCACCAGAATGCTCCTCCGATCCCGGTGGTCAGCCCCGCGCGCGGCGAGCGAAAGATTGGCCAATCGGTCCAGCGCGCGGCTGACCACCGCCCTGGAAATGCCGAGATGCGCCGCCAAGCCGCGAACGGTCTGCGGCTCTTCACTGAGGTAGCAGACCAGGAAAAGCCCGAGCTGGCGCGCCGTCAGATCGCGACCTTCGCGGTTCACCAGTTCGCGAAGGGTGTAAAGCAGTATCTCCGGCAACGCGGTCTGAGCATCCTCAGGCTGTGCGGACATAGATTGCCTTCTGGGGCATCGGGATTGCGTGCGCCGTCCCGGCTGCCGATCGCTCCAGGTGTTGAGACGCGCAGGGCGACGCCTGGTGTCTGGCAACCGAGGCGAACAGAGCGTTGAGAAACTCGGTGCTGCGCCGGGTCCGATGGACAAGGTGGCGGCGCCGGGTGCGCGGGTCGCGGGTTGCCTTGGTCAATCGAAGCCTGTCCAGGCGATCCAGGGTGTGCTTCAGGGCATCCGGGGCGAGGCCGAGTTCCTGCGACAGCGACCGGACGGTCTTCGGTTCAGTTGCAAGACGACACATCAACAGCACACCCAGCTGCCGCAAAGACAGGTCCACCTTATCATACCGCGCCAGTTCGACGAAGGTATCGCGCAATTGCCGCAGCTCGGGGAAGGCAAGTTCCACGTCGGGCGCCGCCGGGGAGTCGGGCAGGATTACAGAGTCGGCTACCGGTTCATCCACATAGTAGCGACCGGCCAGCGCACGCAGTTGCTCCGGCAGTTCGCTTACAATCTCGGGCCCAAGCCGACAGAATGTGGAACAGCTGGGTATTTCGCCAGGATGATGCCACCCGCAGACCTGGCGTAGGTACGGATCATGATGCAGCGCTCTCACGAGCATCGTTATGGTCGGAACATCGAGCAATGCTCTTGCGACGAGGCTGCGAGCGATCGCGCCGCGATTCTTCTTGGGACGGCCTCGCCCGCGACGCCCAGGAGCAGGGGCTCGTGGCAGATCGAGGCTGCCAAGTATTGCAGCCAATCCGTCCCGGCTGCTCGGGATCGTAATGGATGTTTCGGTGGCGGTTGCACTGGGCTGCTCGGCCGCAGCCGTCTGAAGGGAATCGGACATCGCGCGAACTCCTCTCGCGCAGTTGATACTAAAATATCGGAGCAGAATCCAGAGGACTCTTTGGGGGTCTTTGGTCAAGAAGGGTATTATATAGCAGTACATCTGAGAGTCCGTAACTATATCGCTCGGGACGTACTTGCTTGAAGCGAACATTCTTCGCGAGAGTAAAATGCTCCGGATCGGCTCGGAATGTTTGGCTGAATGACGTAGTGATGCAAGCACATAGACAGAGGATCGGCATACCCGCAACATCACGCACGTAGCCACGTGCACTTGCTGTCAAAAACCTATACATATATTGCGATCCGTAGTATTTACAGAATCCCAGGTTGTTGTTAATAATTGCATTTTTATTTTGGTCCGGTAATTGCATTTGTGTCGTTCGCTTGCTTCGGAGGTGAAAATGTCAAGCACAACGACCCCCCTCACAACCCGATCGGCGCGCATGGCACTTTTGCGTGGCGGTTGTGGCACTCGTGCGGCGGACTTGCTGGCGGTTGTATTTGCTGCCGCGTTGCTGGCAGCAGGGCTCAGCACCGCGGCGAGTGCCGGCTACTATGTCGATCCCGCCGTCCTGCACATCGGTTCCGGGCAGGGAACGGCCTGCGTTACTGGCGGATGCCCGATCTACAACGGCGAGGTCAACGCGACGGGCACCGGCCACTTCGACGTTTACTACAATCAAGCCAATGGACCAGCGCTGGACACCTCGGTGCTTGCCATCTTCGCCGTTCCGAACGGGGGCAGCCTTCCGGCCAACGCAGTCGATTCTGTGCTGCTGTTCAGCAACTTCTCGACCAGCTCGCATGCCGGAGGTACGCCTGTCACATCGGTTGTCGGCCCGGGCGGTTATAACCTGACCTACGCCGACCAAGCGACTGGCCTGGTCGGCAGCATGAGCAGTGGCAATGTTTATGACTTTCTTTCTGCCGCTGCCGGCGGCTCAGGAACGACCTTCGGCGATCTGTTCCATGCTGGCGACAACAGCGTCAGCTTCACCAATTTGCATGCAGCCGACCTGGCGGTGAACGGCATCGATGCCAGCGCATTCTCGATCTACATACGGGGCCTGGATACCACCGCGTTCAGCGGCCAGTCCGTGCTGGATGTCAGTTTCCAGGGCGTGCCGAAGGGAACCTTCGTCGTGGGTTTTGGCTACCAGGGATCTCCCATGTCCAATCCGAATCCCTTCGACACGGCATTCACCGAGGCCGGCCTGACCAGAACGGCTCCGGTTCCCTCGCCGGAGCCGGGAAGCATCGGACTGCTCGGTTTCGGCCTGGCCGCGCTTGGCTGGCTGCTGGCGCGACGCCAAGCCACCCGGGGGTGAGCGTCGTCCGGCGACTTCAACCCTCGGGGCGACTCTGCGCCGGCGGGGGAATTTCGCCCGCCGGCCGCGGGGTAGATCTCAATTCGCACCGGCACGGGGCGGCCGCGGCGCGCCCCGCTCCCCCAAATCGGTCATTCCTCCCCCTCGGTTCTCGCCTGCAGCAGCAGCGACAGGAACTGTTGTCCTATCGCGGTTCGAAATATAATGACGCGGCGACGGTTCCGCGGGTCGATCTTGCGTCCCAGCAGCCGGCGCTGACACAGCAGGACCAGAACCCGCAACACATCCGTCGGCAGCAGGTCGAGTTCATCGGCCAGAGTTCGAACCGTATGTTGCCGATCAACCAGGTAGCAGGTCAGGAACATTGCCAACTGCGGCAGGGTGAGATCCCGCTCCTCCTCGCGGACCATCGACAGCAAGAGCCGGTTCAGCATCAAGAGCAGTGGATCGGCATCATCCTTGCCGCGGGGCTCCGGAACGGGCTCCGGCTCGTCGCGGAGCGGCAGGGCGTGCCGGCCGAGCGATGGCAACAGCCTATGGATCGTCTCTGGCAGGATTTCGGCAAGTTCGGCTCGGGCTCGTGAGAACGTCGCCTGGGTTGGCACTTCTGAGGGCGTTCGCCATCCGCAGCCCAGACGGAATGCCGGATCGCCGACGAGGCGCTCGATCAGCGCCCCGATCGTCGGGATGCCGAGTACAGGCATCGCCACGAGACTGCGCGCGATCGCGACGCGGTTGGCCTTCGGCCGTCCGCGCGTCCGAAGAGAGCGGGTCACGCGGCATTGGGCCATGGCCGCGTCGATCTCGGCGAACATCTGTTGGGCGTCAGGTTGGGTTGGCGCAGGCGGCGCGATCTCGCCGGCACGGCGGTGATAAGGCCGGTCCATGACGTTGTTTTCCCGCCCAAAATCGTGCATTTCGATTTTCCTCCAATTCACTAATGGACTGTATTTGATTCTCTCTACCGTGTGAATAAAAAAATACTTTGTACATCCAGTGGTATTTGCTTTTATGATTATGCGCGGATCGATCGATTGCAGTACTTGCTTGTCCACGCAGGGGCGGGCAAAGCACCGGCGCAGTGCGGCCGGCCGATCGCCTGACGGCAATGCACCTCATGATCCCCGAAATCCGGAGCCAAAGTGACGGTGGTGCGGCGGAGAGCTGCTACAACGAGGCCTGCCGGTCTCGCGATCACTGCCCGGGATCTCTCGTGCCGCCACACCAAGCGCGTGACGCGGAGCCCGGGTTCTGATCCTCTACGCTCCGGGCAACGGGCGGAGTCGCGGCATGGCGGTGGTGATCACGGTGGCCCAGCAGAAGGGCGGCACCGGCAAGACCACCCTCGCGGCCAATCTGGCGGCGGCGCTGGCGTCATCGCGCCGGGTGGCGCTGCTGGACATCGACCCGCAGAAGAGCCTCACCCGCTGGCATGCGCTGCGGCGCGGCCGGCTGCAGGAGGCGGCGGCGATGACCTTCTCCGACGTGGCCGGCTGGCGGCTGGCCGCCGAACTGGACCGGCTGAAGCAGTCGCATGACGTGGTGCTGGTGGATTCGCCGCCGCAGATCGACACCGATGCCCGCCTGGCGGTGCGCGGCGCCGACCTGGTGCTGGTGCCGGTGCAGCCGAGTCCGCCGGATGTCTGGGCGGCGGAGGGCACGCTGGCGCTGGCGGCGGCGGAACGCCGGCCGGCCTATCTGGTGCTCAACCGCGTGCCTTCGGCGGGCAAGCTGCGTGGTCTGGTGGCGGCGGACCTCGCCAAGCGGCAGTTGCCGCTGCTACGCAGTGTCATCGGCAACCGCACCGGATTCGCGTCCGCCTTCGCCGAGGGGCTGGGCGTGACCGAGGCGGCGCCACGCTCCTCCGCGGCCAGCGAGCTGCGGGCCCTGCTGGACGAACTGTTGGAGATGACGCAATGACAAGCCTGCCCGGATGGGTGTGGTCCCTGGTGCTGGCGGTGCACATCCTGTGCGCGGTGGTGTGGGTGGGCGGCATGTTCTTCGCCTACATGGTGCTGCGGCCGAGCATGGTGGCGATCGACCCGCCGCAGCGGATGTTGCTGCACACTCAGGTGTTCCGCCGCTTTTTCCTGATGGTTTGGCACGCCATGCCGCTGATCCTGCTGTCCGGCTTCGCCATGCTGATCTGGCAGTATGGCGGGATGGCGCATCTGCGCTGGAACATCAATGCGATGATGAGCATCGGCCTGCTGATGTCGGTGATCTTCCTGTACCTGGTGCTCGGCCCGTACAAGCGGTTCCGCCGCACCACCGACCGGACGCGCATGGCGGCGTCGCTGGACATGATCCGCAAGCTGATCGGGGTGAATTTGGTGCTGGGGCTGATCACGGTGGTGCTGGCGGCGTGGAATTTCTAGCCGCGGCGCGCACCGCCATCGCAAGCCACGGACGTGCATCAGCCAGCCAGTGCTTCCTCGGCGTTCGGATCGCCGGGTGCCGTCGCCCAGGCGAGTTCCACCAGCGTCACGATCCGCCGTCCCGCGCCGTCCAGCTGGCAGACGATCAGCCCCTGCTCCTCCATGTATCCCAGCACCCGCCGCGCCCGGCCCAGCGAGTGGGTGCCGTAGGCGCGGGCGATCGCCGGGTCGGCCGGGCAGGGCAGCGCCTCCCGCGCGGCGCGGGCTAGCATCAGGAAGATGCCCTGCATGTCCTCCGGCAGGATGGCGGCGCGGGCCATGACATCCTGCCAGGCATCCTCTTCCGCCATCTCCGCGCTGATGCCGGCGCGGGCCCGGGTCAGCATGCGGCGGAACTCCCCCAGTTCCGGGACGGCCGCACCCATTCCCTCGATCCGGCAGCGGACCACGAAATCCTGGTAGAGCACGCCGACGGCGCGGAACCCGGCCTCGGGATCGGCGAGGATGGCGGCCAGGATGCGGTCCAGGCGCTGGCGGCGTTCCGCCAGCTGCTCCGGGTCCGGCGGCGGCGCCTCCGCCTCGGCGCGGGTGTCCGGCGCGGCGGGCCTGGCGGCGGCCATCAGCTGGCTGATCAGGTCGGGCGCGGGCGGCGGCTTGCGGCGCGGCGGCCGGGTGAGGGCCGGCTCGGGCGGCGGCGCGGCGAGGATCACCGCATGTGCGTCCTCCAGCGGTGCCTCCGGCAGCGGCATCAGCCGCGGCAGCGCGGTGGGCGGGGCGGTCTCCGTCGCACCGATGCGCAGCCCCAGCGGGCGGCGGGACAGCGCCGGCCCGAGCGCCATGAAATGCCCGCGCTCCAGGTCGCGAAACGCCTCCGCCTGCCGCCGCTCCATGCCGAGGAGGTCGGCGGCGCGCGCCATGTCGATGTCAAGGAAGGTGCGGCCCATGAGGAAGTTGGACGCCTCCGCCGCGACGTTCTTGGCCAGCTTGGCCAGGCGCTGCGTGGCGATCACCCCGGCCAGCCCGCGCTTGCGGCCGCGGCACATCAGGTTGGTCATGGCATTCAGCGACAGCTTGCGCGCTTCGTCGGACACCTCCCCGGCGACGGCGGGGGCGAACAGCTGCGCCTCGTCCACCACCACCAGCATCGGATACCAATGGTCGCGCTCCACATCGAACAGCCCGTCCAGGAAGGCGGCGGCGCGCCGGAGCTGGTGTTCGGCGTCCAGCCCCTCCAGGTTGAGCACGCTGGAGACGCGGTGGGTGCGCGCCCGTTCGCCCGCCAGTTGCAGGCCCTGCTCGCTGTGCGCTTCGGCGTCGATCACCAGGTGGCCGAAGCGGTCCGCCAGGGTGACGAAGTCGCCTTCCGGGTCGATGACGGTGTGCTGCACCCAGGGGGCGCTTTGTTCCAGCAGCCGGCGCAGCAGGTGGGACTTGCCGGAGCCGGAGTTGCCCTGCACCAGCAGGCGGGTGGCCAGCAGTTCCTCCAGGTCGAGCGTCGCCGGGGCGCCGGTGCTGGTGTGTCCCATGGCGATCGCAACGGTCATCGGTCGAGTCGGAGCCTTCCTGCCTGGGGAGGTGGGTACCAAGCCGAACGGGGGTAAGTCGAGCGGGGTGGGGGCTCTGGCGTTGCGACAGCAGTTGCCGGCGACTAGCTTTGCGGCCCGCTATTCCTGCTGCGCTGCCGAGGGAACGGTACCATGCCTCCTGGCGAGACGGCACTTCTGCCCGGCAATCCCTGGGTCGCGCGACGCAAGCTGAGCGTCGCGGAATACCACCGCATGGGTGAGGCCGGCATCCTCACGGAGGATGATCGCGTCGAGCTGATCGAGGGGGAGCTGATCGCCATGTCACCCATCGGCAGCGACCATTCCGGCACGGTAAACAGCCTGACCCGCCTGCTGGTGCTGGCGGTCGGCGACCGGGGCGTGGTGGCGGTGCAGAACCCGGTGCGGCTCGACGATTACAGCGAGCCGCAGCCGGATTTTGCCGTGCTGAAGCCGCGCGCCGACGATTATCGGCGGGCGACGCCGGTTCCGGCGGATGTGCTGCTGATCGTCGAAGTGGCCGACAGCAGCCTGGCCTATGACCGCACGGTGAAGCGGGCGCTGTACGCCAGCCACGGGATTCCCGAATTCTGGATCGTGAACCTGGGCGCCGGAGCGGTGGAGGTTCACCGCCAGCCGCGTGGCGCGCAGTATGAGTCGGTATCACGCGTCGGGCGGGGCGGCATGCTGGAGCCGGCGCTGTTGCCCGGCATCGCGATCCCGGTGGCGGCGTTGCTGGGGTAGGCGCCGTTAGCCCCAGGCTGATGCATCCGAAGCTGCGCCGATGGCAGAGCATCGCTGACGACTGCGTCAAGGCGATCATCAGTATCTTGAGCAGGATGATATCCGCGCATGCGTGGTGGCCGGGATGCCTCAGATCGGCCTGGCGACACTGCCGCTCATCGCCTGCTGCCAGACATGGGCGTACACGTTGCTGGCGATCAGCTCCTTCTCCTCCGGCGTGAATGGGGGGGTGGGCAGGTCCATGAAAACCTTGTCCATGATGAAGACCTCCACATCGGCCTTCGCCTGCTCCTTTTCCCAAAATCGGTCGAGTTGGGAGAGGCGCGCCTGGAGCGAGGCCAGCGGTTCGCGGCAGCATGCAGTTCTGCACGAGGTCCAGCAGCCGGTCGGGTTCCAGCATGCCGTCCAGCAGGATTTCGGCGCCCAGCTTGCCCTTGTCCGCCTCATCCAGCCGCTTCCATTCCGCGAAAAGCTCCCACCGGCTGGTGATCGAGCCGTAGCGCGCGCGGTGCCCGCTACTGACGATCAGGAATGCGTAGTGATGGCAGGCGAGGGCGAGCTTTTTCAAATGCGTGGCGAAGGTCGCCTGCACCAGCCGGTCCTCGCTGTTGATGCCCGTCGCCGCCATGTCGCCGGCTTAAGGGGCGTTCCGCGCTTCGGGCGCGGCAGCCGGAGGATCGGTCACGATTTCCTCGACCAGTTCGCCGGCGCGCACCAGCACCAGTCGCGTATTGGTCTGCCGGGCGATCTCGCGCGCCCGTTGGGCCGCGCGCAGCAGGGCCTTGGGCGCCGCCCGCATGTCGGCATCCGGCAAGGTGGAAACCATGGCGTCGGTTATGAATTCTCTCCTTCCTCGAGCAAGCGCGGCGTTGGGCAGTATTCGACCAGTTTTTGGACCAAATTAACGTCTTGATGGAGCAAAATCGCAAGCTCGAATGCGCTTCGCATGCCATGCGAGACATGGCATGTTGCGCCATGATCCGGTCCCGGAAAGACGCCAGCACGCGTCGCTTCGCCGAGACCGGCAAGAGCCGGTGGCGCGGCCCGGACGTGGAGGTGGCAAAGGAGCGGCTCCAGGCACTGCATGCCGCCAGGAGCCTGGAGGGATCGGGCGGTTGCGCAGCCTCGGATTGCACAAGCTGAGCGGAAATCGCGCCGGCGCCTGGGCGATGACGATCAACGGCCCGTGTGGCCTCGTCTTCCGGTTCAAGGATGGCGACGCCCACGATGTCGAGATCGTCGATTACCATTAGAGGAGCCAACCCGTGATCTTCGAGCAGGTCCACCCCGGCCGCATCCTGAAGCGCGAACTGAAGGCGCGGGGCCTGTCCGCCGCGTCCCTGGCGCTCAAGCTGCGCATCGCGCCCCAGCTTGTGCAGGAGATCGTGGCAGGAAAGCGGGCGATCTCGCCGGAAACCGCGCTGCGTTTGGGCCGGTTCTTCGGCAATGAGCCGGAGTTCTGGCTGGCCATGCAGGCGAGCTACGATCTGGCCATGTTGCGGGCGAGCGTCGGGGCGAAAATCGAGACGGAAGTGGAAGTCGCCGCGTAGCGATCGGGCGGGACAGCACAGCCTGCGGGTCAATGACCAGTGGCGGGTGTGCTTCCGCTGGCACGCAGGCAATGCGCTCGAGGTCGGGATCGTCGATTACCTCTGATGGAGATCACCATGACCATCAAACGCGAGGATCTGGCCACCATCGACTTCGGCGACGAGGTGACCGGGGAGCGGCTGGCGCACGTGACGCCCGGCGATGTCTTGCGGCACGAGTTCATGGCACCGCTCGGCCTGTCCGCCCGGGCGCTCGCCCGCGATATGCAGGTGCCTGTCACGCGCATCACCGAAATCCTCAATGGCGAACGTGCGGTGACGGCGGAAACCGCGCTTCGCCTCGGGCGCCGGTTCGGCACGTCGCCGGAGTTCTGGCTTGGACTCCAGGCCGCGCACGACCTGGAAATCGTCCGTGAAGCGCTGGGCTGGGCCGCATGACCGCAGGCTGGCGAGGATGCCAGGGATGTTGTTCACCATGCGCGCGCAATGATCAGCCGGCGCCACGGCTCGCTGTGCGCCCCGCCCCCGGGATGTTCGGCCCTGATCTCGTCGGTTGCGCGGGAGGAGGGCGAGTCTGACGAGCGGTATCGGTCCCGGTGCGGGTTGTTCGATCTGCTGGTGCGGCATGCGACGGACGGCTGGCCGAGGCGCTGGGTGACTGCCGGACCGGCCGAGCACCGGCCGGGCGGATGCAGAACGCCTGCCTTGGGGTGCATCCGGGGCGACGCTCTGCTAGTATGGAGTATTCGTTCGGACGCGAATCAGGCGAGGGGTTTATGTCGCGCATCACATTCGATCCGGCTCAGTGTGGCGGGCGGCCCTGTATTCGCGGGATGCGCATTCGCGTGAAGGACGTGCTCGAGCTGTTGGCCGCAGGGGTGACGGAAGCGGAAATCCTAAGCGACTATCCGTATCTTGAGCAGGAAGATATCCGCGCCTGCCTGGCCTTCGCCGCAGCCGAGGTGGACCATCCTGTGCTGATCACGTCGGAGAACTGACCGGCGGAGCGTTGCGACCCATGCGGTGTCTGTCTCAGGCAGCATCGGGCATGCCACGCTGCAATGTTATGTTTGGCGAGGCTGCAATCCGTAGCGCAGCCAATTTGCAGAGGGCGCGGCGATGAGCCGACGGGAGGTCGAATTCCCCGTGGACGCCCAACTTCCGCCAGCCTTGGCCAGGGCCATCACGGCCGCCGGCTATACCGCGCAACACGTCGCCGATGTCGGTCTGCTGCAAGAAGCCGATACGCCGATTTGAAACTTCGCCTGCGAGCAGGATGTGCCCTGATCACCAAGGATGAGGATTTTGTCGCCATCCGCCAAAGATCAAAGCGTGGTGCTACCGTTGTGTGGCTGAGAATACGGAACTCCTCGAGATCGGCACTCCTGGCATGGTTCATCCCCCGCCTGCCAGAGATCATGGCACTGATCGAGGCTGGCGAACCGCTCATTGAGTTGCGGTAGCTACCGACAGCCCAGCGTAGATCGCGGGAGTTCGTGGTAGCGATGGCCAGGCAGGAGGATACCCCCCTGGCGGTGGCCGTTGCCAAGGCGGCGACTGGCCCGCAAAGCCGGGGAAAGAGGAGTGCAAGTCATGAGCACGAAGCCGACGCCAATGCGCAGCCGAGCCCGGCCCCGGCCTGAGAAGGTTGCGCCACCGTCAACCGTGCGTGCTGCCCCCGGGATGCTCGGCTGCAACTTCGTCGTCGCCCGGGAGGAAGGCGAGCCGGACGACCGATATCGCTCCCGATGCGCGTTGTTCGATCTCTTGCTGCGGCACGCGGCGGAAGGTTGACCGAGGGCGCAATCCGGGTGCCACCACGGAGCCGGGCGTGGGGCCGCTCGACCTGCCACGGCCGTTCGGTCTATGTCTGCCACATACCTAGGGAATGCCTCGATGGGCAATCTGGACATGTTGCCGGGAAATGCCGTGCCGGCGGAACTTCGCCGGTCGCTGGAGGCATTGCTGCGCCAGCGGCTGGAAGCTGCGGGGGCATGCGATGTCGCCATCTATCCCGATGTCGACGAGTACGGCGACCCTTTCATCCACGTGGATGTCACGCATCGGCTGGTGGAACGGCCGATCCAGTTCCCTCAGGTGTTCGCAGCCGAGCGCGCGGCACGCGATCTTGCCTGGGAGAATGGCGAGCGTCGCTTTGTATATGTCCGTCATATTTACGATGAAAAGCAGAAGTTCGCTGACGAGCGGTGATTGACGACCTTCTAGCGGTGGGGAGCCGGTTGGCTCGGGCCAGCCCGAGCAAACCTCGGCAGGCGGATCTGCGGCGCGCGGTCAGTTCCGCCTATTATGCAGTGTTCCACGCGCTGGCCAAGAACGTTGCGGACACCATGATTGGAGCGGCCAAAGGCAACCGGTCTGAACAGGCTTGGGCGCAGGCCTATCGCGGGCTGCAGCATGGCGATGCCAGGGTGGCCTGCGAGGCAGTGAGGAACCTGGTTTTCGCGCAGGGCATCAAGGATTGCGCCGAAGCCTTCGTGCAGTTGCAGACTGCTCGGCACGCCGCCGACTACGATCCTCTGTATCGTTTGACTCGCGGGGACGCGCTGGAGGCGGTGCGCCGCGCCAAGGACGCGATCGGGGCGCTGCGGTCGGCGCGCTCGATGGACCGGCGGGCGTTTGCCGTCCAGGTGTTGGTGCGGAAGCGCAGCCATGGCTGAGGTCGTGGTGATCGAGGAGAGCGGTTCGGTACGGCAGAATCGTAGTAGGCCGCGCAGGATCTGGCGCGTTTGCAATCTGCGGTGTGAGACGAGGGCGCGTGCGACCGGTGAAGGGGGCTCAGGAGGTTGAGACCTGTACGAAAATGCTCGAGTACGGGCGAAATTGCGCGGGTGCGGGATAGCGGCTTTGGAAGTCAGCCTTGTGAAGCGGACAGGTGCACCTGCTGGAACACGTCTCTCGAAGAACTGTGTATGAGCCAATTAGGCGCCAATCGGCACTTTCAGGTTGTGCAATTCGTATCGTGACTGGCCGTAGCCAGTTTGCAAAATTCTGTGAATGCCATCGAATAAAATATTAGATACCGGCTCCGATCTTGGTACAGTACGAAAATGATCCCGGTAGGCTGGACCAGCACCCCCGCCAGATTTTTCTGATGCTGGAACTTGTTGTTAATTTGTCGTATCGTATCGCGTCGTGTAAACGTGGAGGTACTTCACATGGAAACGCACCCTTGGCCCGCCCCTGAGGAAGACGGCACCATTATCAGCGTGCGGTTCCCCGATGGGCAGGTGTTTGAGGCGCGATGGAATTTCCAGGCTGGCGCATGGCAGTCAGTCCGGCGTGGCAAGTGGGTACCGATGAAGGAAGTACACGGGGCCAATTCGCCCGTGGTTTGGCGGAAGGAAGAGGCGAAGTGAGCGGCTGGATACGGGCCGCTGTAATCCTGGGTGTGGTGATCCTGGCGGGTGTGGCAACTCGCCTGGACCTTGCTCATCGGAAGACACACGAGAACCGCATTTTTGGGAATCGTGCCGACGATAGGGAGGCCGAGTCAGCGGCGGTAGCCGCCGTCCTCATCGGCAGGATGAGGAATGTCGAGACCATTCTCTGGTCAATCGAGGCAACACTATTCGGGATTCTCATTGCTTTGCTGTGGAAGTGAAGAAGAGGCGGACCCTCTATCTCTTCGACCACGCCTCTCCTCAGGGAGAGGACCGGGCCTAGGCCGATCATTGCGTGCCTGTCCGTTGCGTCCGACCATCAACCCGGTCAGAGACGGTGACTGTCCGTGAAGACCTTGCGCTGAGCAGTTTCCAGCGGCATCGGACCCGTTGGGCTTCTTCCCCGTTTGGCGGCGGTGTCCGCAGACGAGTTCTTAGTGGCTCGGCTATTGAGGGGATGGAGGCCAAACCATTTCGTGGAGGCCCCTCAAGCGCCTGACGACGCCCACGGCGTCGAGATCGTCGATTACCACTAGAGGAGGCAACCCGTGATGTTCGAGCAGGTCCGCCGGCCGCGTTCTGAAGCGCGAATTGGAAGCACGCGGCCTGTCCGCCGCGTCCCTGGCGCTCAAGCTGCGCATCGTGCCCCAGCGGGTGCAGGAGATCGTGGCAGGAAAGCGGGCGATCTCGCCGGAAACCGCGCTGCGTTTGGGCCGGTTCTTCGGCCATGAGCCGGAGTTCTGGCTGGCCATGCAGGCGAGCTACGATCTGGCCATGTTGCGGGCGAGCGTTGGGGCGAAGATCGAGACGGAAGTGGAGGTCGCCGCGTAAGCTGTTCCGGGGCCAGCGGGAAGGGAGCATGACGACGAAGGCCGGAACTTTTCCGCTGCGCCTGCCAACGACGATCGGCTGATGGAACCGCCCAAAGGCCCCCCCCGCTTCCCTCCCACCACCCTCCCGGTCTAACTCCCGCGGCCCGCACCGCCGACCGAGGACCCATGATCCGCCTGGACAACATCAGCAAACGCAACGGCCACCGCCTGGTGTTCGTCGAAGCCTCCGCCGCCCTGCAGCGGGGGGAAAAGATCGGCCTCGTCGGCCCCAACGGCGCCGGCAAGACCACCCTGTTCCGCATGATCACCCGCCAGGAGGACCCCGACGAAGGCCAGATCCTCATCGACCGCGGCGTCAGCATCGGCTTCTTCAGCCAGGATGTCGGCGACATGGCCGGCCGCAGCGCGGTCGCCGAGGTGATGGACGGCGCCGGCCCGGTCTCCGCCGTGGCCGCCGAACTCGCCACCCTGGAAGCCGCACTGGCGGACCCGGACCAGGCCGACCAGTTGGACTCCATCCTGGAACGCTTCGGCGACACCCAGGCCCGCTTCGAGGAACTCGGCGGCTACGCGCTGGACAGCAAGGCCCGCGAAGTGCTCGCCGGCCTCGGCTTCACCCAGGAGATGATGGAAAGCGACGTCGCCACCCTCTCCGGCGGCTGGAAGATGCGCGTGGCGCTCGGCCGCATCCTGCTGATGCGCCCGGACGTCATGCTGCTGGACGAGCCGAGCAACCACCTGGATCTGGAAAGCCTCATATGGCTGGAGCAGTTCCTCGCCGGCTATGACGGCGCGCTGCTGATGACCTCGCACGACCGCGCATTCATGAACCGCGTCGTCAACAAGGTGATCGAGATCGACGGCGGCAGCCTCACCGCCTTCTCCGGCGACTACGAATTCTACGAACAGCAGCGCGCACTGAACGACAGGCAGCAGCAGGCGCAGTTCGAGCGGCAGCAGGCGATGCTGGCCAAGGAGATCGCCTTCATCGAGCGCTTCAAGGCGCGCGCCTCGCACGCGGCGCAGGTGCAAAGCCGGGTGAAGAAGCTGGACAAGATCGACCGCGTGGAACCGCCGAAGCGCCGCCAGACGCTGGAATTCGATTTTCCGCCCGCGCCGCGCTCGGGGGAGGACGTGGCGCATCTGCGCGGCGTGCACAAGCGCTACGGCAGCCGGGTGATCTACCAGGGGCTGGACCTGTTGGTGCGCCGCCGCGAACGGTATTGCGTGCTGGGCGTGAATGGCGCGGGCAAATCCACGCTGCTGAAGCTGGTCGCCGGCACGACGCACCCGGATGCCGGCAGCGTCACGCTCGGCGGCAGCGTGAAGCTGGGGTATTTCGCCCAGCACGCGATGGATTTGCTGGACGGCGAACGCACGGTGTTCGACACGCTGGCGGATGCGTTTCCGCGCGCCGCCCAGGGCTCGTTGCGTGCGCTGGCGGGCGGCTTCGGCTTCTCCGGCGACGAGATCGACAAGCCCTGCCGCGTGCTGTCGGGCGGCGAGAAGGCGCGGTTGGTGATGGCGCTGATGTTGTATGAGCCGCCGAATTTCCTGGTGCTGGACGAACCGACCAACCACCTCGACATGGCGACGAAGCAGATGCTGATCGGCGCGCTGGCGCAGTATGAGGGCACCATGCTGTTCGTCTCGCACGACCGGCATTTCCTGTCTGCGCTGTCCAACCGCGTGCTGGAACTCACGCCGGAGGGCATCCAGCACTATGGCGGCGGCTACACGGAGTATGTCGCACGCACCGGCCGGGAAGCACCCGGGCTGCGCGCCTGACACTGGCCATGCCGCGCATACCGGCAAGCTGGCCGATGCCGGGAAAAGAGGAAGCCGGCGCTGAACCGCCGCCATGCGGCGCACAGCGGAACCCGTCGCCGCACGCCGCAATGGCCGGGTTCGCCGACGGTGATCGGATGCCTGCCGACCCCGCGACAGGGCAAGCCGGCGCTGAACCGCCGCCATGCGGCGCACAGCGGAACCCGTCGCCGCACGCCCCAATGGCCGGTTCGCCGGCGGCGATCGGATGAATGCCGAACCACGGCCGAGCGGGACGCGCGAGCGCCGCCACACCGGCAGGCGCTGCGGTGAGAGCGTGTCACGCGCGCTGCCCGGCTTCGGTGTTCGTCACCCGTCAGCGCAGCGGATGCACGCCCAGCAGTTCCGCCAAGAAGCCCGCCGCGCCGAATGCGCCCGACTTCGACACCAGGCGCTGCCCGTCCCACGCGCCGCCGCATAACCGCGACGTCGGCACGCCGGGCACCACCTCGCCGTCAACCTCCAGGCGCGATACCCCCAATCGCCGGCACAGATCGCGCAAAGTCTCGCCGCCGGTGACGACCAGCGTGCCCGGACGCGGCAGCGCGGCGAGCAACGCGGCCAGGCACGCGCCGATGTGGTCCGCCGCCGCTCCCCGGGCGGTTCCATGCGGCAATGCGATGCACACCGCTGCGGCGCCCGTCTCCAGCGATGCACCGACCGCGGCAATCGCGGCCGCATCGGGGCCGGTCACACGGTGCAGGCGGTCGCCCAGCGCCGCACACTGCCCGACCGACACCGCGTGGTCCGAGCCGATCAGTGCCAGCATCGGGTTCGGCAGCTTCGGGCAGGGGGCGCTGTGCGTCCCGGCCAGAGCCCCCGCCAGTCCGCCGGTGCCGCACCACAACACCCGGCCGGGCAGCGCGCGGCCCGCGGTGACGACCGCATCCAGGTCGGCATCCGTCGGCGCGTCGCACAGCTCCGCCCGCATGCCAGACGCATGCAGCGCCGCGGCGAGATCGACCCCGGTGTCGCGCCACAAGTCGCCGTCGCGCAACAGCTGCCGGCCACCGCGCGTGATGCGGCCCTGGAACGGGAAGGCCGGCGCCAGGACGCAATGATCGAACCAGCGCATGCAGGCGGCCAGCTCCGCCGCGACATGGCCGCGCAGCAGGCTGTCGATCTTCTTGAAGGCCGGCGCGCCGCCGGCCAGCAGCGGCGCCAGCGCTTCCACCTGCGCTACCGCGGCGGCGGCATCCAGGTCGCGTGTGCCGCTATCGATCGCCACATGGCCGGCGGGTGCGTCGGCCGACCACACCACCGGCACCGGCCCCACCAGCGGCACGAAGCGCGCGGCGCTGTCCAGCGCTCCGGTCAAATCGTCGGCGAGCAAGCGCAGCATCGGTCAATACATGTTGTGGCCGCCGTTGACGTGCAGCACCTGGCCGGAGACGTAGCCGCCCGCCGGGCTGGCCAGGAACAGGCAGGCGCCGGCGATCTCGTCCACGTGCCCGTAGCGGCCGAGGGGAATTTCCGCGGTGATGCGCTCGCGCGGCTGGTGCACGTATTGCGACCAGTCGCGCACCGTATCGATCGGCCCGGGGGAGACGGTGTTGGCGGTGATCCCGTCGGTGCCGAATTCGCGGGCGATCGCCTTGGCCAGGCCGTGCATGCCGGACTTCGCCGCCAGGTTCGGCGCCCGGTGCGTCACGTGGCCCCAGAACCCGTCGGCGCCGGAGATCACGATCACCCGCCCGAAGCCGCGCTGCCGCATGTGCGGGATGGCATGGCGCGCCAGGTAGAACGACGCGGACAGGTTGGTGCGCAGCACCGCATCCCATTCCTCCGGCGTGATCTCCAGGAAGGCGCGGTATTTGCGGATGCCGACATTCGACACGACGACGTCCAGGCTGCCGAACGCGGCCACCGCCTGCTCCACCATCCGCGCCACCGCGGCGTCGTCGGAGACGTCGGCCAGCACCGGCAGCGCCTCGCCACCGCGGTCGCGGATGCCCTGCGCCACCCCGTCCAGCGCCGCCGCGTCGCGATGCCCGTTCAGCACCACCCGTGCGCCCGCCGCGGCGAAGGCCTCGGCGATGGCGCGCCCAATGTTGCGGCCGGAGCCGGTCACCAGGGCGACGCGCCCGTCCAATCGGAAGTTATCGGTGGTCAGCATGCAGACGCTTCCTCGCGGTGGTTTTCCCACTGTGTGTCACGCAAGGCGGCGCGCGAACAGAGGCGGCACCGGAGTGGGCGCCGCAATGACCTGGATCAAACGCGAGGGCAGGAATGGGTGACCAAGCCTGTGGAAATCGCGGATATCCATGCCGGCGGCTTCTCCGGTCCGCCCGCGGCCGGCTATCCTGGCGGTGCCCACGATCCGGAGGAGTCCATGGCAAAATGCCTGCTGCTGTCGGCCGCGCTGCTGCTGATCGCCGCCGCCCCGCCGCGTGACCTGCCCGATCCGCAGCGGACGCCCGGCGCCGTCAATCCGGCGATCACCCAGGCCAACATCGATGCGACGATCTGCAGCCGGCACTGGTCTACCCGCAGCATTCGCCCGCCGGAGGACTACACCTATGACCTCAAGCGCCACCAGCTCCGGGCGTGGCACTACCGCGACCGCCGCACCCGCGACTACGAGGAAGACCACCTGATCAGCCTGGAACTGGGCGGCGCTCCGCGCAATCCGCGCAATTTGTGGCCGGAGCCGCGGAAAGGCCACTGCGGCGCCCGCGCCAAGGACCGGCTGGAGAATGTACTGAAGCGGGCGGTCTGCGACGGAGACATCACACTGCGGCAGGCTCGGCATGCAATCGCAACCAACTGGATCGCGGCGTACCGCGCCTATGTCGGGCCGATCCGCTGCTCCGCGACCCGGTGAGGTCCGCCGTCATCCCGCGGGCCTGGTTTCCGCAGTCCGCAGGAATCGCCCCACGCTGGCCGCAGGCGTTGCCTGCCCTAAGGCGATCCGCAGGAATAGGCGCTACGGGTTCGGCGGGTTGCGCACCACCGCGTCATGGCCTGTTCTCGGGTACGCCTTCGGCGCGACCCCTGGGCGGCCATGACGGCAATTGGTGCCGGCGCGGCAAGCGACTCGATCATTGTTGAGCGTCGCCTAACCGCAGGCGTTGCCGCGTAAAGTGAAGGACCGCACGATTCCGCCGGTCACCGCGAAGGTGGTTTCACACGTCAGGTTCACCACCTGCGGCGGAAAGCCGCCGCCATACCAGCCCCAGAACGGCGCGCCCCAGGCGTATGGATAGGCGGGCATCCCGGGAATGATGTCCACCCGGCTTTCGGTGTAGGCGAGATACTGCACGCCGTTGGTGGTGAAGCTCCGCGTCGGCACGCCAAGCTGCTGCACCAGGACCGAATCCGGCTTGCCGACGAACTGCGACAGGAAGGCCTCCCGCTGCGCCAGTTGGTTGACGCATCCGCCGAGCAGCAGGGCCAGGACCAGCAGGGTTCGACGCATCTTGGGTCTCCGGATCGGTTCGCGGGAATCTCGGAACCCCGCAGCGGTTAGACAAGGTCGGGCGGGGGCAGCCAGAGCACCTGGGAAATCCGGTCCGCCCCGCAGGCGAGCATCGCCAGCCGGTCGAAGCCCAGGGCGATGCCGGCGGCAGGCGGCATGCCGAATTCCAGCGCGGCAAGGAAGTCCTCGTCCAGCGGCCAGTCCGGGCCGTACAGCGCGTGCCGGCGGGTGCGGTCGGCCAGGAACCGGGCGCGCTGCTCCACCGGGTCGGTCAACTCCACGAAGGCGTTGGCCAGTTCGATGCCGCACACGAACAGCTCGAAGCGTTCGGCGACGCGTGGATCGGCGGAGTCGCGCCGCGCCAGCGCCGCCTGCGGCGCCGGCCAGTGCGTCAGGAACGTCGGGTGCGTGCGGCCAAGCTTCGGCTCCACGCGCTCCAGCAGCAGGCGGAAGAACAAATCCTCCCAGGTTTCGCCGTCGCGCAGCCTGGCGCCGGCGGAGGCGGCAAGTGCCGGGGCGTCCTCCAGCGTGCCCAGCAGGTCCGCGCCGGCGTACCGGGTGAACGCGTCAGCCACCCTCAGGCGCTCGATGCCGGCCAGGACGGTGGTGACGCCGCGGCAGGACACGGTGGGCGGCAGCACCGCGCGGAGGAAGGCGGCGGTTTCCTCGATCAGCGCGTCCATGCCGAAGCCGGGCCGGTACCATTCCAGCATGGTGAATTCGGGGGCGTGCAGCGCGCTGCCCTCGCCGTTGCGCCAGACGCGGGCGAGCTGGAACACCGGGCCGGCCCCCGCCACCAGCAGCCGCTTCATGGCGAATTCCGGGCTGGTGTGCAGCCATAGCGGTTCGGCCGAACCGTCCGGGTATTCACGACGCGTGGCGAAGGGGCGCAGGTGGACCTCCTCGCCGGGCGCGTGCACGGCGCAGGGCGTTTCCACCTCGGTGTAGCCGCGCGCGGTGAAGAAGGCGCGGCTGGCGGCGGCCAGCCGGTTGCGGCGGCGGAGGAAGGGCAGGCGGGCGGCCAGGCTGTCCGGGTGCCAGACGGGGTGGGGCATGGCGGCGAGACTACCGCGCCGGACGCTGTGCCGTGGAGTGGGTGGCGGGGCCGAACTTCGCCGCACCCGGAGGATTGGCAGGTCGATGCATGCAGCGTCCTGGCGCTAGCTGAACGCCGGCACGTTCGCCCCGAGCAGGCGCTGCAAGGCGGCGACCGTGTGGCCGATGACGTCGCCGTTGGCCTGCACCGCCGCCATGGCCTGTTTCCCCATGGCGCTCCGGCGCTGCGGATCGGCCAGCAATTGCGCCACGAAACGGGCGAGTGCCGGTGCGTCCTCCACCACGGCCAGCGCATCCGCCGTCCGCAGCAGCGCGGCGTGTTCGGCGAAATTCGCGGTATGCGGCCCCACCGCCACGGCGCAGCCGAGGCGTGCCGGCTCCAGCGGGTTCTGTCCGCCGCCGGGCGGCAGCAGGCTGCGGCCGACGAAGGCGATCGGCGCCAAGCGGTACAGCAGCCCGAGTTCTCCCAGCGTGTCCGCCAGCCAGATGCCCTGGGCCGGCGGGTCCTCGCCTATCGCCCGGCGCGCCACCGGCAGCGGTTCGGCTTCCGCCGCGATCGCCGGACCGCGCTCCGGGTGGCGCGGCGCGACGATGGTCAGCAGGCCGGGCAACCGTTCCGCAAGGCCGCGGTGCACGGCAAAGACCAGCGCCTCCTCGCCCGCATGCGTGCTGGCGGCCAGCCAGACCGGGCGGCCGGCAAGCAGGGCCTGCAGCCGTGCCAGCTCGGATTGGTCCACCGGCAGCGGCGGCGCCGCCAGTTTCAGGTCGCCCGGCGCCTCCACCTGCGCCGCGCCAAGCGCGCGGTAGCGTTCGGCATCCGCCTCGCTGCGCGCCTGGATGGCGGCGAACTCGCCCAGCAGGCTGCGCGCCAGGCCGGGCAGGCGCTGCCAGCGGGCGAAGCTGCGGTCCGACATGCGGGCGTTCAGCAGCATCACCGGCAAGCCGCGCGTTCGGCAGGCGGCGAGCAGGTTGGGCCACAGCTCGCTTTCCACGAAGGCGGCGGCGTCCGGGCGCCAGTGCTCAAGGAAGCGGCGTGCCCAGGCGGGCACGTCCAACGGCACGAAACGCTGCACCACGCGGCCTCGACGCGCCGGCTCCAGCCGCTGCGCCAGCAGGCGGGCGGCGGTCAGCGTCCCGGTGGTGAACACCACGTGCAAGTCCGCATCGGCATCGAGCAGCAGCGGCAGCAGCGGCAGCACGGAGGCGGTTTCGCCGACGCTGGCGGCATGCAGCCACAGCAGGCGCCCGGGCGGGCGCGGGGTCGGGTCGATGCCGCGGCGCTCGCCCAGCCGGCCGGGGGCTTCCTTGCCGCGGCGCTGGCGATGCCACAGCCATAGCAGCAGCCCGGGGGAGCCGGCGGTCGCGAGCCCAGCCCAGATGCGGCGCAGCACCAACCCTGACGGGTTCAGGCCGGACAAAGCCGGTCCGCCTGTTCAGCGGCGGCGGTCAGCGCGGCGCCGATCGCCGGCACGGCATCCTGCCAGGCGGTGCGCGGCACCTGGATCAGCGGGCCGCACACCACCACGCCGCGGCCGAAGGGTTTGGGCACCACCATGTGGTCCCAGCTGCGCAGCACCCAGCGGCGGGAGGTCTGCGCGGCGCAGGGCAGCACGGGCGCGCCGGACAGTGCCGCCAGTTGCGCGACGCCGGGGGCGGGCTGGCGCGCCGGACCGCGCGGCCCGTCCGGGGTGATGCCGACCAGTTCGCGCCGGCGCAGGATGTCCAGCAGGTTGCGCAGCCCGCCAACGCCGCCGCGGGAGGAGGAGCCAAGCACCACGTTCATGTCGAAGCGGCGCATGACCTCGCCGATCAGCCTTCCGTCACGGTGCTGGCTGACCAGGATATGCACGCGGGTCGGCACGGCGTCCGGCAGCTTGCGCGCGCGCAGCCACAGGATGGCCATCAGCGGCAGGCGCTCATGCCAGAAGGCGACCACCGCCGGGGGTTGCGCCATCATGGCCCCCAGGTGTTCGGCACCCTCCAGGCGCCAGCGCGTGGTGCGCAGGGCAAAGGCCAGGTACAGGCCGAGCAGCCGGGCGAGCAAAGCCTGGATGGTTGGGTGCCGCAGCAGACGCTTCATCGCCGCCGCGGTAGCATGCGGCCAGCAGCCGCGGAAGGGCGAGGGCGTTTCCACACCGTGCGGGGGGCATCCGGCGAGAGTCCGGCGTCACACCCGCCTGGCCACGGCCTCCGCGAAGTCGCGGGTCGAGGCCTGGCCGCCGAGGTCGCCTGTACGCACCTTGTCCTGGTTCACCGTGATGTCGATCGCCTGGCGCAGCCGCTGCGCCATCGGCGCGCAGTCGATGTGGTCCAGCATCAGCCCGGCCGCCAGCAGCAGCGCCAGCGGGTTGGCGACGCCCTTTCCGGCAATGTCCGGGGCGGAGCCGTGCACCGCCTCGAAGATCGCCGCGTCGCGACCGATATTCGCGCCCGGCGCCATGCCGAGGCCGCCGACCAGTCCGGCCATCAGGTCGGACAGGATGTCGCCGAACAGGTTGGTGGTGACCAGCACGTCGAACTGCCAGGGGTTCAGCACCAGCTGCATGGCGCAGGCATCGACGATGCGCTCGTTCATCTCGACCCTTCCGTCGTACTCCCGGGCAACCTCGCGCCCCATCTCCAGGAACAGTCCGGTCAGCGCCTTCAGCACGTTGGCCTTGTGCACCACGGTGACCCGCTTGCGGCCGTGCTTCACCGCGTAGTCGAAGGCGTATTTCAGCACCCGGTAGGCGCCGGCCTTGGTGTTCACGCCCGAGGCGATCGCCACGGCGTGCGGATCGTCGCCGATCGGCACGTAATGCTCGAAGCCGACATACAGGCCTTCCAGGTTCTCGCGCACCAGCACCAGGTCGATGTTCTCGTAGCGCTGGCCGGGGACGACGCTGCGCACCGGGCGAACGTTGGCGTACAACCCGAATTCCTCGCGCAGCCGCACGTTGACCGAGCGGAAGCCGCCGCCCACCGGCGTGGTCAGAGGCCCCTTCAGCGCCAGCCTGGTGCGGCGGATGCTGTCCAGCGTGTCCTGCGGCAGCGGGTCGCCGTATTTCTGGATCGCCGCCATGCCGCCTTGCCGCACGTCCCACACCAGCGGCGAGCCGAGTGCGTCCAGCACCAGCTGCACCGCCTCGACGATCTCCGGGCCGATGCCGTCGCCGGGAATCAGGGTGGCTTCGATGCGATTGGCGGCGGGGTGGCTTGCCATGTGGTAATTCTCCTGCAGGACCCGGTGGCCGGTGGGTTTGCTGCGGTGCAATATGCCGCCGCCGGCGCCATCGCAAGCGAAGGCGACGCGGAAAGCCTGTGCGCGGCCGGTTGCGCGGGCCGGGCTGGAGAGACGTCATGGAGGCAGCAAGAAAATGGAACCACGGATGAACACGGATGGCGCATGCGGCCCGCATCGTCCGTGGGATGCTCCGGCGCGAGCAGAAACCAAGGGCTCGTCCAGAAAGAACCGGGCTGACGAAGGCGCCGCTTCCCCCGTGTCATGGTCCGCGAAGGCGGACCATCCACGGCTGGCTGGCATGGTCGAGAAGAAGACGCGGATGGTCCGCCTTCGTCGCGGCACAGGAAGCAAGAAAGTCATACACAGAGTCACACCAAGTGCACACAGAGTTTCACCGAGAAGAATCCATGATAATGTTACAGTATTATAATCATTATCACTCTAAATACGAAGATACAACAATATTTACTCTGTGGAACTCTGTGTGCACTTGGTGTAACTCTGTGTATGACTTGCTTTCTTGCTTTGCAGCGACTGACCCCGGGCGGCGCGATCGGCGGCCACCCCAGCCGATGTGGGCACGGATACCGAGGTGAGCAATTACCCTTCGTCGGCCATGACACGGGGGATGCACCGCGCACTTCGTCGATGCGATTGTTCCCTGACGGCCTTAAATATTGTGCCGCCGGCTGGCGGAAATGCGCGACGCTGCTCCGGCTCGCCGCAGACCATCAGTCTCTGTCCGTGTTCATCCGTGGTTCCACTTCCTTGCTTCCTCAGGAACCTGGCACCGCGATGCCCCAGTGCCGACGACAATCGGTGCCTCGAAGGCGTGCTGCCGGCCCGCCTGCCGTCAGAAGCTCATGCGGATTCCCGCGAAGCCGGCGACCGGTGCGGCGATATTGTAGCTGCGGGGATTGCTGCTGCCCGGAGCTGCCGCGAAGGTGACGGAAGAGGTCGGCGAGAACGTGCCATAGACGTAATAGCGCGTGTCCAGCATGTTCTGCACCAGCCCGTACATCTGCAGGTGCGGCGTGACCTGGTAGCTGGTATTGAAGTTCAGCACGAAATAGCCAGGCAATTGCTGCATCAGGTTGGCCTCGTCGCCGAACAGGTATTGCCCGCTCGCGGCAACGCCGGTCAGCCCGATGGTCCACGCATCCGTGGGCCGGTACTGCACGCCGATCTTCAGCAGATGCGCCGGTATGCCCGGCAGCCGGTCGCCGGGACGCACGGCGATGTCCCCCGCGGCGTCGGCGTAGGGATTCGAGGGGCTCGATTCGGTGAACCCGCTCTGGAACGTCGCATCCACGAAAGTGTAGTCCAGCCAGGCCGTCCAACGCGGCGTCTTGAGCCGAAGTCCGGCGTCGATGCCCTGGCGCCGCGTATCGCCGACATTGCGGAAATAACCGCGGCCAGGCACCGGGCTCTGCACGAACTGGATGTCGTTGCTGAGATCGGTGTGAAACAGGCTGACATTCCACGACAGCCCAGCCTGCGGGAACGGCGTGAACCGGCCGCGCAGCCCTGCCTCGATGGTGCGCGCCGCGACCTGCTTCAGGTCGGGATCGCCGGTGAAGAAATTGGCCAGGCTGCACGGGCTTTGCGGGCTGGCACAGCTCAGCTCCGCGGGCGTCGGTGCACGGTTCGATTCCGAGTACGATGCATAGGCGGTCAACGCCGGCAGCACCCGGTAGGTCAGGCCGATGCCCGGATTGAACCGCGTGTAGGTGTGGTTGCCGGTCAGGCCGGTGCCCAGCAGATCGTTCAGACCGATTTTCTCCGCATTGAACCGGCCGGCAAGGTTCAGCGCCAGCTTGTGCGTGATGTCGAACGTATCGGTCACGGAGATGCCGTAGTAGGCGGTCGAAACCGCAACGCGGACCGGCGAACCCGTGCCGTCCGCCTGGTCAACGATGATCCCGTGGGGAAAGCCGGCCGGTCCGATGAAATTCAGCGACTGCGGATCGAGCGCGCCGATTCCCGTGGTTGCACCGAACAGCGTGGCGGAGCCGTCGAAGCTCAAGCCCGCGACGAGATGGTTGTCGTGCCCCAGGATCCGGTCCTGATTGGTGACCTGCACCGACACGCCATAACCGTTGGTGTTGGTGACCTGGTTGTCCCAGTTGGCATAGGGACCGCCGTTCAGGTAATCGCGGATCGGATTGCCGTTGCGGTCGGTGGCCACGACGTCGCTGTCCGCCTCGCACAGGGTGCCGGCGATCGTGTTGCACGGCCCGAAATCCGCGACGTTGCCGTTGCCCAGGCGCTGCAGGAAGTAGTCGTAATAGGCCAGCGCCTGCAGCGACGTCGTGTCGTTGATCTGCACATTGCCGTTCAGGTTGACCAGCGCATACGTCGTGTCCACCGGGCTCGGCCCGGTGAACTGCGCGCGCCGGTCCACCGCCAGCCATTCCACCGGTACCGTTCCCGGCGACTGCAGCGTCGTCTGCGCCAGGTCGATGCTGAGATGCATCTCGGCGCGGTCGCTGCGCCAGCCGATGTCGCCATAGAGCTGCTTCAGTGCGGAGTGCTGGTAATCCCGCCAGCCGTCCTCCTTCAGTCCGGATGCGGCGAGATAGACGGCGGTGTTGCCGGACTGCTTGCCGTATTGGAATGCACCACCGATCTGCGCAAAGGATCCGCCATACGCGTCCAGCTCACCGCCATGATAGGTGAAGCCGTTCTTCAGCTGAATCGCCAGCGCGCCGCCGAGCGCATTGAGCCCGAACACCGGATTGGCACCTTCCAGGTTCATCGTATCCACCGCGATGTCCGGGAACAGCGCGAAATCCATCGTGTCGCCAAACGCCTGGTTGAAGCGCATACCGTTCAGGTAAACGGCAAGTCCCTGTGGCGTGCCCTGCAAGGGGGCGGCCTGGAAGCCGTGATAGAACAGGTTGGGCTGGTATGGATTGCCGGCGGCATTATCCAGGTGCACGCCCTGGGCCTGGTCCTGCAGCGCTTTCAAATAGTTGGGCGGCCCCTCCAGCGTGATATCGTGGCTGTTCAGCACCTGGCTCTGCGATGGGACTGTGTTGCGGTCCACGCCGGAGCCGAGCAGCGGCGTCGGTGCGACCACCTCGACCTGCGGCAGCGTCTGGACCGGCATCGCATCGGCGCCGGCCGGCGTCGTGCCTGGCTGCGATGAAGCTTGCGCCTGCGACGAAGCTTGTGCCTGCGACGAAGGCTGCGCTTGCGACGAAGGCTGCGCTTGCGACGAAGGCTGCGCCGACGGGGACGTCACGGCGGGAGCGGCAACCTGTGCCAGGGCGGCGTACGGCACCGGCAGCAGCAGCAGTACGCCGAACGCCACAAGATGCCTCACTCGTCCCTCCCGCAACTGCGGCCGGGTGGTGGACAAGGTCAGCCGATCGCCGGCGTATGGCGACCCGCTCCAATCCACCCACGCCGCTTACAACCCAAGCAGATCCAGTGTCCGCGCCACCACCCTGGACTCATTGAAGCACGACAAGGCGCGTGCCCGGCCCGCATCGCCCATCCGTCTGCGCAATGCGGGATCATTGACCAGCCGCCGCAGCGCCTCACCCAGAGGCGCGGCCTGACGCGGGGGAACCAGCAGTCCGCTGAGCTCCGGTTCCACCTGTTCGCGCGTACCAGGAAGACTGCTGGCAATCACCGGCAGGCCCACCAGCATTGCCTCGATCACCGACATCGGCAGGCCCTCGAAATGGCTCGGCAGCACGAAGATGTCGGCCGCCGCCAGCAGCGTCGCCACGTCGTCGCGGTAGCCAAGCAGGCGCAGGCGGTCGCCGAGGCCGGCATTGGACAGCAGCGCCGTCATGTCGTCGCCGCGGTCGGAGTCCAGGCGCTCGCCCACCACCCACAGTTCCGCCTCGGGCACCGCGTGCATGGCTTCCGCCAGTTCGGGGTAACCCTTCATGCGCACCAGGCGTGACACCGCGATCACCACCGGCCGTGTCTCCGGGGTGCCGAACTGGGCGCGCAGCGCGGCACGCGCGGTGGGATCGGGGTGAAAACGGGCGGGATCGCGGCCATTGCCGACCGCCTGGGCATTGCGTGACAGGCCCAGGCGGCGGGCGTCGGCCGCTTCGTTCGTCGCCACGGTGAGGAACACGTCGGTCAGCGGCGCCGCCACGCGCTCCATCAGCAGGCCGGCGCGGCTGCGCACCCAGGAGCCTTCCTGGTTGAACAGGAAGCCGTGGCAGGTATAGGCGACGCGAGGCACGCCGGCGATGCGCGCCGCCACCCGGGCGAGGAACCCGCTGATCGGCATGTGCGCATGCACCAGGTCCGGCTTTTCCGCCCGCATCACCCGGATCAGATGGCGTAGCGCGCGCAAATGCGCCACGGGCGAGATGCGCCGCTCGAACGGCACCGCGATGACGCGGAAGCCCTCGGCGCGGACGTCGTCCAGCAGGCGGCCCTCGGCGCAGGCGCCGACCACCTCGTGCCCGCGGTCCCGGGCGGCGCGCATCAGCGGCAGCAGGAACTGCCGCAGCGAGAAGTCGACGTTGGTGATTTCCAGGATCTTCATGCGTGGGTGGTCTCATGGCCGGGCTTGGCCGCATGTGCAACCGGGGCCGCGGTGCTGCGGGATGACCGGGGCTGCGAGCGTGGCCGGGTGCGGTCCGCGCCGGCGAGGTTGCACGGCGCCGGTTGGCCCGTCTGTGCCGAGCGTGACAGAGTGGGACCGGCACAACCGGGGAGTTTGCGTCCAATGGCAAGACTCGCAGGCAAGGTGGCGCTGATCACCGGCGGCGGCACCGGCATCGGCCGCGCCACCGCACTGCTGTTCGCGCGCGAAGGCGCCAGGGTGGCAATCGCCGAGATCGACCGCGCCTCCGGTGAGGAAGCCGCGCATCTGGCCGGCAACGGCGCGATCTGCGTGCCGACCGACGTCACCGACGAGGCCAGCATGCAGGCGGCGGTGCGCACGGCGGTGCGGCATTTCGGCGGGCTGCACGTGCTGCACAACAATGCCGGCGGCTCCACGCCGCAGGACAACACGGTGGTGGAGGCGCCGATCGAGGAGTTCTGGCGCGTCATGCGGCTGGATCTGTTCGGCACATTCCTGGGCTGCCGCTTCGGCATTCCGGCGATCGCCGCATCGGGCGGCGGCTCGGTGATCAACATGTCGTCCAACGTCGCGCTGATGGGCGTGCCCGGCCGCGATTGCTACACCGCGGCGAAGGGCGGCGTGGCGGCGATGACGCGGTCGATGGCGGTGGAGTTCGCGCCGCAGAAGGTGCGGGTGAACGCGATTGCGCCGTCAGCGACGATGACCGATCGGGTGCGCAAGCTGGTCGCCGGCAATGCCGCGCTGGACAAGCTGGCCAACTCCCACCTGCTCGGCCTGATCGAGCCGCAGGACATCGCGGACATGGCGGTGTTCCTGGCATCCGACGAATCGCGCATGGTCACCGGGCAGGTGTATCCGGTGGACAGTGGCGTAACGATTTCCTGACAGGGGGGAAGAGCATGAAGATCAAGCGGGTGGAGCACATCGCCATCGCGGTGGATTCGCTGGACCAGTCGGCCGAACTGTGGCGCGACGCGTTCGGCCTGGGCATGGAGTACGAGGAGACCATCGGCAAGACGCGGCTGGCGATGCTGCCGGTGGGCGAGAGCTACCTGGAACTGCTGGAAGGGCAGGGGCCGGAATCCGGCGTGTCGCAGTGGATCGGCGAGAAGGGTACCGGCCTGTTCCACATCTGCTTCGAGGTGGAGGACATCGACGGCGCGCTGGCCGAACTGAAGGCGAAGGGGGTGAAGCTGCGGGATGAGACCCCGCGCATCGGCCATGGCGGCGCACGCATCGCGTTCCTGGACCCGGCCTCCACCGGCAACGTGCTGGTCGAACTGGCGGAACTCCCGGCGGGCGGAGGACACTGACATGGCGGATTTCGCGCATCCGGAATTCCTGGTGGAGACGGACTGGCTGGCGCAACACCTGGATGATCCGGACGTGGTGGTGCTGGACTGCACCACGCATCTGGTTCCGAAGCCGGAGATCACCTACGAGGTGGTGCCCGGCCGCGCGGATTTCGAACGCGGCCACATTCCGGGCGCGCAGTTCGTCGACATGGCGCACGACGTGTCGGATACGTCGCAGTCGCTGCGCTTCATGCGCCAGACGCCGGACGATTTCGCCGCGGCGATGCGCCGGTTCGGGGCGAGCAACGGCACGCGCGTGGTGACCTACAGCACGGCGAATGTCTGGTGGGCGACGCGGCTGTGGTGGCTTCTGCGGGAATTCGGCCACGACAATGCCGCGGTGCTGAACGGCGGCTGGCAGAAATGGCAGCGCGAGGGCAGGGCGGTGGCGACCGGGCCGGCGCAGGGGCGTCCGGCGGGCGATTTCAGCGTGCGTCAGGTGCGCAACCTGATGGTGGGCAAGGACGCGGTGCAGCGGGCGGTCGGCGATGGCGCGGTGTGCACGGTCAATGCGCTGACGGCGCAGCAGCATGCGGGGAACGGCGGCAACAGTTACGGGCGGCCG
>Ga0187809_10000288_pt1 | contig 29736 bp, 22 predicted proteins | sample NC_wetland_sal_i_8_FD_132415 | JGI IMG/M metagenome (GOLD analysis project Ga0187809, IMG submission 132415) | Wetland sediment microbial communities from Neuse River Estuary, North Carolina, USA - ASW_4 | ecosystem: Environmental > Aquatic > Freshwater > Wetlands > Sediment | place: USA: North...
GCTGCCGAACATCCAGGTGGTTCGGGCCAATATTGACGGATCTGTGAAACGAGTTCGCGTCTGTACCCGTTGTCTCAAGGCAGGCAAGGTTACCCGTGCGGTTTAAGAAATCACCAATGGTGAAAAAGGCACCCGCTAGGTGCCTTTTTTCATGGGTTGCGAACGTTTCTCTGGCGCTTCGGTAGGACACAGGAACTGCCGTCATGCTCTGCCACCATGCTCCACCATCGTACCTCAGGCAGCCCCGCCTCATGAGCATTTCAATCCTTGGAGAACATGCCAATGCACGCCTTCACAAATCCACCAAGAAACTTTGGGAGTTTGATGGTATAGAATTTCAACCCGGGTCCCTCCTTGTCGTGCGCTGTACAGGCTGCCAACTTCATCTTGGACGAATGCCCACATTGCTACATATATATTCCCGGGTCATGGAAATGTGCTTGGTTGTCACCTACCCGTGGTAGTCTCCAGCTGAAGCCGCTTGTTCGCGCAATTGCGCAATCACGGCGGCGCGGTCTGCTTCCCTGAATACGGCCGATCCCGCCACAAACACGTCTGCACCTGCCGCTGCGGCTCTGTGGATGGTGCCCGCAGCAATTCCGCCGTCTACTTCAATGTGAAGCTTCGGATGTCCGCTGATTTCTGCCAGCTCCCGCACTTGGGCTACTTTTTTCGTCACCGCGTCAATGTAGGACTGCCCCCCAAAGCCTGGATTTACGGTCATAATCAACACCAGCTGCACATCGTCAAGAACGTACTCCAAGCCATCCAAGCCAGTGGCCGGATTGTAGGCCACGCCAGCCATGACGCCCCGGTTTCTGATTTGCTGCAGGGTCCTGTGCAGATGCCCGGTGGCTTCGGCATGGACAGTAATCAGACTGGCGCCGGCGTCCGCAAAGCTGTCGACGTACCGTTCCGGTTCTTCTATCATGAGGTGAACATCAAGGAAACAGTCGAAATGACGGCGAAGTGCCGAGACTACGTTAGGCCCCATGGTAATGTTCGGGACAAATCGCCCGTCCATAACATCTACGTGGACCCAGTTTGCACCTGCGGCCAGAACGGACTTTACTTCCGTCTGCAAATTGGCGAAATCGGCCGCCAAAATTGACGGAGCAATAAGTGGTGTCAATAGTGGTGTCAATAGCGACGTTCCTCCTTTATGCGAAGTTCCTCGTAGAGAGCACGGTAACTTTCATAGCGCGAGGCACTCAGTTGTCCTGTCTCCACGGCGTCTTTGACGGCACAGGTGGATTCGTGAACGTGCTGACAGCCGCGGTACGGACAGTTTTCCGCTAACTCGGCAAACTCAGGGAAATAGTGACGCAGTTCGGCGCTATCCACATCCACGTCCAGCTTGCTGAATCCGGGTGCATCGGCCACGAAGGTGGACGGCCCCAAGGGAAACAGTTCCACATGGCGGGTGGTGTGCCGACCGCGGCCGGCTTTTTCACTAATGGATCCCATTTTCAGGCCCAGTTCTGGCGCCAGGAGGTTGGCCAGCGACGATTTACCTGCGCCGGAAGGACCGGCAAAGACGGAGACGTGGCCCGCGAGGGCTTCCTTCAGCCGAGCTACTTCGCCGTCATAGCCGCGGCCGACCTTCAGTACCTGATACCCGGCCCTTTCGTAGGGCTCTGCCAGTTGCTGGACCTCTTCCAGTGGCAGGAGGTCAATTTTGGACAGGACAATCACGGCAAACAACCCTGCATTCGTCACAGACACCAGGGTTCTATCCAGCAATTGCCCCTGAAAGTCCGGTGTGCGGACGGAAAATACCAAGACGGCAGTATCGCAATTGGCCATGGGAGGCCGTACCAGTTCGGTGCTGCGCGGGTAAACTCCAGTAATCACGGCTTCTCCGGATTGCGCCTCGTCCTCCGACGCAGGCTCCCAATTCACCCAGTCGCCCACAACTACCGTAGTACCCCGTTTGCGAAAAACGCCACGGGCCCGGCAGCGCACGATTTCATTGCCGCTCTGGACATCAAAGAAACCTCCCACCCCGCGTACGACTCTTCCTTCCACGCCAAATCTCCTATCCTCTTGCTGTCCCCGGTGCCAGCCGCCGTCAGGTTGCATCATTTCCCGCCGGTGCGTTGCTCATTCCCGTGGTATTGTTTGTTCCCGTGGCGTTGTTTGCCGTGGAATTCCCGTTGCCGCCGGTGGGAGGAGCCAGTGACCCGTCTGAAACCACCAGGTTTACGGACGACCCTTTGTCCACACTCTGTCCTACGGTATTGGGAGCAATGCTGACGACGGTTCCTGCGGGCTGGCTGTTGGCCTCCTCACTAATGGTGCCAACGGTAAGCCCAACCTGATACAAGAGCTGACTGGCCTGGCTGAGTTGCTTCCCCAGCACCGGCGGAATGGCCACTTGGGGGGCTCCTTTGCTCACTGTCAACGTCACCGTTTGGTCAGACGACACCTGTATCCCCGCTGCCGGTTTGCTGGAAATCACTTCGCCGCTGGGGTAATCCGTACTGGATGCCTGCTGCACCTGGATATTGCTGGCTGCAAACCCGTCATCGCTGAGTACCGATTTGGCAGCATCCACCTGCAAGCCGGACAAATCCGGCATAGGGAATTTCGGCGCCCCGGAACTGACGTAAATGGTAACCTGACGATTCTGTTTCACTTGTCCGGCAGTGGGATTTTGCTGATAAACCACGCCTTTCGCCTTGGTGCTGGTTCCCGTGTGCTCCACAATCTGGTTCTGTGAAAAACCCGCCTGCTCCAGTTGTGAAACTGCCTGTGACTCTGTTTTGCCCACCACATTGGGGAGGTTCACGTCTGGAACCTGAATCAACCGCATCACTATGTAATAGGCTGCCAACGCGCCAACAACCAGGACTGCGACCGCGATACCAACCCAGGCCAAGGTAGACCAGAGTCGACCCCTGCCCTGGCGCTTTTCCTTTTGCGCGGCCTTGTTCAAATCCCGCTTGCGCCTGGATTTGTCGCTGCCATTGCGCAATCCTGGAGTTGACGGTAGTTGGTCCTCATCGCCGGCAGTTATGGCCGGTACGGCAATGGTCGCTTGGGTTACGCTTTGCGGTCTCTGAAACTTCGGAACGTCCGGATTTGCCAGCGCCACGTCCAAATCATGTCGCACCGCGCGCATGTCCGCATAGCGTCCATCCGGCGCTTTAACCAGACAGCGAAGAACAATGTTCTCCAGACTCTGTGGAATAGTGGGGTTAATGGACCTGGGGTCAATGAATTCGTCCCGCAGGTGCTTCAGTGCCACGCTGACGGCGGAATCTCCAGAGAAAGGCAGCCTGCCGGTGAGCATCTCGTACATGACCACACCCAGGGAGTAAATGTCGCTCTTTACATCTGCACTTCCGCCGCGAGCTTGCTCCGGAGAAAAATAATGGACGGAACCCAGCACGGACTTCTCGTTGTGGTAGGTAACCGTGTCTCCCGTTATGGCGCGGGCAATGCCAAAGTCCGTGACCTTCACTTGTCCGGAGCGAGTCAAGAGGATATTGTGCGGCTTGATGTCGCGATGAACAATGTGATTGGCATGGGCGTGTTCCAAAGCCTGGCAAATCTGACTGGTAATCGCCACAGTTTCTTTGGCGGACAGTGGACCGCGCTCGCGAATAATCTCCTTCAGTGTCGGACCATCCACATACTCCATGACGATGTAGTCTTCGCCGTCGGCGATGCCTACGTCATAGATATTGACAATGTTCGGGTGCGCCAGTTTAGCCACGGACTGTGCTTCCTGCCGGAAGCGCTCCACTAGTTCTTCATCGTTGACGTACTGCGATCGCAACATTTTTACGGCAACCGGACGTCCCAAGGCAGTGTCCATGGCGCGATAGACCACCGCCATGCCGCCGCCGCCAATCTGCTCGTACAGTTCGTAGCGGTTGCCAAGCCGCCGGCTCATGCTGCATCGTTCCCTTCGTTGTGTACTGCAATGGCCAGAGTAATGTTGTCCGGCGCCCCCCGCTCCAAGCCCAGGTCAATCAGTTCCTGAACGGTCCGTTGAACGTCGTCATGGGACCGCGCCTCTTTGAGTCCAATCAGGTATTCCAATAATTCCGATTCAGATACCAGATTGCTTAAGCCATCGCTACACAGCAGAACGACGTCTCCGGCATTCCATGGCAGCACGTCCATGTCCACGGCCAGTTCTCTGGCGGCCCCCAACGACCTGGTCACAATGTTCCGCTGCGGATGATTGGCCGCCTCGTCCGGCGTCAACTGCCCGCGTCGAACCAACTCTGCAACCAGAGAATGGTCCTTTGTCACCTGTTTCAGATAGTTGATGTGCATGAGATAGCCGCGGCTGTCACCCACATGGGCAAAAATCACCTGCTTGTGAGTGACGATGGCTGCGACGAGAGTGGTACCCATGCCGCGGTACTCTTCGTTGCTCTGGGCGGCGTCCCATACCTCCCGATTGGCCTTGGTAACGGCGTCTCGCAACCCTTCAATCCAATCTGACTCCGGATTTGCAGATGCTACCAGAAGACAGCGCCTGACGGTGTCCGCGGCCATCCGGCTGGCGACGTCGCCAGCGGAGGCCCCACCCATTCCGTCGGCTACAATCAGAAAAGGATAGGTGCCCTCTTTTTCACTGATTTCAAAAACGTCCTGATTGGTATGTCGAACCAATCCAATGTGGGAACCTGCTGCAAACAGCACCAATGGCCACCTCCGCACCCAACCTGGGTGAATGACTCAATCCATCTTTTCGTATTCTGCCCGCAACTGTCCACACGCTGCGGCAATGTCGTGCCCCATTTCACGGCGAACCGTTGCGTTGACGCCGAGTCTCTGCAGTTCGCCGAGAAATGCGTCAATTTGTTGCGGCGGCGTGCGCTGATAGTTTCTCTCCGGGACAAAGTTCACCGGTATGAGATTGACGTGACTGGACAGCCCGCGCAGGAGTCCGGCTAGTTTGCGAGCGTCCGCCAAACTGTCGTTCCTGTTGCCAATCAGCGCATATTCAAAGCTGATTCTGCGGCCCGTCTTCGCCACATAGTAACGGCAGGCAGCCATCAGTTGCGAAATGGGGTACTTCTTGTTGACCGGCATCATGGACTCTCGCAATTCATCTGTGGGAGCATGCAGCGACACCGCCAGCGTCACGGGCCTGCCGTCGTCGGCTAGGCGGCGAATCCCCGGTACAAGACCAACCGTTGAAATCGTAATATGACGCAGGCCAATGTTCAAGCCCTCGTCATCGTGGACAATGTCCATGAACTTCAGGGCAGCGTCCAGATTGTCCATAGGTTCTCCGGATCCCATCAGCACTACTGACGACACGCGCTCACCCCTGGACGTCAGCAGTCTTTGGCTGTGCAGCAGTTGTTCCACCATTTCCCCTGCCGACATCTGCCGAATCATCCCACCGAGAGTTGAGGCACAAAAGGTGCACCCCATTTTACAGCCTACCTGGGTGGATATGCAGACACTGTTGCCATAGTCGTGAGGCATGAGCACCGTCTCGGCGGTGACGCCGTCGGACCAGCCAAGCAAGAATTTCACGGTGCCATCCGCAGATACCTGCTGTAGGCGCTGCTGAGAAGTATCCAGTACGGCCCGCTCGGCCAATTGCGCACGCAGGCCCTGAGGCAAATTTGTCATTTCCGTGAAACTTTGCGCCTGCCGCTGATACATCCACTGAAACACCTGCGTCGCTCTGTATGTCGCTAAGGAAAATTCCTCCTTCAGCCAGTTCTCCAGTTCTGAGCGTCGCATGTCGTAAAGATGCACCTTTGCCGCTAGACCCTGTGCTGTCAAAGCGTCAACCTCCCCTCTGGACCCTGTTGCCCGTGGCAAAGTACCGCAGACTCCCTATCAGTGTATCCCTTAACGTCAGTGTATCCTTTAACGTCAGTGTATCCTTAGACGTCAGTGTATCCTTAAACGCGTCATGAAAAAGCCATCGGTGTGATACAACTCCGGTGTCAGGGTGATTCCCAGGTCGCCATCAAGACGGCAGTCGCGGGCAAAGGCCAGGTCCTCGTCCAGGGCGTCCACACTCAGTGACGGGCCATACTTGTCCAGAACTTCGGCGACCACCTGACTGTTTTCCTCTGGCAAAAGGGTGCAGGTGGAGTAGACCACAACGCCCCCAGGTGTCGTCACTTCCACCGCTGCAGACAGCAACTGAACCTGCAGTCTGTGAAGCTGCGCCACGTCCTCGGGTTGCCGGCGCCAGCGAATGTCCGGCCGATGCCTCAAGACACCTAGTCCAGAACAGGGAGCGTCCAAGAGCACTGCGTCAAAGGCGGCTTGGTACTGCGGCAGCTGTGGCAGTAAACGGCTGTCCACAGTCATGGTCTGAACGTTTTCCAAATGCAGCCGGTTCACGGTTTGTTGAATCAGTTCAATCTTGTGCGCATACAGGTCGGCCGCAAACACCTGAGCCTGAGGAAACAATTCTGCCAGGTGAGTCGCTTTTCCCCCTGGCGCCGCACACATGTCCAGCAACTGACCGCGATGGCTCACACCGCTGGTCTGAAACAGAGGTGCAATCACCATGGCGCCCTCGTCCTGAACTGTGACCGCTCCGGTCTGATACAGGTCCCACTGTTCCACATCCAGCCCCTTGTACAGCCGAATGCCATCCGGATTGAGGCTGGTAGGTTCCGCAATCGCCCCGTAAGCATTGTGAATACGCTGGAGCACATCCGCTCGTTGGGCGATGCGTGAATTGACGCGGACGGTGAGGAGGGAGTGCTCATTGGACGCCTCCATGATGCGACGAGCTCGCTGGGCACCGTAAGTCCCTGTAAGCCGCCGCACCAACCAGGTGGGGTAGGAAAGCTCTACTCCCAGCCTGTCCTCCGCCGAAGAAAACGGAATTTTCTCCAATTTTGCCGGCCACGGCCGCCCGTCGCGCAGGTAATTGCGCAGCACGCCATTCACAAATCCCCCTGCCTGCCGTTTGTGGGCTTTGGCTAGATTGACGCCTTCGTCCAGCACAGCGTAGGCGGGAACCTTGTCCAGAAACTCCAGTTGGTAAACCGACATGCGCAGGATGACCAGGATTTCCGGTTCCAGCGCCTCAAGGGGCCGCCTGCAGTGCAAACTAATCAAAGTGTCCAGAGTCCGCTGCCGCTGCACGGTCCCGTAGACAATCTCGGCGCACAGAGCCTTGTCCCGGGGCTCCAGATGGCTGCTGCGCAAGTGGTTCTGCAAGGCCAGGTTGACATAGGATTCGCGGCGCTGGACCTGCACCAGGACATCAAAAGCTGCGCGGCGGGCAGTGGTCATAGCTGCCCTGCCCCCAGTTGCACAGTTTTGGCGGTGACACCGCGCAACCAGTCCGCCGCCGCCATGGACCGTTTTCCTGCCGGCTGGACCTGAATGAGTTGAAGCCAACCTGGCCGGCACTTCACCAGTACTTCCTTCCCCGTGAAAACCACCTGCCCCGGTGGCATGGGGTCCGTCTGTCCTGGGAATTCCGGCGGTGCCTCCTTGGGTAGCTGCGCGTCCCAGACCTTCAAGGGCTGTCCGTTGTACGACGTCCGGGCCACCGGCCAGGGACTGAGGCCCCGTATCTGGTTAAACACCGCTACTGCCGATTGATTCCAGTCAATTCGCTCATCCTCGGCTGTAATTTTGCCGGCATACGTTACGCCTTCCTCCGGTTGCGCCCGCAATGGCAACTCCCCGTCCAGGTAGCGCGGTAGAACGTCCACCAGCATATCGGCGCCCAGAGCCGCCAAGCGGTTGTGGAGGGCTTCCACATTGTCCGTCGGGTAGATGTCCATGGACTCCTGCGCCACAATCGGGCCTGCGTCCAGGCTCAACACCATTTCCATAATGGTGACACCCGTGGTGGTATCCCCCGCCAGGAGAGCCCGATGAATGGGCGCAGCCCCCCGCCAGCGCGGGAGTAGGGAGGCGTGAATGTTGAGACACCCCACCCTGGGAATGTCGAGGAGAGCCTGGGGTAGCAACTGCCCGTAGGCTGCCGTGACGATGACGTCAGGCTGGAGAGCGGCGATTTCCTGCAATGCCTCCGGCTGGCGCACCCGCACCGGCTGCAGCACCACCAGCCCCAGGGCCTGGGCCGCCACCTTGACCGGTGGCGAGGTCAGGCGCTGACGGCGCCCCGTTGGTTTATCCGGCTGCGTTACGACCGCGCAGACCTCGTAGCCGCTTCTGACAAGGGCGTTGAGAACGGGTACCGCAAAGTCCGGCGTCCCCATAAACAGCACTCTGCTCATTGGCTGCTGGACTCCTTTGCGACAATCCGCTCCACCTCGTCCGGCTGGAGATAATCGGTGAAGAGAATTCCGTCCAGATGATCGATTTCATGTTGGATACAACGCGCAAACAACTGGTCGGCCTCCACAGTATGTTCTTCGCCATCGCGATTTATATAGCGGAATCGGATGTTGCTGTGCCGCGGAACCATGCCTCGCAGCCCCGGCAGCGACAGACAGGCCTCGTAGGTGGTGTCCTTCTCTTCGGAAGCCCAGACAATTTCCGGGTTAATCATCTGCAACAGGCCGTTGCCCACATCGCAGACCACCAGTCTCTTCAATATTCCGATTTGGTTTGCGGCGAGCCCAATACCCTCCGCGTCGTACATGGTCTGGGTCATGTCATCCAACAGTTTTTCCACCGCCCTGTTGATTTTTTCAACAGGCTTCGCCTTTTGCTTCAAAACCGGGTCTCTGCCCGTGCGAATGATACGGATTGACATATCTCAAACTCCTTCTATTTTTAAATGCGTCCGGCATTGACATCCAATACGCAGACGCCCCTTAAATCGCGCATTTTTCCCTCGACAATGCGAAACGCTTCTGTAACCCCTGCCTCTACATCATCCCATTGGGAATACTTTACCACAACTTGAAAGCGAAATTTGTCTTCCATCCGCGCCAGCCTATCCGGCGAAGCCGGCAGCACTGTCAGTTCTTCCGGCGAAAAACGCCGCTGCAGTTCTCGTTGAAAGCGGCCGGCGGCGCCGCGAGCCACGTTCTCCCGCTGGTGAATGGCCTTGAACACCGCCATTTCACAAAAAGGAGGATAGGAGAACGCCTCCCGAATCTGCCGCTCCTGGCTGTAAAAGGTGGTAAAGTCATGGTGCGCCGCAGCGCTGATGGCGTAGTGCGTGGGGCGATAGGTCTGAACCACAATCTTACCCTCTAGGTCTGCGCGCCCGGCGCGCCCGGCAACCTGTGTCAACAGACTGAAGGTCCGTTCCGCCGCGCGGTAGTCAGGGACAGACAACAGTGTATCCGCTGCAATGACGCCGACAAAGGTGACATTGGGAAAATCCAACCCCTTGGCAATCATCTGCGTCCCCAGCAGGACGTCCGCGTTACCATCATAGAATTTTTGCACCGCCGACTGGTGGGCACCTTTACCTCGAGTCGTATCTACATCCATCCGCAACAGCCGCCATTGGGGCCACATTTCTGTCAAGAGGCTTTCCACCTGCTCGGTGCCAATGCCAAACGGCCTCAGCGCCGGTTCATGGCAGGTGGGACACTGGGTGGGCAACTCCATTTGAAAATGGCAGTAGTGGCACTCCAGAAACTGCGCCCCCGGGCGCCCGTGCAGGGTCAGGGAAATATCGCAGTGGGGGCACTGGACGACCTCACCGCAGTCACGACAAAGCACAAAGGAAGCATAGCCGCGGCGGTTGAGAAACAGCAGCGCCTGATGCCCGGCCGCAACGGCCTCCTCCAGGCCCGTTTGCAGACTACGACTGAAAATGGACAGGTTTCCGCTCTTCAGCTCTTCGCGCATATCCACCAATTCTACCGGCGGCAGCGACCTCGCGTTGATGCGCAGTGGCAGGCTCACCAATCGCGCCTGCCCCGTCTCCACTTGGCGCATCAGTTGCAGGGAAGGTGTCGCCGATCCACAGACCACCAGTCCCCCCCTCAATACCGCCCGGTGAGCGGCCACCTGACGGGCGTCGTAGTAAGGAACTTCCTCCTGCTTGTAGGAGTTCTCGTGCTCCTCGTCCACAATCAGCAACTTCAGATTTGTCACGGGGGCAAATACTGCCGATCGCGCTCCAATGACCAACCTCGCTTCCCCCCGCCTCACACGCAGCCATTCGTCGCGGCGTTCCCCTGTCGACAGCCGCGAGTGCAGCACGGCCACTTGCCGGCCAAAGTGGTGGACAAACCTGCCCACCATCTGCGGCGTGAGGACAATTTCAGGCACCAGGACAATGGCGCCGCCACCGGCGGCCAAAACACGGCGGATGGCCTGAATATACACCTCTGTCTTGCCGCTTCCCGTTACACCGTGTAAAAGCAGAGACGACGGACGCCCTGCCTTCAGCGTAGAAACAATGGTCTCCACAGCCTGTCGCTGCAGGGGAGTCAGTTGCCTAGACTCATCCTCGGCCTCCGTTAGCGCGACGTTGTCCGGAGACCGGTAGACTTCTTCCTTAACAAGGCGAATCAAGCCTTCTCCGGCAAGTTTGCGCAAAGCCGCATCCGATGCAGGGAGACCCAGGTGGGCCACCGCTACCTTGTCTCTGCCGCTGTTTCGTTGCTCTTCCAGAATGCTCAAGAGTTTCGCCTGTTTCGGCGCTCGCTTCCGTCTTTGCTCGCATCTTTCCGCCAGGGTGTCCGCATCTGCCAGGATTTCCACAACGGCTGCCGTCTTGGCCGTGACACTGTCGGTCAAATCCGTGATTTCTTCCACACAGCCCCTCGCCAACAGGGACTCCAGCCAGAGACTGGCCTCCTGGGAAAAGCGGCTGAGAATCTGAGGATACGTCAAGGGCTCCCGACACAAAGCGCGCCATAACACGGTGAGCGTCTCGCCTTCTGGGGGCTGCTCTCGCCGCCCCTTGTACAGGCGTTTCTTGCGGACCTTGTAGGCCGCCGGCAACGCTGCCTGAATGGCGTCCAGCAGCGGCGCCGCGTAGCGCCAGGACAGCCATCGACAAGTCTCCAGGACGTCCGGTGTCAGTAAGGGATTCTCGTCCAAAAGCGCGGCAATAGGCTTCAGCGGTGTCGCGGCAGACCAGGTACCTTCAGTTTCTGTCTCGACCACAAAGCCCTGGCAGTACTGACGGCCAAAGGACACGTAAACGCGGTGGCCCGTTTGCAGTCTACCCATCAGCCGCTCCGGAATCTCGTAGGAATACACTTGCCGGATTTGTCGCGTGCCGGTATCTACCACGACCTGGGCCACAGGCGTTGAACTCACTGTCCTATCACCCCTTAATCACTGCCCTGTCCGGCACTTCTCCTGGCCACAACCTCGTCCCAGACCCGGTTGGCCACCTCAAATTTGCTCATGAGCGGCAATGCCACTTCTTCGCCGCTGCGGGACAGAATCGTCACTTCATTGGTATCGACGGCGAACCCTGCGCCTGGCGCAAGGACATTGTTCACAACGATAAAATCCAGGTTTTTGCGTTTCAGCTTCTGCCAGCCATGTTCCACGGCGTTGTCCGTCTCCGCGGCAAAGCCAACAAAGGTCTGATGAGGCTGCTTGGATTCACCCATGAGGTGCAGAATATCCGGCGTGGCTTCCAACTCTATGCGGGGAATCCCCTGTTCCTTCTTCCATTTCTGCGGTTGCGGGCGAGTGGGGCGAAAATCCGCCGGAGCCGCCGCGCTGACGTAGACGTCTGCAGCGTCAATATGGGTTTTCACAGCCTGTAGCATGTCTTGCGTGCTGCGCACGGAAATGAGGTTCACGTCGGCAGGCGCAGCCAGGTGCACCGGTCCCGAGACCAGGGTGACGGAGGCACCCCTGAGGGCCGCTGCTGCTGCCAGTTCATAGCCCATTTTTCCGGAAGAGTTGTTGCTGATGAAGCGAACGGGATCGATGTCTTCCACCGTTGGGCCCGCCGTTATCAACACACTCAGAGACGCCATATCCCTTTGCCGGTGCAGGACGGCTTCCACGACATCCCTGATTTCGTCCGGCTCTGCCAGCCGTCCCTTTCCCGTGTAGCCACAAGCCAACGGGCCAGAATTGGGACTGACGACCACGACACCGCGCCGACGCAGTTTTTCCAGGTTCTCTTGAACCGTTGGGTGTTCGTACATGTGCACGTTCATGGCGGGGGCGACAATAACAGGCGACGTCACCGCCAGGGCCGTGCTGGTGACCATGTCGTCGGCGATGCCCAGAGCCAGTTTCGCAATCAGGTTGGCGGTTGCCGGAACGACAACAAAGGCGTCTGCCCTGTCGGCCATGGCAATATGGGCAATCTCTGTGGGATTGGGTTCCGCAAAGGTATCTGTCACAACGGGATTTTGCGAAAGGGACTGGAATGTCAGAGGTGCAATGAAACGCGTGGCGTGATCCGTCATCAACACCTGGACCTGATGCCCTTGCTTCTTCAGTAGACTGCACAGTGTCGCAGCTTTGTAAGCGGCAATTCCACCGCCCACTGCCATTACCACATTTGCCATGGCTTATCCTTCCCCTCAAGCAACCTTCTACTGAAAAACAGAACAACCGCAGCGGTTGCCCTGTTCCTACATCTGTTCTGCTGACGCACGCTGTTACTTGATGCCCTCACGGGTACGTACATAAGTTATCTTCCCACTCTGAATCTCCCATAAAGCGCGACTGACGTTCTTGGTAGTGGAAGTTCCCGGCTGGTTGGTGTTGAGTTCCTGCAGTTGCCTGGCGCGTTTTGCCGCTGTGACCACCAAAGTGTACTTGCTATCAACCAATTGAATCAGTTCGTCAATGGACGGATATAGCACGAGTATTCTTCATCTCCTTTGAGAGGTTGCCCAAAAAGGTGCTGTAGCTGCTACACCTTCGTTCAATATGCAACGGACCTGCATCCGCGTGCAACGAACCTGTATCCGCATGCAACGGACCTGTGTCCGCGATTTTCTGTCTACATTGTACGGATTTCCTACCAATCAAGCAATAGATGCAAATTTCGCGTCACACTCAGGTGTTCCGCCTGGATAATCGCCTGAATTCGGTCGCAAGCCGCCTCCACTCTGTCGTTGACGACCACATAGTCGTACTGGCGCATCATCTGCAACTCCTGCCTAGCGGCTCCGAATCTGGCTTTGAAGGATTCCTCCGACTCCGTTCCGCGCCCAAGAATGCGGGCGCGCAACTCTGTGGCAGAGGGAGGTATAAGAAATAGAAAAACCCCTTCCGGGTAGTGGCGGCGGACCTGCATGGCTCCCTGAATGTCAATTTCCAGAATGACGTCCTTGCCGCTGTTCAGTTGACTTTCCACAAAGTCCCGCGGGGTTCCATAGTAATTCCCGTACACCTCTGCCCACTCCAGCAGCTGGTTGTTTCTGATTTTCTCTTCGAACTCCGCCTTCGTCACAAAGAAGTAATTGACCCCCTCCTCTTCCCCAGGACGAGGTTGGCGGGTTGTGGAGGAAACCGAAACGCTCAGGGCTGGTGACCGCTCCATCAGCGCCTTGCAGACGGTGCCCTTGCCGGCTCCCGACGGACCACTCAGCACAAACAGTATTCCAGGTCGTGAACGCGCCACGGCTTATCATTCCTCTTCATCAATGAGTTGGTCTCTCGCCGACAACCGATGTGCAACCGTTTCCGGCTGGACTGCGGATAAAATTACGTGATCGCTGTCCGTAATGATGACCGCTCTGGTGCGCCGCCCATAGGTTGCATCAATGAGCATACTGCGCTCGCGGGCTTCTTGAATAATGCGCTTGATTGGCGCCGATTCGGGACTGACAATGGAAATAATGCGATTCGCGGAAACGATGTTCCCGAAGCCGATGTTAATCAACTTGATGGACATGCTGCTCCCTCCTCCAAACGTTCAGGTCCGTGGTTCGCTCTGCAAAGCCCTTCATTGGGATTGCAAAGGACGACCGGCTACGGGTTATTCGATATTTTGCACCTGCTCGCGCAGTTGTTCAATCACGGCCTTCAAATTCACCACTGTCTTGGATACAACCAAGTCCGGCGACTTGGACGCAATGGTGTTGACCTCCCGAAACATCTCCTGGGAAATGAAGTCCAGCCGCTTGCCAACCGGCTCATTCCGGGTCAGGCTCAGGGAAAATTCCTCAATGTGACTGTACAGGCGCGTGACCTCTTCGTCAATGGCGAGTTTGTCCGCCATAATGGCCACTTCCGTCAACACGCGGGAGTCGTCGGCCTGGTTGACCAAGTCCTCCAACCGGGACTGCAGCCGCCGGGTCATGGCAGCCAGCACTTCGGGGCAGCGCTCTTCCAGGACGCCTGCCTGCGCCTTCATTTCCTCCAGCTTCTGCCGGAGGCTTTGACCCAAGCGTTCCCCCTCGCGCACTCTCATGGCGGATAGATCATTCAGGGCAGCCGCCAACAGCGGCATGACCGCCTCGTGGAGTTCAGCGGTCTCTACGGGGACACTTTGCAGAACCCCCGGAAACTGCAGCCATTCCAGAGCAGTGGCCTGTGCCACGGGGTAGCCCTCAGCCTGCAGACGATGTGCTGCCAATTTCAGCTTCTGGAGCAGCGTCCAGTCAACATCCAGCCCCCGTTGCGCTTCACTTTGCTGCACAGAAATGAAAACGTCTATCCGCCCTCGGCTGAGGCTGGCCTGCAGTGTCTGCTTAATCTCGTCTTCCACCGCGAGGAAATCCTTGGGCGCCCGCACCACACAGTCGAAGTGGCGGTGGTTGACCGACCGAATTTCGACGGTCAGCGCCCCAATGGCCGTCATGCCACCGGCTTGTCCATACCCTGTCATACTGCGCAACGTCATTTACGATTCCTCCAAAGGTGCCTTTATTCTACTCTATAGTTTCTGTTCCGTCCAAAAAAGAGGCGACAGTAACATCTGTCGCCTCCCCAACAGGCTCGTTGTCATCCGGATTTCGGTTTCAGGCTTCCCGGGAGGACACCCTCCCACTTGCTAGTTTCAGACCCATGCGCCGCAGCGACAAGGCGAAAGTGGGAATGGCCGCCGCCACCAGTACCAGGAGCCAGTCTTTGTGGTTCAGGGGTACCGTGTTGAAGGCCCTGGCCAAGCCCGGCACGTAAATGGTGATGAGGAACAGGACTACCGACGATAGCACCGCGCCAATGAGCCACTTGTTTTCGAAGATGTTGCGGCTCAGGATACCGCCGTTGACACTGCGGCAGTCGAACACCAGAATCAGTTGCGCCATGGTCAGGGTGGCGTAAGCCATGGTCTGGGCTTTCCCCAAATTTCCGGGAGAGAGGCGCATGGTTAAAAGGAAGATACCCAGGGTTACGATGCCAATGAGAATGCCGCGGCTGAGAATCTTGATGCCCAGTCCGCCGGCGAAAATCCCCTCAGTCAAGTGCCGCGGCGGGCGTTCCATGATGTCTTGTTCAGCGGGATCGACCCCCAGGGCAATGGCCGGCAAGCCGTCGGTGACAAGGTTAATCCACAGAATCTGAATGGGCAGGAGTGGCAACGGCAAGCCGGCCGCCATGGCCATGAACATGGTGAGAATTTCACCCACGTTGCTGGCCAGGAGGTACCGGATAAACTTCTTGATGTTGTCGTAAATGCCCCGCCCCTCTTCCACTGCCGCCACAATGGTGGCGAAGTTGTCGTCGGAAAGCACCAGAGCCGACGCCTCTTTCGCCACATCCGTACCTGTCCGCCCCATGGCGATGCCAATGTCCGCCTGCTTGATGGCGGGTGCGTCGTTGACCCCGTCTCCTGTCATGGCCACCACCTCGTTGGCCGCCTGCAGTGCCCGCACAATGCGCAGTTTGTGCTCCGGCGTCACTCTGGCGTAAACGCAGGTACTGCCTACAGCCTCCAGGAGCTGTTGGTCGCTCATTTGATTCAGCTGCCCGCCCGTCAGCACCTGTCCACCGCGGGTCAGGATGTTCAACTGGCGGGCAATAGCGGTGGCTGTCTGCTGGTGATCGCCGGTAATCATCACAGTGCGAATCCCCGCGTGGTGGCAAGTGGCGATGGCCGCGAAGACCTCCTCGCGAGGCGGGTCCATCATGCCAATGAGCCCGGAGAAGACTAGGTTCTGCTCCGGATTGCTCTCGGCTTTGGCGGCCTCGACGCTGGGAAAACGGCGGTAGGCACAGGCCAGGTTGCGCAGGGCCAACTTGGCCATGTCGTCGTTGGCTGCCAGAATTCTCTTCCTGGTGGCCTCCGTCAGTGTGTCTTCGCGGTTGTTGGAGAATATTTTGGTGGTGCACTCCAGCAGAACGTCGGGGGCCCCCTTCACAAATAGGTACACGTCCGTTTGCGTCTGAACCAGCACGGACATGAGTTTTCGCTCGGAGTCGAAAGGAATTTCGTCGATGCGGTGAAACTCTTCGTCCACGTCCACTAGGCCGGCTTTGCGGGCCAGGACCAGCAGTGCGCCCTCCGTGGGGTCGCCATCCACCTCCCACTGACTTTCGCCGTCTTCTTCGCCTTGTTTCATGACGGAGTTGTTGCACACCGCCGCGATTTCCAGCAAGCGGCGAAGGGCGTGGTGTTTCAGAGGTTGCACGGGATTATCGTCCGCCAGAAACTGACCTGTAGGATTGTAGCCCAATCCGGTGACGCGCAACCACTCCCCGTCGGTCCAAATGCGTTGCACCGTCATTCGGTTCTGCGTCAAGGTGCCCGTTTTGTCGGAACAGATGACGCTGGCACAGCCCAAGGTTTCCACGGAAGGCAGTTTGCGGACAATGGCGTTGCGGTGAATCATGCGCTGGACACCCAAAGCTAGGGCAATGGTGACAATGGCCGGCAAGCCCTCAGGAATAGCCGCTACGGCCAGACTGACGCCCGCCAGGAACATCTGGTAGATGTTCTGGCCGTGCAGTACACCCGCCACCACTACCAGCACGGTAATACCCAAGGCCAGCCAGACAAGGATTTTGCCCAGTTGATCGAGCCGGCGCTGCAACGGCGTAAACGTCTCCTCCGACTGCTCCATGAGATTGGCGATTTTACCCATTTCCGTATCCATACCTGTACTGGTGGCAACCATGACTCCCTTGCCCCGCGTCACCAGTGTGCTCATATAGACCATGTTTCTGCGGTCGCCGATGTTCGCCAAGTCGTCTACCAGCAGACTGGCCTGCTTACTGACCGGCAGGGACTCCCCTGTCAGTGAGGACTCTTCCACGTCCAGTCCCCAGGTCTCCAGCAACCGTCCGTCCGCCGGAACCCTGTCTCCGCCCTCCAGCAAAATTACGTCGCCTGGCACCAGTTCCTTTGCCGGAATTACACAGGCCTCGCCATCCCGGCGGACATGGGCCATGGGGGCCGTAAGTTCCTTCAGGGCGGACAGCGAACGTTCCGCTTTCACTTCCTGTACGAAACCCAGGATTCCGTTGAGGATGATGATGGCAATAATGGTGATGGCATCCGTATACTCACCCAGCAACCCGGAGATGAGGGTCGCACCCAGAAGAACGAGAATCATGAAGTCGCGAAACTGGTTGAAAAAGACCGTCAACAGGGAAGTCTTCTTCCCCTCAATCAATTGGTTGAAACCGTAGGCACGCAAGCGCTCCTCGACCTGTTGGGACGTGAGACCCGCCGGCGTGGTTTCAAGCAGAGCCAAGCAGTCTTCGGGAGTCAGAGAATGCCAGTTCTTCTCCACTGGAGCCACCCCTTTAAGGTAATGTCTGATTATCTCTATGCTTGTACCGCAGCAAACATGTCCAAGGCGCGCCGGCTGCGTGGACAGACCAGAGACCCCCCTGTATACTCGAAGGTACCCCTGCTTTGGCGGGACGTGGCAATGGAAACATGGGAATGAAATGGCCGTTGGAATCGAATAGTGATGGAAGGGATGTCATAATGGATGGCCTGATGCTGTCCAGCCTCGTTGGCGAATGGCAACAATTTGTAGGATGTCGTATCGATAAAATTCACCAGCCCTCACAGCGGGAGCTGGTCCTTACGGTGCGCGGCAGGGAAGGAACAAAAAGGTTGCTCCTCAGCGCCCACCGCCGCTTTTTTCGGGCTCACCAGCTCAGGGAGCAACGTCCCTCCAACCCCCAGGATCCGCCCCTGTTCTGTCAGTTGGCGCGCAAGCGCATCGAAGGGGGACGAATCACAAGGATTTGCCAGCAAGGCCTCGATCGGATTCTGGAACTGTACATTGAATCCCGCAATGAGTTGGGCGACCAGGCAACCTTCGTGCTGATACTGGAACTCATGGGAAAACACAGCAACCTTATCCTGTGCGAAGCGGACGTCTCGGGACGTCCAACGAAAATCGTGGATAGCATCGTCCGGGTGACGCCGGATATGAGCCGTGTCCGCACCGTTTTGCCGGGCGGAGATTACACTCTGCCGCCCAATCAGCACAAGGTGACCCTTGCGAATCTGTCTCCCGCAGATGTGGAGCAACTGGAATGGGGGGGACCCTCGCAAGTCCTCGCCAAACAACTGCCCCGCCTGGTGGCCGGAATTGGGCCCACGACTGCGGAAGAAGTCCTCTTTCGCGCAGGTCAACCCAGAGTGCAGGAACCGGCAGGTGCCTCCACGGTGGGTGTCGCAGCGGGTGCCTCCTCAGCGGGTGACGCCGTGGGTGCTTTTACGGCGGGTGTCGCAGCGGCCTTCGTGGCGGAGCTGAAAGCTCTGTGGCGCGGCATGCAGGAGGGCGCCGGCGAAGCAACGCTGGGGCTGGACGGCCTAGGGCGTCCCCTGGCCGCAGCTCCGTACCCCCTACTGCACTGCGCCGCTTACAACACCTACCCCAGTTTTGACGCGGCGCTGGAGGCATACTACCTGGAACTGGCCGTTCAGACGGAGACTGGGCAGCTTCACCGCGAGCTAAAACGGCAGCTGGAGCTGGCCCTGGACAGGCTGCGGGCCAAGGAGACGAAGCTGCGGCGGGAACTGGCCAAAGGCGAGGATTACGACAGCTACCGCCTCTACGGCGAACTGCTGACCGCCTACGCAGACCAGGTGGAGCGGGGCAGCGATTCCGTCAACTTGCCAAACTTCTACGACGAGGAGCGGCTGGTGAACATTCCCCTGAACCCGGCCAAGACAGCCATCCAGAACGGTCAGGAGTACTTCCGACAGGCCGGCAAGCGCAAACGGGCTCAGGCCCTGGTGCAGGACGAGCTGGAGAGCGTGCGGCAGGACACCCTCTACCTGGAAAATTGTCTGTTTATTGTCCAAAACGCGACTCATAGCGAAGCGGAAAGTCTGCAGGAGGAACTGGTGGAACAGTCCTTCCTGAAAGCCAGGGATAGGAAGCGCAAGGGCAATGGCAAACGCGAGACCAAGCCCAAAGGGGAACAACCGCTGCAATTCGAAAGCAGCGCGGGCTTTCGCCTGCTGGTGGGGAAAAACAACAAACAGAACGACTGGCTCACCTTCCACAAAAGCCAGCCCCACGACACCTGGCTGCATGTGAAAGACCAACCGGGATCGCACGTGATTATTGTCACCCAAGGCCGTGAGGTGCCACAGGAAACCCTGGAGGAAGCAGCCATGCTGGCGGCGTACTATTCCAAGGGGCGCGATTCCTCCAATGTGGCGGTGGACTACACTGAAGTCCGGTTCGTGTGGCAACCTAACAAGGCGCGACCTGGTTTTGCCCTGTACAAAAACCAGAGAACCCTATTTGTAACACCAGACAGAAATGTCATCAAGAGGCTGGAGGCGCAGGCAAACCCATCGGCTCCAAAGTGACGGCGCAGGCAGACCCGTCGGCTCCAAAGTGACGACGCGGGCCGCTAATCCACTGACCCAGTGACCCCTTCAGCCCAGCGGCATTGTGTCCTACGGTTACTCCCATGGCCGGACTTGCCGCTGTTCGTAAGGCGCGCCCTGCGGTGCCGGAGAGTTTTCCCTCTCCGGCATAGCGTGCTCCTCTGGCCAGCCATCGAGAAGCTCCAGTCCGGCTGCAAAAAAATTAGGCCCGGCGCGGTCAAGATCCGCGGCCAAGTCCAGTCCCCAGACGTAGGCCAGCGTCTGCGCCAGCCGCTGATGGCGAAGGTGCAAGGCCACGCGAATCGCCACGGTCTGGGTGTCCCTGTAATAGGCCAGACTGCGAAAATGTTCCCGCCACCATATGGCAAACCTGGCTGCGTCTCGGATTTCGGCCGTCATAGCAAAGGCTTTCCACAGTTGAAAGTACCTGCCCAGGGCCTGGGTCTGTCGGTCTGGGGACAGCTCATCCAGTGTCAGGCGAAGGTCCGGAGACAGCAGAAATCCGTTTAGGAATGTGGTTCCTGTACCTGGCACGGTGGCGAAAACATGTTCACCGATGCGCTGAATGACCGTCCAGGTGCGCAGGGTGAACTCCTGCCCCCGCCCTCCCCGCTTTACGGCCGTCAGGGCAAGGGTGTATAGTCCTGTCGCCACGGACTCCACGTAGTAGTATTGAGCTTCCGCCAGCAGATGGCTGAAGACAATGTGCCGATAGGCCCGAATCACAATGATGGCGCCCTGCCAGAAATCCGCCTTGACGTAGCGCTCACCCTGCCCAAGGATACCGTCCAGGACCGTCTTCATGAGACTGGTCTCCTTTTCCTTTGCACAGACGCCAACCATTTCAACCCACTGCTCCACCAGATTGCGGTGAACGCCAAGCAGCTGTGCGTCCCCATCCCCAGGCATGGGCAGGTTCGCGCCAATCTCCCGCATAACATCCATGCACAGGGTCCCTGTGGCCGAATCACTCACCGATGCGGCTCGCTTGGCGATGTCACAGAGCTGATCGATATTTGACCCGGCATCGCGCCATCGCCTTTTCCCCCACGCCGTCTTGCAGTCCCTGAGAATCAGGTGGATAATCCGCTCCGGTTTCAACAGCTGTACCACGGCGTACATGTACAGCAATAATCCGACAAAGCAAATCATCACCAGCACCAGGTCCGCGCTCATTTCCTGGCGGAGGGAAACAGGTAGGGGATCGCGCAGCGGATCGCGAATCTTGGCCATCAGGTAGAAACTGTGGAGAATTGTCACCAAATAAAACACAAACAGGGAGATGTTATACGGAAGGCGGATGTAAAAGTCCAGCACACGGTGCGTGTAGTTACTGGCTGCCAACTGAATGGCGACGAGAATAATGGAAATACACAGTGCCAGAATTGTGGACAAAGAGGAAACAATTGTGTTCAAATAGTTGCGCGCAGTATCGGTATCACCGTAAAAGAGCATGGGAGGGCGGCTAAACACCAGGGCCACAATAAAAGTGGACAAAAGACCGTGAAAGAGCCAGGATGACGTAATACGGGAGAGCTGACTGCCGGATTTCGGCCCCCATTCTTCCGATACGGTCATTAGACCTTTTCCCTCCCGTCTTTGTATACTTCCCATCTTTCCCTCAGTGATTTATTATGAAACGGGAAAAATGATAACCTTGTCGGCTGGATTTGAGAGGAGCGCATATCATGACTAGTCAAGTCAGCAAGCGGCTGGCTGCCGGGGCGCGGATGCCATCGCCTGGCGAAAACGTATTCACCAACACTCAAATGTCCGTTCAAGCAGCTCTGGAACGCCTGGGGTATTCCGAAGAAATGTACGAATTGCTGAAAGAACCCATGCGGACCATTACCGTGCGAATCCCGGTTCGCATGGACGACGGACATACGGAAGTCTTCACGGGCTTTCGCGCACAGCACAACGATGCAGTAGGTCCCACAAAAGGTGGCATTCGCTTTCATCCCGCTGTCACCTTGGACGAAGTCAAGGCCCTTTCCATGTGGATGAGCATCAAATGTGGCATCTTTAATCTTCCTTATGGCGGCGCAAAAGGCGGGATTATCTGCGATCCCCGAACCATGTCCACCACGGAGCAGGAGAGACTGGCACGGGGCTACGTTCGGGCTGTCAGCCAGGTTGTTGGACCCACAAAAGACATCCCTGCTCCTGACGTTTATACCAACCCGCAGATTATGGCATGGATGTACGACGAATACAGCCTCATGCGGGAAAACGATTCTCCCAGTTTCATTACCGGCAAACCCTTGGCTCTGGGCGGTTCAAAAGGCCGGGAAAAAGCAACGGCCCTGGGCGTGTGCATCGCCGTCCGCGAAGCCGCCAAACACCTGGGCAAGGACTTGCACCAGTTGACAGCCTGCGTCCAAGGCTTTGGCAACGTCGGCAGCTTCACGGCTGAGATTCTGCACGAAATGGGCGTCAAAATCATTGGCGTCAGCGATGCCGGCGGTGCCCTCTACGACCCCAACGGCCTCAACATCCCGGATTTGCTGGATAAACGGGACTCCTTCGGCATGGTGACCACACACTACAGCCAGACCATGACCAACGAAGAGTTCCTCGTGCAGCCCTGCGATGTGCTTATCCCCGCGGCGCTGGAGAACCAGATTACCGAAAAGAATGCCAACGACATCAAGGCGTCCATTGTTGTGGAAGCCGCCAATGGCCCTACCACTCCTGCCGCCGACGACATTCTCTATGCCAACGGCATCACCCTGATTCCCGACGTCGTAGCCAACGCCGGCGGCGTCACCGTGTCCTACTTTGAATGGGTGCAGAACAACCAAGGCTGGTACTGGGAGGAAGAAGAGGTCAACAGCAGGATGGAGACGCTGATGGTCAAATCCGTCGCCAACATTCTGAAGATGGCCCAGAGGTACCAGGTGTCGACGCGTTTGGCAGCGTATATGGCAGGAATTCGACCCTTCGCGGAAGCCATGAAGTGGAGAGGCTGGATTTAACGAATTTCCGTACCACACAGTTCCGTTAGTTTCTATTAGATGCAGGAGACAAGTCCAGCGACAAGGAAATCGTATAACCGTACAGAGCACAACCACCTGAGACTTTTCACACAGGTGGTTGTCTGCTTTGTTCCTGGGGCATGGCCATGGCTGCGGCGCTTCGTCTGTATTAGGTTCCGGTGCACGCCGTGTCCTTCGGTGACATCAGTAATGAGCGGGATTGCGCCACCACTCCATTAACCTCACCTTGTCATCCGTGGTGATGTACCCCTGATTCGTGGCCGTGTCCATGAGGCGCTGGTAGTCCAGCAGCCGACAGACGGGAACCTGAAACTCCCGAGCCCGTTGCAGGGTAATGTCGAAGTCATAGGAGAAAATGGACAAGACACCTAGCACCTGGGCGCCTTCTTCCTGCATTGCGGTGACGGCGGAGAACGCGGACAATCCCGTTGACACCGTATCCTCCACCACCACCACCCGGCTGCCGCCATGGACAAGGCCTTCTATCTGCCGGCCCTTGCCGTGGCTCTTGGCGCTGTTGCGCACGTAGACCATGGGCAGTCCCAGCTCACCGGCGATGAGAGCCGCGTGAGGAATGCCGGCGGTAGAAGTTCCGGCCAGGACTTCTAGTCCCGGAAAGTAGCGCTCAACGGCTGCACACAGCCCCTTCACCACCATCTGGCGGAGCACAGGGAAGGAAAGCACCAGTCGGTTATCACAATAAATGGGCGATTTCCAACCCGATGACCACGTGAAGGGCTGGTCCGGCCTTATCTCCACCGCCCTGATTTGCAGTAAACCCGCGGCCACCTGTGCCGACAGGGAAGCTTCCATGTCCAGAAAATCCATATGCCTGCTCCTCTCACACCATTGTTGTTTTCCTGCCGCCTACGGCAACGGCTGCGCCCCCATGAGCATATCGTCCCAGATGCGCTGCAGAGCCATGAGGGGATACGCGGACTGCGTCACAGCGCGTCCCAATACGAGCCGACTGGCACCCTTGGAAACGGCTTCGCCAGGGGTGGCTGTCCGGGCCTGATCGTGTCTATCCATCCCTTTCATCCGCGTGCCTGGCACCACAATTTCAAAACGCTCTGGCGCCACGCGGCGAATGGTTTCAATCTCCTGTGCGGAAGCCACCACCCCGTCGAGGCCACTGCGTAATGCCAACTGGGCCAACCTCCCCACCTCGGCCTCAGTCGGCTCTGCGAGGCCCACCGAAGCCAAGTCGCCGGCGGTCATGCTCGTGAGAATCGTGACCCCAACCAGCAGGGGCTGGTATGGCGACTGGGAGACGGCCTGGCGCGCCGCTTCCAGCATAGCCGGTCCCCCCAGGGTATGAACGTTGACCATTTCAATGGGGTACTGACAAATCACGGTCAGCGCTTGCGCCACGGTGTGGGGTATGTCGTGGAGTTTCACGTCCAGAAACACCCGTTTGCCTGCGTTGCATAACTTTTCGACGGCCTGTTGCCCCACTGCATGAAACAGTTCCAACCCGACTTTATAACCGTCCACAGCATCCCCAAACCGGCCGATGAGGGTGGACGCCTCGTTCCAGGAGTGGGCGTCGAGAGCCACATAGGACCTGCGTCGCGGGCCGTCATACAGGGGAGAACCCAGTACCTCCACTACGTCTGTCACGGACGCACCCCCTGTGACTGCGCCAGCTTGCCTTGCAGGGGTACGGTGCTAAAGCGAATGGTGGACAGGACCTCCAGCATCGATTTGGCCGTATCTAGTGAGGTCAGACAGGGGACGCCGTGCTCCACTGCCGTTCGCCGGATGCGGAAACCGTCGCGCTCCGGTTTGCGACCCTTGGTCAGCGTGTTTATCACCAGTTGAATCCGGCCTTCCCGGATGTCGTCGGAAAGGTTGGGAGTGCCCTGGGCCAGCTTGTTCACCACCGTGACGTCCAGGCCCCGCGCCTCCAAGTAACGCGCCGTTCCTTCCGTAGCCGCAATCTTGTAGCCCAAATCGGAAAAACCGGCCAGGATGGGCCAGGCCTCGTCCTTGTCCTTGTCCGCAACGGTGGCGAGGATGGTGCCGGCGAGAGGAATGTCCGTGCCGGCGGCCAGCAGGCCCTTGTACAGGGCTTTTGCCAAGGTCTTTTCCCGCCCCATGACTTCCCCGGTGGACTTCATCTCCGGACCCAAGTCAATGTCCACCCGCCTCAATTTGGCGAAGGAGAACACTGGCACCTTCACGGACACCAGCGGTTGCTCCGGAATCAGCCCCGTCTCATAGCCCAGTTCCTGCAGCTTCCTCCCAAGGACGCACTCCATTGCCAGTTTCACCATGGCCACGCCGGTGACTTTGGAGAGGAACGGGACTGTTCTGGACGATCGCGGATTCACCTCGATAACATAGACGTCCTCGCCGCTTACCACAAACTGAATGTTCACCATTCCCACCACTGCCAGGCCTCTGGCCAGCTTCACGGTGTACTCAATAATGCTGTCTTTCACCTGGGCCGTCAGAGACTGCGGCGGATACACTGCAATGGAGTCTCCGGAGTGGACACCTGCCCGTTCAATATGCTCCATAATGCCTGGGATGACCACTGTTTCCCCGTCACAAATGGCGTCCACTTCCACTTCCACGCCCTGGAGGTACCTGTCAATGAGCACCGGGTGGCGCGGTGATACCTCCACAGCCTCTTGCATGTAGCGGTGCAATTCGTCGTCAGAATAGATTATCTGCATGGCGCGGCCACCCAGCACGTAGGATGGCCTCACCAGCACCGGGTAACTGAGCTTTGCGGCGACGCGCAGAGCCTCCGCCTCGAAATATACCGTGGCTCCTGCCGGTCGCGGAATCTCCAGTTCATGCAGGAGTTGGTCAAACTTTTCCCGATTTTCTGCCTTATCGATACTTTCTAAGCTGGTACCGAAGATTTTTACTCCGGCCGCCGCCAGCGGTTCCGCCAGGTTAATGGCCGTCTGCCCGCCAAACTGGACAATCACGCCTTCCGGCTGCTCCCGTCGAATCACGTTGAGAACGTCTTCCAGATGAAGGGGCTCAAAGTACAGCCTGTCGGACGTATTAAAATCCGTGGACACCGTCTCCGGGTTGTTGTTGACAATGATAGCCTCATAGCCCGCTTCCCGAATCGCCCAAACGGCGTGCACGGAACAATAGTCGAATTCAATCCCCTGGCCAATGCGAATGGGACCGGATCCCAGGACCAGAAGTTTCTTGCTCTTGCTTTCCACAACTTCGTCTTCGTCCTCGTAAGTGCTGTAATAATAAGGCGTCTGCGCCTCAAATTCCGCAGCGCAGGTATCCACCATCTTGTACACTGGCATCAGTCCCACCGCGGTACGCCACGTTTGGACAGTGGCGACCTCCGTTCCGGTAAGGCGGGCAATCTCCACATCTGGAAAGCCACAGCGTTTGGCCCGGAACAAAAGGTCCGGCGCCTGACGCGTCAGCTCTTCCCACGAGGCACGCGCCTTCGCGGCATCTGCAATCTCCCGTTCCAGTTGGACAAGCCCGGCAATTTTGTGGAGAAACCAGGGGTCAATGCCGGTCCACTCCTGCAATGTGCGCAGTTTTCTGCCTCGCCGCATGGCCTCGGCCAGCACCAGTAACCGCTCATCGTCGGGGTGCCGCAACCGCCGTTCCAGTTCATCCTCGTCCCAGGCCTGGGCGTGCTTGCTGTAAAGGCTCTCGATTCCCACTTCCAGGCTGCGAAGTGCCTTCATCAGGGATTCCTCAAAGGTTCGTCCAATGGCCATAACTTCTCCAGTGGCCTTCATCTGGGTTCCCAATTTTCGGTTGGCGCTGTTGAACTTATCGAAGGGCCAGCGGGGAATCTTGGTCACCACGTAATCTAGAGCCGGTTCGAAACTGGCGTAAGTTTCCCTTGTGACCGGATTTCTCAACTCTGCCAGTTGGTAGCCCAAGGCGATTTTTGCGGCAATCTTTGCAATGGGATAGCCCGTGGCCTTGGAAGCCAGAGCAGACGACCGGCTCACCCGCGGATTCACTTCAATGACGTAGTAGTCGTCACTATTGGGATTCAGCGCAAACTGTACATTACAGCCGCCCTCAATGCCCAAGGCGCCAATGATTTTGAGACTGGCGGACCGCAGCATCTGGTAGTCGCTGTCCGAAAGGGTTTGACTAGGGGCCACCACCACACTGTCGCCCGTGTGAACACCTACTGCGTCGATGTTCTCCATATTGCATACCACAATACAGGTATCGTTGGCGTCGCGCATGACTTCGTACTCAATTTCCTTGTAACCCGCAATGCTCTGCTCCACCAAAATCTGGTGAATGGGAGACAGCGTCAAACCGGCTGCCACGATTTCCTCGAACTCTTCCCACGTCTCGGCAATGCCGCCGCCGGTGCCGCCCAAGGTGTAGGCCGGACGAATAATGATAGGAAACCCAATTTTTCTGGCGAAATCCCTTGCCTCCTCGCTGGAGGTGACAATTTCACTCTCCGGAACGGGCTGGGCCAGTTCGCCCATCAGCGTCCGAAACTGCTGCCGGTCTTCCGCCTGGCGAATGGCTCGAAGCGGCGTCCCCAGCACCTCTACCCCTTCTTCTTCGAGAATCCCCATTTCCGCTAGTTGCACGGTGAGATTGAGCCCCGTTTGCCCCCCTAGGGTTCCCAGAAGCCCCTGCGGCCGTTCCCGCCGAATGATTTGAGCCACGAATTCCGGCGTCAAAGGCTCAATGAAGACCTTGTCCGCCATCTCGGGGTCGGTCATAATGGTGGCCGGATTAGAGTTCACCAGCACCACCTCATAGCCTTCTTCCCGCAATGCTTCGCAGGCCTGGGTGCCGGCGTAGTCAAATTCGGCTGCCTGGCCAATGACGATAGGGCCGCTGCCAATAACCATAATTTTCTTGATATCCGTCCGCTTAGGCACCGGAAACCCACCGTCCCTTCCCAGTGTTGTCCATCATCTCCATGAACTCGTCAAAGAGGCTGTCCGAATCGTCGGGACCGGGCCTGGCTTCCGGGTGGTACTGGACGGAAAAGACCGGGTGTTTGCCATGGGCCAACCCCTCCACGCTGCCGTCGTTTTGGTTGACATGGGTCAGCAGTAGCTCCGTGGCCGCCAGAGATTCCGCCGTCACCACGTAGCCGTGATTCTGCGACGTAATGGCCACCTTCCCCGTCTTCAGGTTGCGCACAGGGTGGTTGACGCCGCGGTGACCAAAGCGGAGTTTTTCGGTTCTGGCGCCACAAGCCAGTGCAATCAGTTGATGCCCCAGGCAAATGCCGAAAATTGGCACCTTGCCAATGAGCTGTCGCACCGTTTCCACAGCATATGGCGCATCTGTGGGGTTTCCGGGACCGTTGCTGAGCATGACGCCGTGGGGACGCCAGGCCAGTACCTCCTCGGCCGTGGTCCGCGCCGGCAGCACCACCACATCGCAATTCCTGGCGAGCAGTGAGCGCATGACGCCGGACTTGGCGCCGTAGTCCAAGAGGGCCACCCGTCTGCCTTCACCGGGGCAGCGATAGGCGGTGGCCGTGGTCACCCTGTCAATCTGGTTGCGCGGAAGAGGCGCCTGCAACTGCTCCTGCACCTCAACCAAGGACAGGTTCTCCGTGGTGAGCACAGCTTTCATGGTGCCCTGGGTGCGAATGGCCTTGGTCAGTTTGCGCGTGTCGATACCTGAGAGCCCAATGATGCCGTTATCCCGCAGGTACTCGCTGAGGTTCCCCATGCTCTTGTAGTGGCTGTCCACGTCGCTGAATTCCCGCGCCACAAACCCCTGGACATAGGGCTGGCGGGACTCCACGTTGTCCACGTTCACGCCGTAGTTGCCAATGAGGGGATAGGTCATGGTGACAATCTGCCCGCAGTAGGAGGGGTCCGTCAGCACTTCCTGATACCCCGTCATGCCGGTGTTGAACACCACCTCACCCACGGACGTACCGGCGGCGCCAAAGGCCTCTCCGCTAAACACCAGTCCGTTCTCCAGAATCAGCCGTCCCTGCCTCTTCTTCTCCGCCATCAATCCGCCTCCCTGGTGTCGACATGCGCCTCATCCGCCGTTGTGTCCTCCCTGGCAAAAGCCACCCGTCCCGCAACCAGAGTCAACCGGCTCCAGCCCCTGGCCCGCCATCCGGCAAAGGGCGTGTTGCGACCTTTGGAGTAAAAGGAATTCACGTCGATAGCGCGCTCTTGGTTCAGGTCCACAGCCGTAATGTCCGCGGGTCCGCCCACTCGTATCACCCCGCCGGACAGTCCGAAAATGCGGCTGGGGAGCGTCGACATCCGCTTCACCAGTTGCGCCAGGGTCATCTGCCCGGACAGAACAAAGTGGGTGTACAGCAGGGGAAATGCCGTCTCTAGGCCAACCATGCCAAAGGGTGCCTGCAACAGCCCCTGGGACTTCTCTTGGGCGGTGTGCGGGGCGTGATCGGTCGCCACCACGTCCAGCGTCCCGTCCAGAAACCCTGCCACGCAGGCAAGCCGGTGAGATTCGCTGCGCAGGGGTGGATTGACCTTGAAGACGCCATCGTCTCCAGAAATGGCGTCGTCGGACAGCAGCAGGTGGTGCGGCGTCACTTCCGCCGTCACCGGAACGCCTCTCTGTTTGGCGTAGCGGATGAGAGCCACAGCCGATTCGACGCTGACGTGGCAGATGTGCAAGTGGGCACCCGTCTCCTCCGCCAGGAAGATGTCCCGGGCAATCATCGCCGTCTCCGCTTCCGGCGCAATGGCGGGAAGACCCAGTCGCCGTCCCGCCCCCGTATCCACGACTCCCCCGTTGGCCAGGGACTCGTCTTCCGCGTGAACGGCCACAGGCAACCCCACGTCTCGCGCCCGCAACAGCGCCTCCCGCATTAACGCGGCAGACTGAACGCCCTTGCCGTCGTCGGAGAGGGCCACGGCGCCGGCGCGTTTCAAATCGGAAAAATTCGTGAGTTCGAAGCCCATCTGTCCCTGACTGATGCAGGCAATGGGCAGCACCTTGGCACCGCCCGCCAGGCGCTGTTCGTTGCGCACGTACTCCAGCACTTCCGGGGAATCCAAGGGCGGACGGGTGTTGGGCATGCAGGCCACCTGAGTAAACCCTCCGGCTGCCGCAGCTCTGGCGCCGGTAGCGATGGTCTCTTTGTGAGTCAAACCGGGATCGCGCAAATGAACATGCAAGTCCACGAGACCCGGCAGCAGAACTTCTCCGTGGAGGCGCAAGGTTTCATCTGCC
>Ga0187809_10000289_pt1 | contig 29734 bp, 13 predicted proteins | sample NC_wetland_sal_i_8_FD_132415 | JGI IMG/M metagenome (GOLD analysis project Ga0187809, IMG submission 132415) | Wetland sediment microbial communities from Neuse River Estuary, North Carolina, USA - ASW_4 | ecosystem: Environmental > Aquatic > Freshwater > Wetlands > Sediment | place: USA: North...
CAGCGCCCGCATCTCCTCCGAGGACACCTCGATCGAGCGCTCCAAGGTGTAGCGGTCGGCGTCGGCGTCGGCGTAGGACTGACTGATCACGGCCAGCAACTGCTGATAACCCTGGATATCCGGCGGATTCTCGGTCGAGAGCCCGAGCCGGCGAAGCTGGCGGACCAGCCCGCGATGGACCGGTTCGCTCATCAGGCCACCACGCTCATCAGGCCACCACGCTCATCAGGCCACCTCGTGCAGCGTGGTCACGGTCATGGTCTGGTTCAGCAGGTCACTGGTCGCGCCCCGCGGCGAGATCTCGCCGTAGGAGTAGTAGCCGAGCATGGTGGCACCGGCCGGCAGCCCGGCCACCGCTGCGGTCAGTTCGTCCTCGGACTGCCGGCGCATCACCAGTCGGCGCCCGACGCAGGAGACGGCCAAGGCCAGCGTGTCCGAATCGGGCCCCGCCCCGGGGCCGCACTGGCGGGCGGCGGCCTCGGCACCATCGACCAGCCGGTCGATGGTGGCTCGCATCAGCCGGGCCAGCGAGCCCTGCGGCACATCGCCGGCGAAAGTCATGCTCTGTTCCTGCTCGTCGATCGCCAATACCGTGCGCAGCACGGCATGATCCGGTTCCTCCGGCGGGCGGACCGAAAGCGGGAACAGCAGCGCGGAGGCCGGCAGCTCATCGGCCCGCTCGCCCAGGTACTTCTTGTAGAGGGCCAACGCGGGCTGACCGTCGAGCTCATACAGCACATTGCCGGCCGAGCGGGTGATCCGGCGATCCGGGCCGAGCACGTCCCAGCCTCCAGCCGAGCCGAAGCCGAGCTGCAGCGAGTCACCGGAGAACCCGAGCCCGGCCAGGTAGCCCGCCTGCGGCTGCCCGTCGGCCAGAACCCAGGTCTGGCCGAATCGTGGGCCGTCGGCGGCCAGCCCCCCCGACACCGGCACGCCCGGCGCCCCGGCGGCCAGGCCGGCCACCAGGTCGCTGCCGTTGACCACGATGCCGTCGGAGAGGATGAAGATTGCCGCCAGCTCGCGGTCCTGCTCGAGCAATTGCTCGGCCAGCAACCGGCCGGCCTCGAACGAACCGGCGCTGTCGGTGACCGGAACGGCGGCGGCGCTGACCCGGGCCTGGTCGAACTGGCAGGTCGCGACCACCAGGCCGTCGTCGCTGAGCTGGTCATTGAGTACCTCGCCCGCAGTGGAGCAGCCGATCATCCGGGCTGGCCCCAGTGCCCGGGTCAGCTCGGCCAGCGGTTCGGCGACCACGGCCAGGTCGGACGCGCCGAAGACGAACACCGCCGTGCGGGCCGCCGCCTCGGGCGAGCTGCCCAGGACGTCGGACAGCTCGGCCGGCTCGCTCGACCAGCCCGTAGCGGCGCTCCAGTGTGCTGTCCGGACCCGCACGCCCAACCCCTTCCGATGCCAACACTCGTCCCTAGACCAATCGGCGGTCAACAGGGTCAGTTGAGCGGACATTGCCCCCGGCCAACCGCTGTTATCGGCCAAACCGTTACTCTGTCCGACCCGGTGAAATAAGGTTGCTGACTAGACCATTTCCGGATCGAGCCGACCGATTCCGGACGGCTCGGGCGTCTCGAGGACGATCGATATCGCCGGCGGCTGGCTAAGGCTGTTATGCACGGTGCAGTGCGAGGCGACCGCCAGCAACGCCTCGCGTCGCTCCGGAGGCAGGTCGTCCGGCGGGGTGAGGATCAGTCGCACCTGGCCGACGCGCGCCGGCCGGCTGGCGAACTCGTAGTCGAGGCCGACCGACAGCCCCTGGCTCGACAGGCCATGACGGACCAGGTAGCGGCGGGCGTAGAAGGCGACGCAACCAGCCAGGCCGGCCAGGAAGAGTTCGGTCGGGGTGGGGGCGGCATCCTGGCCGCCGGCGCTCACCGGTTGGTCGACCGTGATCGAGTGGCCGCGGACATCAATACGGAACTGATCGCCGTCGAGATGGGCGACGGACAGTCGGGAGTCGGTCGTCATACCCCCGAGGGTATGTGGATGCGGGCCGCTCGCCCATGGACCAAGGTCCCCACCTGTGAACCTGAGCAGGGCGCCGGGCGGATCAGGCGTCAAGAACAGCCTTGGTCAAGAAGCTACTCGCCATTAGTGTCTGCAGATACATCGGACAAGACATACACAGCTGTCTACAAACTACGGTGTTCCGGGAAGAATTCTTCGCTTGTTCTATTGACGCGATGCCTGGCGTAAAGGCAGGGTTATCCCGTCCCGCACTTCTGATCCCGAAATCGATGGCACCGTCCGTGGTGCCCGGTTCGCGCCTGCCCTCGAAAGGACCGCCATGGCCGGCAATGTCTACGTCTTCAATGCCACACCGAACACGATGAGCCTGTTCCTGAACCAGCACCTGCTGAAAGCCAGCGTGCAGGGCGTGCAGCAGTCGAACTCCTACACGCCGACCGCGATCTCGGTGGCCCGCAACCCGGCCGACAACCCGGGCGTCGCCCAGTTCGGTAGCAAGAACGACCTGGTGGTGTCCTTCGACGCCGGCGGCGCCCAGGACTATTCGGTGCCGATCGACCCGAACACCTTGCCGATCACCGCCGACCTGCAGCTCTACATCTTCTTCAACGAGGTCGTGCTGGTCTCGCCGACCGGCTCCGGCACCTCGTCGGTGATAAACGGCCAGGATGTCTCGGCCGAGACGCTCAAGCAGTTGCAGAACGAAGCCGACTGAGCTTCCGCCCATCCCGAACCGGCTGGCGAACCGCACCGCCCGATCACGTTTGCAGGAGGTTCCATGTCCGAGCCCCATCCCGGCTCCGCCCCGGCTGCGAACCGGGCTGGTGCGGACCTCGCCGCCGGGCCGGTTCAGAACAACAACTTCCAGGTCTACCCCTTCTTCACCGGCACCGACGGGGCCGGCCAGAACGCGGTCTACCTGCTCCCGCCCTCGTTCAAGTACGGCAGCGGCTTCCAGGCCTTTGCGGTGCCGCTGCTCTACACCGGCTCCAGCTCGCAGCTGCCCGCGCCGGCGGCTGGCAATGCCGACTTCACCATGGCCTGGGCCGGGCCGGGCAAGGCGCCGTTCACCCAGGCCAACGTCTCGGTCGCGATCACCATCACCGGAGTCAACGCCTGGTCGGCCGCCCCGGCGACCCGGCAGACGCTGATGGCCAACTTCACCGCGTTCCTGCTGGCGGTCGAAGCGCTGGAGACCGGCGGCGCGCTGCTGCCCGGCTCAGCAGCGCGGATCGCCTCGATGATTGCCGATCAGCTACCGGCCCCGCTGGTCGAGACGCTGTTCTGGCGCTACGGCCTGTCCGCCGGGACCTACCCCAAGACCATCCCGTACGTGGACCTGCGACCAGGTATGCGGCTACGGGTGGACCCGGCGGTCAGCCAGTTCGTCAACCCCGGCGCGCGCCAGAACAGCTACGTGGCCGGGCCCCGGTTGTACTTCCCGATCGGCAGTTCCGCCGCCGCGCCCACCACGCCACGGCCGCTCAACTTCGACGGGTTGCTGGCCACGATCAAGGCGCCGACCGTGCAGCCGGGCCCGACCAGCACCGGATCGGCCGCGGCCGGCGCGGCCGGGGCGCTCGACCTGCCGCCGGTCGGCGGGGCGCGGCCGTACTGGCGGCTGATCTACCCGCCCGCGGTGCCGTCGCCGTTCGCGGCCGGAGATCTGGCCATCACCGACAACGTGGTGCTGCTCGGGGCCAGCAGCCGGGCGGCACTCGAGGCCGCCACCGCCAGCTATCCGGACCTGGCCGGCGGCAGTCCGGCCAACGTCGCGGTGGCCTTCCTGGGCCGGTCGCTGGTGGTACCCGAGATCCCGGTCTTCGTCACGGCTCTGGGCTCGACCTCGGTCCAGTGGGTGGCCGTCGGCAGCACCCTGGCCAACGTCATCGAGCAATTCAGCGCGCTGCCATTGCCCGCGCCGCAAAGCGTGTTCACCATGCAGCGACCGACCGCGTTCTCGCCCAACCAGAGCACGACCGCCTCGCTCGTGCTCAACTACACCGATCCTTCCGGCAGCAACCTGCCGGCGTTGTCACCGGCCATGTTCGACCTGCCGCTGATCGCCGGCGACCGGATCACGCTCTCGGTCTGACCAGGCGAGCGCCATGCAGTTCACCCAGACCAGCGCGGTGGCCGAGCTCTACGCCGCCACCGACACCGGCACCGCTCCGGCCGGGCGGCTGCTGTTGCTGCTGCCGGCCGGGTCGAGCACGCCGACGACCCTGAGCTTCGACCAGGCGTGGCAGGGCGGGGGAGCCTTGCTGTTCCTGCCCGCCGCCGTACCGGATCCTCAGCTGGCCGATTTTGCCGTTGCCGCCAGGACATTCCTCGACGACCCGCGCAACTCCGGGGCCCGGTTCGCCTGGCTGGCAGCGCCGGTGGCGGGGGCGCTGCTGGAGGGGACGGTGCTACCGGTCACCGGTGGCGACAGCCCGGTTGTCGCCTTCGCGACCCGGCTGGCGCTGCGCAATGTCAGCCTGCAGGTTCCGGCCGGGGCGGCGATCACGGTGTCCTCGGCTCAGGCCAGCTTCAACATCGGCGCGGAGCCGAGCCTGCCGGTGACCGTCAGCGCTCAGTACGGCGGGGCAACGGCGGGCCTGGTGACCGGACCGGTCTCGCTCGCGCTGACCGGCAGCCTGCAGGGGTGCCTGCGATTGCCGCTGGAGCTGCAGCCGGACGACCTGGACGCGCTCGATATCGGTCTGCGCTACTTCTACGCGCCCGAACCGGGCCCGGGTGACCCGGCCAGCGAGTTCTTCCTGTGCTCGCAGTCCTACCGCGTGTTCGCCGGCCCGATCACCGTCTACCCCTGCCTGGACCCGCTGGCCCCGCTCGACGCCAGCCGGAGCTTCCTGGCCTTCTCCGCCGCCGACAGCCAGTTGCCGCCGACGACCGCCCCGGCGGTGCCGAGCTACCTGCGTTCTACCCTCAACGACTCGTTCACGCTGACCCCGCTGACCGGCACCGCGGCCCCGACCGGCCCGGCCCGGCTGGTGTTCAGCCCGGACCAGCAGTCCAGTGCGGGGTCGGCTCGCGATCCGCTTTACCTCACCCCAGCCGGCGATTTCGCGATCAGTACCCGCCGCGTCGGCGGGGCCGAGCTGATGGCCGGGCTGTCCGGCGTGGAGTCGTTCGCGCTGCCCGCGGCCGGGGCCGTGCTGTCGTTCTACCCAGGCCAGCCGGCCTTCGCGGCCGGCTTCGTGGCCGGGCAACCGGGCGTCAGCTCGCCGCTACGGCCGGCCACCGTGCCCACCACCTCCTTCGCCGGCTTGGCCGTATCCGGCGGTCAGGTCGACTACTACGCCCAGCCGGATCAGTCGGTGCTCTACAACTACCCGGACAGCACCGCCACCGGGGTCAGCACGGTCGTGCCGTTGGCCGCAGTCAGCGTGCAGGCCGCCACCCTGCTCTGGCCGCCGGCGGCCACCACCGCCTTTCCCCTGCTGCCCTACGCCGGCGCCGGCGGCAGCGACCTGCCCCTGCTGGCGCAGCTGGAGGCCCAGGTGATCAGCCCGACCCGGCGCCGGCACCTGCAGGCGAAGTCGACCCGCCCGGTGACGCCGAGCGCGGCCCCACCGCAGGGCACGCCGCCAAGCCCGGCCAGCACGACCCCGCAAGGGCTGCTGGCCAGCTACGTGCCCGGAGGCAGCAGCACCGAATGGAGCCGGATCGTGCTGGGGCAGATGGCGGTGACCGAGCGCCAGCTCGCCCTGACCAAGGTGAGCGGTGATCTGCTGTCCGCATTCCAGAGCAACAAGATGTTCCTCGTCGTCAGCGATCCCGCCGCGATCCAGGCCTTCCTGCTCGCCGCTGACGCCGGCATCACCATCGGCGGCGACGCCGGCGAGCTCTGGCAGTTCGACCTGACTCCGGCCGGCTGGGCCGGACCGGGCACCATCCTGATCCTGAAGTTCTTCGACCAGACCGTGGAAGAGTTGGCCGGCCGGCCCGCGAGCTGGGCGCCGGGCGCCTTCAACGCCGATGCCGGCCAGACCAGCGCGCAACTGGGCGCGATCATCGAGCAGGCCCGGCAGCGGGCCGCTGCCGGTGACCTCGACTACGCCGGCTTCCTGGCCGCGGTGACCGATCCCAGCTGGAACGGGGTGCTGGCCCTGAACGTGCCCGCTCCGCTGGACGAGCTGCCGGCCGAGCTGCGCGGGCTGGCGGCCGGCATCGATCCGGCGCTGTTCCGGGCGCACCACGTCGGCATCACGGCGGCCAAGATCAGCGTGCCCGGTCCGGGCAGCAAGGAGCCGATCAAGATTGCCGATTCCGGCATCTTCGCTCTGATCGACTACGCTGCCCCGGCGCCGCTGCCGGCCAACGTGGCCAAGTGGGCGTTCCAGGTCGCCACGCTGAAGGTGTTGTTCAGCGACTCGACGGTCACCTCGTTCTCCTCGACCATCGATCTGCAGGTCAACAGCCTCTTCGGCGAGGCGGCCACGCTGGGCGGCGGCACGAACAACATCGTGACCCTGTACGGGGTCTACCAGAAGCATGAGGTCAACGGCCAGATCACCGAGTCCTACACGTTCCAGACCCAATCCGGCCAGGACGCGGTCTTCGACCTGACCACCAGCCAGACCCTGAACGCGGTCATCATGTCCAAGGCCCAGTTCGTCACGGTCACCAGCGACACCACCGCCACCGAGGTCACCTCGCAGTTCCTGTTCTGGGGCCTGATCGACTTCGTCGAACTGGGCTCACCGGACGGCAAGGCTGCCTTCGACGCGTTCTCCTTCGGCCGGCAGGCAGCGGGCGACCGGGCCGGCCTGGCGTTCAGCAACCTGATTCTCAGCATGTCGATCAACCCCCAGACACCACAGGCGCCGCCGGCGTTCAGCTTCGATGCCGGCAACCTGGCCCTGGACCTGGCCGCCAGCACGCCCCGGCCGCACAGCCTGTTCCAGCACCTGCCGCTGACCGTGGCCGGCCTCACCCAGGCCGAGCAGGGCAGTGCGCCGACCGACCTCGGTTTCATGGGCGTCCAGACCCCGCTCAGCCAGACCGCGCTGGCCTATCCGTGGTTCTCCCTCAACTACAACCTGAACCTCGGCACGCCCGGTGCGTTGGCGGCGGCCGCCGGGTTCGTGGCCAGCCTGACCGTGGCCTGGAGCCCGGCCCAGGCCGGCAACTACCGGGTGTTCGTGGGGCTGAAGCTGCCCGGTTCGAGCGGGGCCAAACGCTCCATCCCGATCCAAGGCCTGTTCGACATATCCTTCCGGTCACTGCAGATCTTGTCTCCGGCGCCGGACACCTTCGTGCTCGTGCTCTACGGCATCGGGTTCAGCTTCCTGAGCTTCACCTTCCCGCCGTCAGGCCAGGTGAACTTCGCTCTCTTCGGCGATCCAGCGGCCGAGGGCAAGGGTGACACCAGCCTCGGGTGGTACGCCGCGTACGCCAAGTCGGGCGGCAACACCCCGGTGAAGCCGAGCAATCAGCTTCCGCCACCGCCGCTGGCGGCGCTGATCGACCCGGCCACCGGTCGGACGGATCGGACCCGGAACGACCCGGATCTCCAAGGACGGTAAAGCAATGCGAATCCTGGTCTGGAACATCCAGTCCTTCACCATGAAGCGGATAAACGACAACCGGGGCGCAACCGTGCAGCAGCGCGCGGCCAACGCCGAAAAATCGCTGGCCAACACTCTCTACATCGTCAACACCGTGGCCGAAGCTGGCGCCGACGTATTCGTCGTGCTGGAGGCCCGCACCGGGCAGGGCCCGGTGGCGCGGCTGGCCACTGGCAACGGAGCCAACGGGCTCATCTACCTGCTGTCGCAGCTCCGCGAATGGTCCTCCCCGAACTGGTACCTGGTGCCGCCGCTGCGAGTCAACCCGCCCGATCCGCTGGGCCTGGCCACCCACACCGAGACGGTCGGGGTCTTCTGGCGTGATGACCGGTTGCAGTTCACCGGACCGTTCCGGTGGCCGGCCGGAGCCAACAACGGCACCGGCCCGCCGATCTTTCCGGGGCACGGGGCCACTGCGAACTACCCGCCGCCGTGGGACGCGGTGGTGCCGGCCGGAACGCAGGCCGCAGCCTGGTGCCGGTTCTACAACCCCAACACCGGCAACGAGATCCTGTTCAACGACAACACCCACCGCCGGCCCTATCTGACCATCTTCCAGGAGCGTGGTGGTGCCGGGCGGACGGTGAACCTGTTCTCGGTCCATCTCAAGCCCGGCGTGAACGCGATGACCGCGGCCGCCCGGCTGAGCGGCATCCCCGGGCCGCCGCCGGTCGGCACCTTCACCGTGGTCGCCGGCGACTTCAACATCAACCTGGCCGCGCCGACCCTGCTCGAACTGGCCGCGCTCGGGCTCTGGGGTCCGGGCTGGGCCAACTACGGGCGGATCTCACCGGCCGGCCAGGCCCCGACCATGATCGAGGCCAACGCCGCCGCGCTGCCCGGGGCCTACCTGCGGAACTTCTGCCTGGACTACGGCTTCATCCGCTACGCCGCCGGCCAGGCGCCGCCGGTCGGGCAAGGACCGGTGACCGGCGTGGTCGACCGGGTCGCCGGAACCGCCGCGGCGGCGCCGTTGCCGCCGTTCAGCCGGGACATGTCGATGTCCCTGACCAACATCGCCAATATCGCCAACCCGCTGGAGCAGGCCCGGATCTTTCAGACCCGCTGGAACTACGGGCACATCTCGCCGCCGGCCGACGGGGTGAGCGATCACCTGCCGATCCTGATGCAGGTCTGAGGAACCCTATGACGACGAGGACATCGTGACCGCCTCCGCCCAGAGCCTGGCTGAGCTGCTGCGCGCGCAGGCCAGTGGCTCGAGCGACAGCCAGGTTCAGCTCACCGATGCCGACCTGGGCACAGCCGGCCTGGACGAGCTGGTCCGCGCCGCGTTGCGCCGCCCGGACGGCGTGCTCAAGCTCGTGGTCAATCCAGCGGCGATCCCGGCCGATCCACCCAGCACCGGTTTCACCGTCCCGGTGTCGGTGCCGGCCGGAGCTGATGGCTTTCTCGGACTGGGCGGCCGGGATGCCAGCCTCCAGTTGCTGGTCGGCGCCGGCGTCGACGCCGTGCTCAGGCTGCAGACCACCAAGGCGTCGGGCGCCTCGGTCGCGTGGGTCTTCTCCGACAGCTTCCCCGAGACGGCGTACCTGCCCTACGACAGCCTGACCCTGACCGATCCGAGCCTGGTCCTGTCCACCGGCGGTACCGCGACTCCACCGGCGGGGCTGACCTTCGCCGGGGGGCTGAACCTCACCGGCCTGTTCGCGGCCGCCGCCAGCCTGCTCGGGGTCAGCGACAGCTATCCGCTGCACGGAGCTCTGACCGGTTCCGGCGACAGCTTCGCCTTCGACCTCGAAGCTGATTTCGGCCTGCCGGACAAGACCATCGGCGACGCGATCCAGTTCAGCCTGGCCTCGCCCGGGGCCGGCGTCGCCCTCAGTCCGGTGACCGTGGACGGCAAGACCGAGCAGGTGGTCGAGCTCTATCTCGGCGCCCAGGTCTCGGTCCAGAACAGCAGCGGTACCAAGATCGCCCTCGGCGCCCGGGCCGGCATGCCGCTGACCAATCCGAGCGCGCCGGTGCTGATCCTGACCGTATTCTCCGAGCCGGGTTTCGAAGCCACCCTGGGCAGTCTCGGCGCGCTGGTCGCCGGGCAGAACTGGGACGCCTTCTTCGCCGGACCGGCTGCATCCATCGGGCACCTGCTCGACACCTTCGGGCTCAAGGCGTACAGCGCGACGATCAACCTGCGCACCCTCAGCGTCAACTCGATGTCCCTCGACGTCGGCACCATCTCGCCGTGGCCGATGTGGGCGGCCGGCCCGACCCTGGCCATCGACGTGCTGTGGACGCTGACCTTTCTGGGCAGCACCTCGGTGTCCTACGTGCTGCTGACCGCCGATTTCGCCTACCCACCCCAGGCCAAGCAGCCGCTGACCTTCGAGCTCACCATCGACTCCAACCTGGAGATCACCGGCACTCAGAAAGGACAGCTGCCGGCTCTGAAACTGTCTGATCTGAACGAGGAAATCTTCCACGGCAACGTCGTCATCCCGCCCGACCTGCTCGACATCGAGGTCGGGAATTTCAGCTTCGCCGCCAGCCTGGGCACGCCCGACAAGACGTTCTCGATCGGTGCCGTGGCCAACGCCAGCGTCTCGCTGTTCGGCGCGTCGATCCTCGGCGTCCGCAATATGGCGGTGGCGGTGTCCTTCGACGCCCAGTCCGAAGCGGCAACCAGCTACACCGGCACGGTGAGCGGCGAGGTCTTCTTCGGACCGATCACGCTCCAGGCCGACGCGACGATCAGCAATGCCAAGGGCGTCGACACCGTGTTCCGGTTGCACCTGGTCGGTGAGACGGTCGGCTCGATGCTCAACCACTTCGTGCACCTGATCGATCCGACCTACGACCTGAGCTTCGGCGACCCGTGGGACAAGTTCCTCGACATCAGCCTGGATGCCTTCGTGCTCGAGGTGAACGTGACCCAGGGCAGCGTGGCACTGAGCTACCAGCCGGAGGGCAGCATCGACCTCGGCTTCCTGACCATCGACCGGGTCGCGCTGACCTACACCCAGGCCAGTGCCGGCAAGCCCAGCTCGACCAAGGTCGAGGTCAGTGGAACCTTCCTCGGCGTCCCGTTCCCGGGCCAGGGTAACCCGCCGCTGGCCTGGGATCCGGTGAACGAGAATCCGCCGGCTGTGCCGGGCAAAGGCAGCTCGGTGTTCGACCTGGAATACGCCGGCCTCGGCCAGCACCTGAGCCTGCGGCCGCCGCCGGCCACGATGGATGAGGTGATGGCCAAGCTGCGGGCATCCGCCGGGCCGATCCAGCCCGGTGCCCTGCCGCCGTTCGGCACCGACCTGGTGTTCGCCCGCGACAGCAGCTGGTTGATCGGCGCGCAGTTCAGCGTGCTCGACACGGTGGCGATCAAGGCCATCTTCAACGACCCGGACCTGTACGGCGTCGTCATCGAGTTGTCCGGTGAGAAGGCGCAGATCTTCGCCGGGCTGCGATTCGAAATCCTCTATCGCAAGATCAGCGACACCATCGGCGTCTACCACATCGAGCTCAAGCTCCCGGACGCGATGCGGCATCTGGAGTTCGGCGAGGTGTCGGTGACCCTGCCGATCGTTGACCTCGACATCTACACCAACGGCAACTTCCGGGTCGACTTCGGCTTCCCGAAGGGTCTCGACTTCTCCAATTCCTTCTCGGTCCAGGTGTTTCCGTTCGTCGGCTACGGTGGCTTCTACTTCGCCCTGCTCGACGGGGCGACGTCGAACCGGGTTCCGGCCATCACGAACGGGAACTTTTCCCCGGTGGTCGAGTTCGGGGTCGCGCTGGCCATCGGCGTCGGCAAGACGATCAACGAGGGCATCCTGTCCGGTGGGCTGTCGGTCACCGTGGTCGGCATCCTGGAAGGGGTTCTGGGCTGGTTCAACCCGACCGACTCCGCACCGGCGGAGGTGTACCACTGGGTCAAGGGCACCATCGCGGTCACCGGCCGGCTCTACGCCTCGATCGACTTCGGCATCATCCAGGCCAGCGTCGACGTCACCGCCTACCTGAGCGCGACCCTGGTCATCGAGTCGCATGAGCCGATCTACATCAGCGCCAGCGCCAGCGTCTCGGTCCGGGTCAGCGTCAAGATCGTGTTCTTCACCATCCACCTGAGTTTCTCGGCCCGGGTCGACGCCTCGTTCACGATAGGTTCGGCCAGTCCGACCCCGTGGAGCCTGGCCGCCGGCGGCGCGAACAGCCACGGCCCGAACCGGCTCCTGACCGGGCAGCGCACGCTGCACGCGCCGGCCCGCAGCCTGCAGCCGGGGCTGCTGCGGGCAACCCGCCGGGCCGCCCTGGCCGCCGCTGCGGTGCCCTCGATCACCAGCTGGCCCGCGGTGTGTGTGCTGGCCGCGGGCCGGCAAACCCTGCCGGTCCAGGCGACCGCCGCCTTCACCAAGGCTGAGAGCTGGCCGGTCGCCGGCGCAGTCCGGGCCGGCAACGTCGTGACCGTGACCACGCTCGGCCGGCACGACTTCGATGCCGGCGATCCGGTGACCCTGACCGGGCTGTCCGACAGTTCGTTCGACGGCAGCTTCACCGTCGCTGCGGCCAATGGCAACCTCAGCTTCACCGTCGATCAGAGTGGAGCCGACGCCAGCGCGACCGGTGGTGTGGCCTGGGCCGCCCGGCAGGCCGGGAGCGCGGCGGCCATCGTGTTGCTCACGGTGCAGACCTCGGTCGCCCCGTCGGCCTACTCGCTGGCCGAGCACCGCCAGCTGGCCGGGGCCGACCCGGCGGCGATCGCGTTCAACCTGCTGATGGAGGCCATGCTGGGCTGGGCCTGCTACGTCAGTACCCACCGCGAGCTGGCCGGGGCCGACCGGGCCGGCGGGGTCACCACCGTGCGGACGACGACCGAACACAGCTTCGGCCCGGGTACTCCGATCACGGTCAGCGATGTCGGCGATCCCTCGTTCAACGGCACCTTCACCATCGCCGAGGTGCCGACACCGACGTCATTGACCTACCGGCAGGCCGATGCCCCGGACGGCAGCAGCACCGGTGGTCAGGTGGCGGCCGGGGTCATCACCGCCGATCAGCTCGACCTCCTGCGCCAGCAGCTGACCGATGCGGCCACGGTTTCGGCCGCGTTCGACTACCAGAATCTGACCGCTTTCCTGGCGGCCAACTTCACCTTCGATCTCACCGCGGCCGACACCGATGAGCCGAGCAGCGGGGCACTGTTTCCGATGGTGCCCGCGCTCGGGCTGGCCGACACCATCGGAACGGCCGTGCACTTCGGCTCCCACACCGAGGTGGACGAGAGCTATGTCGACAAGGTCCGAGCGTATTTCGCCCTGTTGCAGCTGCAGTTCGCTGCCGCTCAGGCCGGCCGGCCGGCGGTGAGCGCCGCCGAGGACAGCCCGATCTCAGTGGCGACCATGCTGTTCAGCCAGTACTTCCAGCTACTGACCACCAACGCGGTCAAGGCGGCGGCCGATTACCTGGCCAGCTACCCGTTCCGCACCGGCTCGACGCCGATGAGCGTGTCCGAGCTCGCCTCGGCGATCGGCGACAGCCGGCTGGTCGCGGAGCCGACGCGGCTGGTGACCCCCAACCAGGACGCGGCCATCCTGGACACCGCAGCCGTTATCGCGCTACCTGACGTGGTCTGCCAGATCCGATCCGGAGACAGCTTCGCCAGCATCGCCGCCGGCCTGGCTGCAGCCGGCGCCCAGGGCGCCGGCGGAGCGTACGCGGCAGCTGATCTGCTCGCCGCCAACGCCGCGGCCGCGGTATTCGCAGCCGGCACCCGGTTCCCGGTGACCGGGCTGCCCTACGTCACCGGCGCCGGTGACACCGTCGCCCTGATCGCCACCCGGCTGCTGGTCAGGATCGGCGGCACCGCCCTGCTCACCAGCCTGGTCGGCCTGCAGGGACAGGTGGAACTCGTTCAGGCTAGCTCCGGGATCACCGATCCGAACCAGGTGCTGGCGGTGGGCACCGCGGTCCGGCTGCCCGACGGCAGCAGCTACACCAGCGTGGCCGGTGACACGATCACCCTGGTCGCGGCCTACCTCCTCGCCGCCGGAACCGGCCAGCTCGACCTGACCAGCTACGTGCCGGCCCTGCAGGCGGCCAACACCTGGCTGCCGGCCGACCCGACCAGCCCGCTGCCGGCCGGGCGCACGGTGGTGCTGGCCCCGGCCAGCCGGACCTTGACCGCCGCCGACACGATCGCCTCGCTGGCCACCAGCCTGCTGACCAGTGAGGACTCGATCGGATCCGCGCTCCTGGCCCTGCCCTCGCCTGTGCTCTCGCCCCTGGCCACCCTGCACGCTCCGCTGCGCTATCCGGTGCGAGCCGGTGACACCTTCAGCTCGATTGCCGCCACATTCAACCTGACCTTGGACTACCTGGCCGGGCAGGCGGCGCAGAGCAGTGGCTTGCTGGCCCCTGACGTTGCGCTCACGGTGGCCGACGTCGCGGCGGTGGCGCCCGGCGCGCTGAGCAGCGGCCTGGTCGGTTCGGCGGCCTGGAACACCGCGGCCGGCATGGTGTCGCGGTTCCTGCTGTCCGGGATCCGGCTGCCGGATCCGGCCGATCCGGAGTTCGCGGCGCTGACCCCGGCCCAGCTGCTCGATCCGGCCAATCTCAGCGGCATCCGGACCAAACCGTCGTTCGTGCTGAGCGGCCAGCAATATCCGATCGGCACCACCGCACCGGCCGACTACCAGCTCACGCTGACCAACCAGGCCCAGGTGCCGTGGTTGACCCTGGCCGGATCTTCCAGCGCGCCGCTGCAGTTCGGTCTGAGCGCCAATCAGCAGAACCTGCTGGCCGACATCGCGACTACGCCGCTCCGGCCGGAGATCGGAGCGGTCACCCGGCTCGAGCTTTTCCAGTTGGCCCCGCCCCGGATCGTGCTCTCGACCCACCTGGCCTGGCAAGCCGCCCTGCCGCCAGTCGGCAGCTATCCAGCCGGTGCGCCGGCGGGAGCCCCCAGCCTGTGGCTGTTCCCCGACGCCCTGGCCAACACCGTGGCCGCGCAGCAGGCCGGGAACGGCTCGGCGTTGCTGCCGCAGATCCTGGTCAGTGCCAAGCACGTCCAGGCCGATCAGCCCATGGCGGCAGCCGAACCTTCGGCCTACTCCTGGGCGACTCTGGTCAACTTCACGGTTTCGTTGCCCCAGACCGACGGCCCGGCGGTCTCGGTCAGCAATGCCTACGTTGTCGATGGGGCCGATGACACCGGCGCGGCCCGGCTGCAGCAGGTGCAGGCCCGGGTGGCCGGCGGCGACACGGCCACGCTGTACCTGCTCTACCGGCCGGATCCGGCATCGGGCAACCCCGCCGGGCTGGCCAGCGACCGCCTGGATCCGGACTCGACCTACCTGCTCAAGACCAACCTGTCCACCCTGACCCACTCCGGCGCGGACGAGTTCGGCCGCCTGCTGGCCCCACCGGACCCGACCGCGGTGTACGCCGCGGCCCTGGCCGATCCGGCCGATTTCCTGGCCGTGTTGTGGGAGGCCAGCATCACTCGCAGCGGTGGCTTCTACCTCAACTACGTCAACCGGGAGGGTGGCGCTGGACTGCCGCCGAGCGCGTTCGGCGGGAGCGGCACGGCTCAGCTGTCGGTCCTGGTGCTGCTGCAATCTCAAGCCGGTCGCTGGGCCGTCCCGGCCGGCTCCGGCGCGCGCCGGAGCGGTGGCACGACCACCGTGGCGCTGTTGGTCGTACACGATCTCATCGTCGGCGATCAGGTTGCCCTGGCCGGAATGAGTGACGCCAGCTTCAACGGTGTTTTCACCGTGACCGCGGTGCCGACCGATAGCAGCTTCCAGTTCGCCCAAGCCGGTCAGCCGGATGCTGCGGGTGGTGGCGGATTCGCCAATCACGGTAGCGCCGCGACCGGTTCGGTCGGGCTGCTTGCGTTCAACAACTGTGCCGTGGTGGGCGACACCGTCGATCCGGCCAGTTCACTGTTCGTCCAACCGGTCACCGCGGCGGTCGGTCCGGCCGACACCCTGACCAGCATCAGTTCGGCCTTCAATGAGCGCTGGGGTAGCGCGCTGGCGGCGGCTGACCTGGCCACTTTGAACGCCGACGTGCCGTTGCTGCTGCAGATCGGGGCCGAGCTGAGCGTGCCCGGTCAGCCGAGTTACCAGATCGGCTACGGCGATACCTTCGCCTCGATCGTGCGGGTCCTGGCCGGCCACGGGGTGCAGACCAGCGTGGCAGCGCTCGGTTCGGCCAATGCCAGCAGGGCAATCCTGGCCGCCGGCGCCCAGGCCCAGTTCGCCCTCGGCACCCTGCAGCCCGCGACCACGGTTCCGGCCGGAGTCAGCGGGTTCTCGGTCAGCCGGACCAACCCCGACCCTGGCCTGGACTTCAGCCAGCTGTCCCCGGAACAGCTGGTCAGCTCGCTGTTCAACCTGCTCGGCTGGTCGATCACTGCAGCCGGCGGCTTCACCGCCAGTGGCGCCGGCCTGGCCACCACGCCGACGACGAAGTCCTTGACCACACCGGACGGGTTGACTGCGCTCGACCCGGACCAGGCTGAGGACGGCACCTGGTACTACCAGCAGGCCATCGCCATCGCCCCGTTCGGCCCGTCCACCCAGCCGGCCACCTCGCCCGCCCTGCCGGCCCCGGCCGCCAACCCGTACAACGGGATCGGTCAGATCAGCGGCGCGCTGAACGAGGTCACACTGGCCTTGAACCTGCAAGACGTCTACGGCAACAGCCAGCCGATGCCGACCGGGGAGCAGAGCTTGGCCGTGCCGGTCGGCTACTACGACACCCTGATCGGGCCGGCCAGCTGGCCGGCGCTGGCTATCGCCTACCAGGTTGAGGGGTCGCCGGTCGCGGTCAGTCTCGACCTGAGCCTGCAGCAAAGCCGCTACATCCCGTCAGCCACCGTCAGCGTCACCTCGGCCCAGACCGCGATCAGCACTGACCTCAAGAGTTACACCGGGATCTTCTATCAGCTGGTGCAACCGGACGTCGGCTTCAGCCTGCAGACCACCTTGGCCCAGGACTCTTCCGGTGCACCGGTCAGCTACCCGGTGCCCAAGCAACCGCTGCTGGCGTTCGTGGCCGGTACGTACGTGTACCTGGCGGCGCTGGCCACGCTGAGCCCGGTCACCGAGACCGCGCCGTCCGGCGGGCTACCGGTAGCCGCGCTCGTCGACCGCTACGGCGTCACCGCCGCCCAGCTGTTCACGGCCAACCAGAGCCAGCTCTATTCCGACCTGTTCGGCGCGAGCCGGCTCACCGTGCCGCGGCCCTACACCTGCGTTCAGGCCGATTCTCTCGACAGCATCAGTGCAAAGTCTGGCGGCATCGCGGTTACCGCACTGGCTGAGCTGAACCAGGACGTCCGGTTGCAACCGGGCGCCGACCTGGCCGCCGGCACCCGGACCGTGCTGGCCACCCAACGCCCCGGCGGCATCGCCGCGTCGCTGGCCGACGTGGCGGCGGCCGCACACGCCGCCGCGGCGGCCATCGCCACCGCCAACGCGACCCGCACCGACATCCTCATACCGGGTGCGGTGCTGCATCTGGGCACCGCCGCCTACCCGGTGGGACAGCAGGATTCGCTGGCCAACGCCGCCGTCCAGCTCGGCGGCACCGTAGCTCAGCTGGCCGAGGCCAACGGCACGGTGCCGCTGCTCGCGGCCGATGCCCAGCTGAGCGTGACCGACGTGCTGGCCGGTCCGGCCGACACGCTGGCCACGTTGGCCGGGCTGCCCGGTGTCGGCACGGTGGCTGATCTGGCCACGGCCAACGCCGGTCTGGCGAATCTGTTCGCCCCGGCCACCACGCTGATTGTCGGGACCGTCAGCAACCCGCCGACCCCACTGCCCAGCGACACCCTGGCCAGCTACGCTGCGGCCTGCGCCTTGCCGGTGGCGCTGCTGGCCGAGGGCAATGCCGGCTCGGCGAGCTTCGTCCCGGCGGCAGTCATCGCCATCCCCGGGGCTTTCGACAACGCCGGGCAACCTCAATATTGCAGCTATACCGCCCCGGAGTCGGCCACGGTGGACAGCATCGCCGCGCTGTTCGGCACCACCGCGGCCGCCATCACCGAGCTCAACCCGGCGCCGCCTGGCCCGGGTGGGCTGTGGATCTGCCCGCCGATGCGGGGCGATGCCTTCGGCCAGAACAGCGCCGGCAGCCTGAGCGGGCTGGCCACGGCCTACCACGCCGATCCGATCGCCCTCGGCACCGCCAACGCCGCGACGTTGGGCTTCCTGGCCGCCGGGGTGAGCATCAGCGTGAACTCGGTGCCGTACCAGACGGTCGCCCAGGACACCCTGAACTCGCTGGTCAACCGCTTTGCCGGGCTTGGCGTCAGCACCAGCCTGGCCGAGGTGATCACGGCCGTGCTGGACGTCCCCAAGCTGATCGTGGCCACCGCGGGCGTGGTGCCGGTGCCGCCGCCGTCGCCCGGCCAGTCGGTCACCATCGCCCCGGCATGGTCAGCGGCGGTGTTCCCGGTCCAGGTCACCCTGACCGAGACCCGCAACCAGGCCTGGGTCGACCCTGACTTCAGCCTGGCGACGGCGGTGCACACGGCCGGCCTCTCGCTGCCGCCGGACCCTGATCCCGACAGCACCGGGGCGGCGTTCTCGCTGGCCCGGTTCGCGACCCAGCTGGAGGCCGCGCTGCCCGGCCTGCAGGTGGCGACCGGTGACCCTGCCGCTCAGGACAGCTCGGCCGGAAGCAGCGCGGTGTGGGTGGTGAACTTCGGCAACGCCACGGCCGGCCCGAGCATCGGCTACCAGTTCGGTGCCGCCGAGGCCGGCTACTTCGCGCTGCCGCCGTTGTCGCCGTCGTTGCTGGCCGCCGACCTGAGCGTCAAACCCTACGTCAGCGGTCAGCAGCCGCCGCTCAGCGGTGCGGCCGAGACTCGCAGCTTCCGCGCCGTGGACCTCGACCGCTGGCTGGAAAGCTTCCTGGCCGCGGTCGACCAGTTCCTCACCCCGGCCTACGCGGTACCGGCCTACGGCGTCTCGCCGGCCTCGGTGCTGGCGGTGCTGGCGGCCAAGCAGCAGTTGGCGCAGCTCATCGCCGTCCGGGTGCTGCCGGTGCTGGCCGGTGGCCGTGGTGACGCCGCCACCGCCGCCGACGCGCTGTACCAGTCGATGCTCACCACGCTGTCCACCGCGTTCACCGTCGACACGCTGGTCCAGGTCCCGGTCACTGTCACCTCGGATACGTCGGATGCCAAGACCGCGCCCCGGCTGTCCGGCTCCGCCGTCGCCCCGGGAGCGGGCGATACGGTCGGCGGGCCACAGGCCTACAGCTTCTCCACGGCCAAGGTCCCGCTGACCAACGGCGCGTCGGCGGCGACGTTCCTGTTCAGCGTCAAGGCTGCGGCCGACCACCGCGAGGTCAGCCTTGACCTGGACTACGTGGTGTCCGAACTCGAATTGCCGGACCCGGCCGAGACCATCGGCGACTACCAGGGCTCCTACTGGCTGAAGTTCGTCAACCCGGTGCCGACCACCGCTTCGGGTATGCCCGGACTGGTGATTCCGGTACCGCTGCGGGCCTACCCAGGCCCGGTGACCCTGCTCGCCCAGCAGGCCCAGCAATCGGTGGCCGAGCCGACCAGCGCCGCGGACCTGCTGTCGTGGGACCTGTCCTTCGTCTACCAGCATGACGACGCCGAGCAGGACACCCCGCTCGTCGAGGTCGCGTTCAACACCGATCCCGGGTCGGGCCCGTTCTTCCTGACCGGGTCGGATCCGGTGCTGGCCAACGTGTTCCAGGCCCTGGCCCAGTTCAGCTCGGTCTGGCCGGTGCTGAAGAACGACCTGGCCCAGCTGGTCAATCTCGCCCCCGGAAGGAGCAGCCCGACCGTGCTGGCCGCGGTCGAGGCGTTCACCATCTTGGTCGGGGCCGTGGCCAAGGCGTTCGTGCCGCCGACCGCAGTGGCGGACGAGTTCGTGCCGCCGGCCCAGATTCTGGGCTATCAGTTGCAGAAGGAACAGACCACGGTCGCCGGGGGAGCGCCAACCCTGGCCAGCCTGATCATCACCGACGCCTCGCCCAGCACCGAGACCAGGCGGTTGGAACTGCCCGGTGGTGGACCGCTGTGGCCGGCAACCGTTGTGGTCAGCTACGACGGCGCCGACTACCCGCTGACATTGCAGAGCAGCAGCGCGACCGAAGCTGTGTTCACCTATCCCGAAGGGGTGATCCCGGCCGACGCGCCGGTCAGCCAGCGGTTCGGCTTCAACTGGCCGGGTGGCAGCGGGCCGGTCGGCCCGCCGCCGGTGATCAGCGGTGCCGACCTGCTCGGCCCGCAGACCTTCCAGTTCCGCGGGGTGAACGTGCTGGATCAGCAGAGCGGCCGGGCCGGGGTCTCCATCTTCCGAAACCTGGAACTGGTGCAAGGCGCCACCACGAATGCCGCTTTTGTCTACCGCACGCCGGTGACCAGCTTCACCGCCAGTGCGGTGCCCGCCATCGCCGGAGGCCGGCCGGTGGGCATCGGGGGCACTCCGACCCCGGTCGGGCAGGCTCTGGGCCAGTTCTTCAAGGAGCTGTTCACCAGCAACAACAGCTGGTCGGCCGGGGACACTCTCAGCCTTCGCTTCACCGGCGGCTACTCCTATGCGATCGCCGCCACCGGCAGCCAGACGCTGGGCCCGGTGGTCCCGATCTTCCTGATCGCAGCAGTGGAATTCGACCCGCTGTCCGATTGGGACTGGACGGCACCGACCAGCTTCGTGACCCAGGTCGAGGCCGTCGTGTCGGACTGGATCCGCACCAACGCGCCGGTGACCGACGACGCCGTCCTGCAATTCGGCCTGACCGTCTACGCCAGTGGCGGCCAGCTGCAATCGCTCATCCGCGATGTCGCGCTGAGCTATGCCCTGACCCCGAGTTGAGTTTCAGCGATCCGGCAGGCCTGTCGTCTCCCAGCCCCGGCGAGGCGCCCGGGTGCCGGCCTGAGCCACGGTGCGCGATCGGTAGACGATGTAAGGGCGGGTCAGGTAGCCCAGCGGGGCGGAGAAGACATGGACCAGGCGGGTGAACGGCCAGGCGCCGAACAGCAGGAAGGCCAGGGTGGCATGGATCCGAAATCCGATCGGTGCCCCGGCCATCAGTTGCACGTGCGGCTGGAAGTAGAAGATCGAGCGGAAGTACGGAGCGACGCTCAGCCGGTAGTCGTGCGAGTGCCCGGTGAGGTTGCCCAGCACCGTGGTGCCGAGACCGGCCAGCAGGGTCGCGGCCAGCAGCACGTACATTGCCTTGTCGTTGCGAGTCGTCGCCGAGAACACCGGGCCGGTGGTCCGGCGCCGGTAGATGAGAATGCTCAGCCCGGTCAGGGTCATGAGTCCTGACACGGTTCCCAGCGATACCGCTGCCGCGTGATACATGGACTCCGAGACGCCGACCGCCTTGGTCACCGACTCGGGAACGAGCAGGCCACCGATGTGTCCCAGCGCGACCAGCAGGATGCCGAAGTGAAACAGCGGGCTACCCAGGCGCAACAGGCGGTTCTCATAGAGCTGACTGCTGCGCGTGGTCCACCCGAACTTGTCGTAGCGGTACCGCCAGGCGTGGCCGCCGACGAAGCTGGCCAGGGCCAGGTACGGCAGGATTATCCAGAAGAACGTGTTCATCGACGGGCTCCGGCGGTCTCGGGTGGGGCGAATGGCTGCAGGCCGACCTCCTCGGCCGGCGGCCCGGTGCGGGCCAGTTCCAGGGCCCGGGCCAGCTCGCGGGGATGGAGCTCGGGCAGTATCGCTTGCAACGCCGATACCACGTCGGAATAGGGAGACTGCAGCTCTTGCAGGGCCAGTTGCAGCAACTCGATGCCGGCCCGGTGCCGCTCCAGCAGGGGAAGACCGCGAGCCGGCGAGCGGGCGGCGAACTCGCAGACCACGCCGAGCTGATCGGGCAGTTCCTCCGAGGCCACCGTGAAGCCGCCCTGCTGGTAGGCCTGCCGGAACTCCAGCAGCGCCATGCCTCGTTTGCGGGTGTCACCGAACGCGTAGTACGTCAGGTACAGGCAGCAGCGCCGGCGCAGGTCGAAGGTGTCAACGTAGTCCCGGGCCAGCGCATCGGGTCCGGCCTGCTCGACATGGCTGAGGAAGCGACGCAGCGCGGGCCAGCCGGGTCCGCTGCCCTGCGTCGCCGCCGCCCGCACCGGTGTCAGCCGGTCCGCCCAGTGTTGGTCCGGGTATTCCAAGCACAAGGCGATGCACTGCAACAGCCGGCGGGACTCGACGGTGTCAGCCATCGGCGTCTCCGTTCCGGCGCGGTGGCATCAGGTCGGCCGCGGCACCCTTGCCATCCCAGTTGAGCAGGTTCACCCGACCCCGTTGGTCACTGGGATCGATGACCAACTCCGAGGACTGTCTCTGCTGCAGGGCATGGAAGCTCTCGACTGCGATCGGCACCGGCCGGCCGGAAGATTCCCCGAACGGTCCGGAGCCGCCCATTCCCGGGCCCTGGTCGTAGTCGAGTGAGCAGGCCAACTCTTCCAGTTCATGTGCGCGCTCGGCCAGGTCCGGTAACTCGGCGTGGGCGGTCGGGATCACGTAGCGCTCGTCGTACTTGGCCACGGCCAGCAGTCGGTACATCGCTTCCAACTCACTCGCGCTCAGCCCGACGGCTTCGGCCAGTTCCGGTCGCCGCGGTTGGTCGAGGTTGACATCGCGCATGTAGGACCGCATCGCCGCCAACCGGGCCAGCACGTCACGGACCGGCCGGGGATCCCCGGCGGTGAACAGTTCGGCCAAGTACTCGATCGGGATCCGCAGCGTATCGATCGCCCCGAACAGGTTGCCCGAGTCTTCGGCATCGTGGCCGCCGTCAGCCAGCGCATCGACCACTGGTGACAGCGGCGGTATGTACCAGACCATGGGCATGGTGCGGTATTCCGGGTGCAGCGGCAATGCGACCTGATACTTGCTGATCAGAGCCCAGATCGGCGACCGCTGCGCCGCCTGGATCCAGTCCCGAGGGATGCCGGCCTGTTCGGCCGCCGCCTGGACCGCCGGGTCATCCGGATCGAGCAGGATCTCGCGCTGGGCGGCATACAGTTCGGTTTCGTCCGGGGTCGAGGCTGCCGCCAGGGCCCGGTCGGCGTCGTAGAGCACCACGCCGATGTAGCGCAGCCGGCCGACGCAGGTCTCAGCGCACACCGTCGGGATGCCGACCTCGATCCGCGGGAAGCAGAACGTGCACTTCTCGGCCTTGCCGGTGCGGTGGTTGAAGTACACCTTCTTGTACGGGCAGCCGGTGACGCACATCCGCCAACCCCGGCACCGATCCTGATCGACCAGCACGATGCCGTCCTCACTGCGCTTGTAGATCGCCCCCGAAGGGCACGAGGCCGCGCATGCTGGGTTGAGGCAGTGCTCGCAGATCCTCGGCAGGTAGAACAGGTAGGTCTGCTCGAACTCCTTGCGGACCTTGGCGCTGATCTGCTGCAGGATCGGATCTTGTTTGGTCAGCTCCGGCGCACCGCCCAGGGCATCGTCCCAGTTGGCCGACCACTGCACCTTCATCGGCTTGCCGGTCAGCAGGGATCTGGGCTGTGCCACCGGCACGTGCTTCTGAGCTGGGGCGGTGGTCAGGTTCTCGTAGTCATAGGTCCACGGCTCGTAGTAGTCGGCGATGCCGGGCAGCAGCGGGTTGCTGAAGATCGTAGCCAGCTTGCGCCACCGGCCACCGGCTTTCAGGGTGAGCCGGCCCCGACGGTTGAGCCGCCAGCCGCCACGCCAGCGTTCCTGGTTCTCATAAGTACGGGGATAGCCCTGTCCCGGACGGGTCTCGACGTTGTTGAACCAGACGTACTCGACTCCGGTCCGGTTGGTCCAGGCCTGCTTGCAGGTGACCGAGCAGGTGTGGCAGCCGATGCACTTGTCGAGGTTCATGACCATCGCCATCTGGGCCATGACGCGCATATCAGTACTCCACGTTCTGGCTGCGGCGGCGGATCACGGTGACCTCGTCTCGTTGGTTGCCGGTCGGGCCCAGGTAGTTGAAGGCGTAGGACAGTTGGGCGTACCCGCCGACCAGGTGACTGGGCTTGATCAGCAACCGGGTCCCGGAGTTGTGGATGCCGCCGCGCTTGCCGCTGGTCTCGGCGATGGGCACGTCGACGACCCGCTCCTGGGCGTGGTACATGTACACCGTCCCTTCCGGCATCTTGTGGGAGACGATGGCCCGGGCCACGATGACCCCGTTTCGGTTCACGGCTTCGATCCAGTCGTTGTCGGCCACCCCGACCTTGCTCGCGTCGGCCGGGCTGAGCCAGATCGTCGGCCCACCCCGGGACAGGCTGAGCATGAAGAGGTTGTCCTGGTATTCGGAATGAATCGACCACTTCGAATGCGGGGTGAGGTAGCGGACGGCGATGCCGAGTTCGCCGGTGCTGCCCAGCTCCGGTTCCCCGAACAGCCGGTGCATGTCCAGCGGCGGCCGGTACACCGGTAGCTGCTCGCCGAGCTCAGCCAGCCAGTCGTGGTCGAGGAAGAAGTGCATCCGGCCGGTCAGGGTGTGCCAGGGCTTGGCTCGCTCGACGTTGATGACGAAGGCGGAGTATCGCCGCCCGCCCGACTCCGAGCCCGACCACTCCGGGGAGGTGATCACCGGTGTCGGCCGGGCCTGGGTGTCGGCGAAGGTGATCTGCTTTCCCTCGTGCTCGGCGGCCAGATCCGCCAGCTGGGTTCCGGTCCGCTGTTCCAGCCGGGTGAAGCCCTGAACCGCGAGCTGGCCGTTCGTCGTACCCGACAGAGCCAGAATCGCCTCGCAGGCGTGTGTGTCGCGGGTCAACGCTGGCCGGCCCGCGGCCACCCCGTCGGCCACGACGCCGTTCTTGTCGGCCAGGTAGCGCAATGGACGGGTCAGCTCGAACGTCACGCCCTTGGTCGTGGCACCGAGGGTTTCGGCCAGCGGACCGAGCGCGCCGAGCTTGGCCGCGATCGCGCTGTAGTCCCGTTCCACCAGGCTCAGCTTGGGAAAGTTGAGGCCCGGGGTCGGCTCGCTGCTGTCGTCGCGCCAGTCCCGCACCACTCCGTGCGGCGTGGCCAGTTCATCCGGGGTGTCGTGCATCAGCGGTACCGCGACCAGGTCGGTCCGGTGACCGAGGTGCTCGGCCGCGAGTTCGCTGAAGCGAGCGGCCAGGGTGTGAAAGGCGTCGAAGTCGGTCCGGGTCTGCCAGGGTGGGGCGATGGCCGGCGAGAACGCGTGCACGAACGGATGCATGTCGGTGCTGGAGAGGTCGTGCTTCTCGTACCAGGTCGCGGCCGGCAACACCACGTCGGAGTACAGCGTGGTCGAGGTCATCCGGAAGTCCAGCGACAGCAGCAGATCGAGCTTGCCGGCCGGGGCCTGCTCGCGCCAGCGCACGTCGGCCGGTCGTGCCTCGGGAGCGCTTTCCTCGGCCCGCACGGCATTGTCAGCCCCGATCAGGTGCCGCAGGAAGTACTCGTCGCCCTTGGCGCTGGAGCCGAGCAGGTTCGAACGCCAGACCGTCAGCACCCGCGGCCAGTTCGCCTCGGCGTCCGGATCCTCGCCGGCGAAGCCGAGCTCTCCGGTGCGTAGCCGCTGCCGGATGAACTCGGTCTGGTCCTGCCCAGAGGCAGTCAATTCGTCGGCCAGATCGAGAGAATTGCGATCGAAGGTCGGGTAGGACGGCATCCAGCCGAGCCGGGCCGACTGCGCGATAAGGTCGGCCGCCGTCTTACCGGCGAACCGGCCGGTGCCCAGGGGGGAGGCGAGGTGGTCGTTGTCGGCCGTGTCGTAGCGCCACTGGTCGGTGGCCAGGTAGAAGAAGGCGGTACCGATCATGGTCCGAGCCGGGCGCGACCAGTCCGAGGCGGTGGCCAGCAGCGCGTGCCCGGTCACCGGACGGACCTTCTCCTGGCCGACGTAGTGGGCCCAGCCGCCGCCGTTGACTCCCTGGCATCCGGTCAGCGTGACCAGGGCGAGAAAGGCGCGGTAGATCGTGTCGGAATGGAAGTAGTGGTTGGTGCCGGCTCCCATCACGATCATCGACCGGCCGCGAGTTGCCTCGGCATTCGCGGCGAATTCTCGCCCGATCCGGGCCGCGGTGGCGGCCGGCACCGAGGTCAGCGGTTCCTGCCAGGCCGGAGTGCCGGGCTGGCTCGGGTCGTCGTACCCGGTTGGCCAAGCGCCGGGCAGCCCGGGACGCCCGACTCCGTAGTTGGCCAGCAACAAATCGAAGACGGTCGTGACCAGCTGGCCCCCGATCCGGCGAGCCGGTACGCCCCGGCGCATGACGGATCCAGCGCCGGAGGGCTGGTCGAAGCGCGGCAGCACCACCTCCACCGCATCGGCCCGATCATCGTCGATCAGGCTGAGGGCCGGTACGACGTCACCGAGCTGCAGATTCCATCGGCCCGCCCCGGCCTCGGAGTAACGGAAGCCCAGCGAGCCGTTGGGCACGACCGGTTCCCCGGTCCTCGCGTCGAGCAAGACCGTCTTGAACTCCGGGCTGTCGCCGGCCTGCCCCAGGTCGGCGGCGGTGAGGAACTTGCCGGCGGTCAGGGACCCATCGGGACGCTCCGCCAGAGTGACCAGGAACGGCAGATCGGTGAACCGGCGGGCGTAGTCGAGGAAATAGGGGACCTCGCGGTCGACGAAGAACTCCCGCAGCACGACATGGCCCATCGCCATCGCCAGTGCACCATCCGTGCCGGGGTGCGCCGAGAGCCACTCGTCGGCGAACTTGACGTTGTCGGCGTAGTCTGGGGCGACCGCGATGACCTTCTGACCCCGGTAGCGGGCCTCGGTCATCCAGTGCGCGTCCGGGGTTCGCGTCACCGGCAGGTTGGAGCCCCACATGATGAGGTAGCCGGCGTCGAACCAGTCAGCTGATTCAGGCACGTCGGTCTGGTCGCCGAAGACCTGGGGCGAGGCGACCGGTAGGTCGGCGTACCAGTCGTAGAACGAGAGCATCGGGGCGCCGAGCAGAGCGTGGTAGCGAGCACCAACCCCGTGACTGACCATGCTCATCGCTGGAATTGGTGAGAAGCCGAAGACCCGGTCCGGGCCCCAGCGTTTGATGGTGTGGACCTGGGCCGCCGCGACCAACTCCACGGCCTCGGCCCAGCTCGCCCGCACGAAGCCGCCGGTGCCGCGGGCCCGCACGTAACGCTGCCGGAGCTCGGGGTCGCCGACAAGCTCGGCCCAGGCGGCTACCGGATCGCCGTCGTGGCGCTGCTTGGCCGTCCGAAACAGCTCCAGCAGTACCCCCCGCACGTAGGGATATCGCACCCGGGTGGGGGAGTAGGTGTACCAGGAGAACGCGGCGCCACGCGGGCAGCCCCGCGGTTCATACTCGGGCCGATCGGGTCCGACCGAGGGGTAATCGGTCTGCTGGGTCTCGTAGGTGATGATGCCGTCCTTGACATACACCTTCCACGAGCACGATCCGGTGCAGTTGACCCCATGGGTGGACCGCACCACCTTGTCGTAGGACCAGCGGTCGCGGTAGAAGGAGTCGGCCTCCCGCCCGCCGGACTTGGTGATGGTCCGCAGGTCGGGCGAGATCAGGCCGGGGCGCAGGTGACGGCCGGCCCGGAGCAGGGCCTCGGTCAGGGGGTCGTCCAAACCTGGCGAATCATTGGTCGGGCTCATCGGATTACCTCATCCACCCTTCTGGATGTTGGCACTGCGGGCATGGCAGGCAAAGCCCACCGAACGGTGATGGGCAGATTGTCTAGTGGTTCATGGCGGCTCGAACGATGTCGACGGCGTCCCAGTCGCCCGGCCCGAGCATGGCCAGCGCGGCTGGGAAGACCCCGTCCTGTTCCTTGAGGATGTGCTCGAAAAGCTCGGCCAAGCCCGCCGCGACGACCTCCGGCCAGTGCGGCCGCGGGGTCGGCTCGAGCACGCTGGACAGTGCACTGTCTATCGCTCCATGCTCGGCCACCAAGTCGGTCAGTTGGACTCGGAACTGCTGGGGCAGCAGGGGGAACAAGCCGCGTTCCTCGACGTAGGTGTGCGGTTCGAGCAGCTCCCGCATGGCGGTGGCGATCGGGCGGGCCCGATCAACGTCAGCGCCGCGGGCCGCCGCGCCCAGATCGTGACCGAGATTGCGCAGTCGCTCGTGCTCGGAGGTCAATATGGCGATGGCCTCGATCTGCTGGCAACCGCAGTATTCACACATCCCGGCTACGCGCCGGTCACGGCGTCGCGGCGAGCGGTCCAGCGGTTGAGCCAGACCACCAGCGGCAGCGCCAGCAAGATGAGCACCGCGACCGGGAGGAAGCCGCGCGCGTATCCCGTGCTGCCGCCGACGGCGCCGGTCACCGCGCCGATCACCGGAGGCAGGACGAAGCCGCCGAGGGCGCCGAGGCCGCCGATCCAGCCGGAGGCTCCGCCGACCGCGTCGGGGACGTAGCGGGGCAGCAGCTTGAACACGATGGCGTTCTGCAGTCCCATGCCGATCGCGACGCCGATGGTGGCCAGTAAGGAGAAGCTGAAGGTTCGCGATGTGCTGAGCAGCAGGACCCCGGCCAGCATGAGCAGGAAGTTGCCGTGCAGCGCGTACCGGATCGAGATCCGGTCCGACAACAGGCCGCCGGGAACGCGAGCCACCGCCGAGGTGAGCGAGAAGATCGCGGTCAGCACGCCGGCCTCGCGCAGGCTGGCCCCGTACATACCGTGCCAGTAGGTCGGCAGCCAGGTGGTGAAGGCCATGAACCCACCGAAGGACAAGAAGTAGAAGGACACCAGAACCCACGTCGCGGGTACCGAGGCGGCGTGCCGGAGGCCGGCGATCGCCGAGCCGCTGGGGCGCCGGTCACCGCCGCCGAGCGTGGGCAGTTCGGCTTCCGGCACGTCGATGCCGTGCCGGTTGAGCTGGAACCACGGGGCGTCCTTACTGATGACCGCGTATCCGACGGTGATTGCGAGCAGAATCGCGAACCAGACGCTGTAGGCGCCGAGCATGCCCAGCGAGCCGACGGCCAGCGGCAGGAACATGCTCGACAAGCCCGGGCTGGTGTTGCCGAGCCCGGCGTAGACGCCGAGCGCGCCACCCTGTTGATGGTGCCGGAACCAGTACGAGACCTGGCCGACACCGACCGAGAATGTCGCGATGCCGCACCCAATCAGGGCTCCGATGATCAGCAGGAGCGGGTAGCTGCCGGCCATGTGGTGCGGGTAGCGCGTCCGAAGCAGCGCCAGGAGCGCGAGAACGCCGACGTTGGTGATCACCAGCAGGGACAGGAACGGCCGCTTGCCACCGAAGCGATCGACCAGGGCCCCGAACGGGATCCGGAGCAGGGAACCGGTCAGGCTGGGAATCGCGGCGAGCAGTCCGGCCGCGAACGGGGACAACCCGAGGAGGTGGGTGAACTTGGGAACGAGCGGGCCGAAGATCGACACGCCGGCAAAGCCGCCGAAGAAGCCCGCGGTGGCGATCCACAACGCCTGACTGCGGGAACCGCGAACCTCCGGTCGGGGGATTGGGGCTGGCTCCAGTCGCTCCAGCGACGGTTCCTCGCTGGCCTCGATCGCGGTCATGACGCTCCTCGGCGGTTGTGACGATTCAGGTTGTGAAATTTGGTGGCTGAAGCCATGTTCGTGGCCGGCGGGCGCGGGCAGCAGGGACCAAAGACCCAGCTGGACCGGGAACAAAGTCGGAAGACTCGGTCCGGCTGGTTGAAACAAACTGATTGGTGTCAACAGCAGCCGTTCGGCGAAGGAGTGCCGTCATGGTTGGGCGCAACAGGATCACCGGTGCACCGTCAGCAGCTAGCGGCCCGGCGCTGGGCCAGACCCGGGTTCGGGTGCTGGAGACGTTGCAGCAAGCCAGCCGGCCGCGGTCGGCGGCCGAGGTGGCCGCTGAACTCGGGCTGCACGTCAACACGGCCCGGTTCCACCTGCAAGCGCTGGTGGGAGACGGGTTGGTTGAGCGGGCCAGCTCCACCACCGGCCAGCCCGGTCGTCCGACCGTCGAGTACCGGGCCAGCGCCGACGCGCCGGCGGTCGGTCAGCGCAGCTACCGGCTGCTGGCCGAGATCCTGGCCGGCCACCTTGCGGCGCACAGCCGGCACCCCAGCCGAGCGGCCGCGGCGGCCGGCGCCGAGTGGGGCCGTTCATTGGCCGGCCCGCCGGAACCGTTCGTGCGGGTCAGTGCCGCCCGGGCGGCGCGGCAGTTGCTGGCTGTCTTCGAGGCCGAGGGCTTCGCCCCGGAGCTGGAGGGCGCTCAGCGACCGCGCGCGCTGCGCCTGCACCACTGCCCGTTCCGCGAGATCGCC
>Ga0187809_10000290_pt1 | contig 29577 bp, 23 predicted proteins | sample NC_wetland_sal_i_8_FD_132415 | JGI IMG/M metagenome (GOLD analysis project Ga0187809, IMG submission 132415) | Wetland sediment microbial communities from Neuse River Estuary, North Carolina, USA - ASW_4 | ecosystem: Environmental > Aquatic > Freshwater > Wetlands > Sediment | place: USA: North...
CCCTGGCCGCGCAACTGCGGGTCGACCCACACCCCTTGGATCTGACACGCCTGCGAGGTGGCCGCGCCGACCTCGGCCTTGAATACCACTCGGCCGTCGTCGATCCGTGCGAACGCCCGGCCTTGCGCGATGAGTTCGGCGACCCGCGCGCGGTACAGCGCGCCGCCGTCGCCGTTGAACGGCGAGACACCGACCTCTTCGGTGAACATCGCCACGCAGGCGGGGTACAAGATGTCGATCTCGGACGGCGTGACCCGCCGAACCAGCGGGTCGGGCGCCACCTTCGGCTGGTCGCTGATCACCATCAGCGGCTGGTTGGCGCGCACCGCGCGGGCCGGACCCCAAGCCTGCTCGAGCAGCGACCACAGCAGGCCGACCTGCCCGGCCGGGCCGACGATCGACGAGCACCGCCGACCTTGCCGCCGCGCGCGGTCGGCGAACACCCGGCAGGCGTCGGCGTCGGCGTTCACCGGCACCAGGTTGGCGCCGGCGTAACACAGCGCCTCGACTTTGCCGTTTCCCGGGTAGGCCCAGACCTCCGCGCCCAACCGCCAGGGATCGAGGCCCACACTTTCGAGCCGGGCCGCGACGAAGACGTTGGCGACCGGGTCGCGGTCGAGCAGGTCGCGGGCGGCCGCGAGATCGCGGTCGTCGAGCACCCGCACGGGCGAACCTCGCAGCACCATGCCTCCGTAACGCCCAATCTCTTGGGCGACCCCTTGGATGACGATGCCGGGGGCTCGCGTGTTCCCGCTGTCAGCTCGGCGCTGTCAGACCACGTTTACCTGCGGCTCGCCGGAGGCTACGCCGTCGGAACCCATTTCGTCCGCCAACCGCATGGCCTCTTCGATCAGTGTCTCGACAATCTGCGCCTCTGGCACCGTCTTGATCACCTCGCCACGCACAAAAATCTGACCCTTGCCGTTGCCGCTCGCCACCCCGAGGTCGGCTTCGCGGGCTTCGCCTGGGCCGTTGACGACGCAACCCATGACGGCGACTCGCAGCGGGACGGTCATGCCCTCAAGGCCGGCGCTGACCTCTTCGGCCAGTTTGTAGACGTCGACCTGTGCGCGCCCGCACGACGGGCAGGAGACGATCTCCAGCTTGCGCTGCCGCAGGCCCAGCGACTCGAGGATCCCGATGCCGACCTTGACCTCTTCGACGGGAGGCGCCGACAGCGACACCCGGATCGTGTCGCCGATGCCCTCGGACAGCAGGATGCCGAACGCCACCGCCGACTTGATCGTGCCTTGCATGAGCGGCCCGGCCTCGGTGACGCCGAGATGCAGCGGGTAGTCGGTCTCGGCGGCGAGTTGGCGGTAGGCCTCGATCATGATCAGCGGGTCGTGATGCTTCACCGAGATCTTGATGTCGTGGGAGTCGTGCTCCTCAAAAAGGCTGGCCTCCCACTTGGCCGACTCGACCAGCGCCTCGGGCGTCGCCTTGCCGCCGTACTTCGCGAGCATCCGCGGGTCGAGCGAGCCGGCGTTGACGCCGATGCGGATCGGCGTGCCGTGGTCTTTCGCCGCCTGGGCGATCTCCTTGACCTGGTCGTCGAACTTCTTGATGTTGCCCGGGTTGACCCGGACGGCGGCACACCCGGCCTCGATCGCGGCGAACACGTATTTGGGCTGGAAGTGGATGTCGGCGATGACCGGGATTTGCGACTTCTTCGCGATCGCGGGCAACGCGTCGGCGTCGTCCTGGCTCGGGCAGGCGACCCGCACGATCTGACAACCGGACGCCGTGAGCTCGGCGATCTGCTGCAGCGTCGAGTTGACGTCGGCCGTGAGGGTGGTGCACATCGACTGCACCGACACCGGAGCGTCGCCGCCGACCAGCACGCCGCCCACGTTGATCTGCCGCGACTTGCGCCGCGGCTTCAGCGGACTGGGAGCGGGGATCTCCGGAAGGCCCAGATCGACGGCGGTCACAGCTTTCTCACCTCTGGTTGTTGCTGAGTTGTTGCTCACTGGAACGGGTTGGCGACCGGGTTCACGACGTCGGCGTACAACACGATCATTGACATGCCCACGATCAAGGCTAAGGCCCCGTAGGTGACGGGCATCAGTTTGGCCAGGTCGACCGGCCCGGCCGCGGGCAACTTGCGGCGCCGACGGACGCGATCACGAGCCTTCTCGTACGCCAGGATCGCCACGTGGCCGCCGTCGAGCGGCAGGAGCGGGAACAAGTTGAAGATCCCGACGAACAAGTTGACCGCCGCGGTAAGCCCGACGACGGTCGCCAGCCCGCCGGAGAACCCACCGGCTTGGAAGGCCTCGCCGGACAGTTGCGCGACGCCGACGACGCTCGTCACCTGCGCGCCGCCGTTGCCGTCGGCGGTGCGCTTGCCTTGGTCGCCGGAGATTATGCGGCTGATCTCATGCGGCACCGCGCCAAGCGCCTTGAAGCTGCCGGTCGTGGTTTGGCCGAACAGGCGGAAGGATCCGGTGAACGCTCCGGCGACGCCGATCCCCACGGTCTTGGTCGACGGCGCCTGACCGACCAGGATGCCGACCCGCCGCGCGCCGTCGACGGTGACCGGATTGATCGTCACCTGCCGCGTCTGCCCAGACCGCTCGATGGTGAAGGTGATCGGGCCCGCCGGCGACTGGCTGACCAAGCTGATCAACTGATCTCGGCCCTTGGTGACCTGCTTGCCGTCAACGGCGAGGATCACGTCGTCCTTCTGCAAAACGCCTTTGGCGGGTGACGCCGGGGCGCCGTCGGCGCAGCTGCCGGCTTCCGTTGTGGTCACGCAATCTTGGACGCCGCTCACGGCTGCCGGGCCGTGGATCTGCGAGGGCCAGGCCGCCAAGTAGATGAAGAACAGCACGAGGGCGATGATGAAGTGCATCGTCGAGCCCGCCACGAGGACGACAAACCGCTGCCAACCGCCCTTGCTGATGAAGGCGCGCGGCTTGTCCTCGGGCGCCACGTCCTCGAGCGGCGTCATCCCGATGATCTTGACGAAGCCACCCGCCGGGATGGCCTTCACGCCGTACTCGGTCTCGCCTCTTTGCCGCGACCACAGCGTCGGCCCGAAACCGACGAAGAATTGAGTGGCCTTCATGCCGAACATCCGGGCGGTGACGAAGTGGCCCGCCTCGTGGAGCATCACCGACGTCAGCAGCGCGACGACAAACGCCAATACACCGAGTGCCATCATGCCGAGCGATCTCTCCCTGTCGCACTCTTCGCGATCAGCGCACGGGCGCGGTCGCGGGCGGACGTCTCCGCTTGCAAAACATCGGCCAGTTCGGTGACCTTCCCGAGCCCAGCCGCGAGAGATTCGCTCACAACCTGCTCAACGGTGTCGACGATCCCGGTGAATCGCAGGTTCCCGTCGAGGAAAGCGGCAACCGCCTCTTCGTTTGCGGCGTTGTAGATGGCCGGGGCCGCTCCCCCGATCGCGCCCACCTGCCTCGCGATGCGAATCGCGGGAAACGCGTCGTCGTCGAACGGTTCGAAGGTCCAGCTTTGCGCCTGCGACCAGTCGCACGGCCGGGCGATGTCGGCAACCCGGTTCGGCCAGTGCAAACCCAGCGCGATCGGCAACCGCATGTCGGGTGGCGAGCACTGCGCGATCGTCGAGCCGTCGGCGAACTCGACCATCGAGTGCACGATCGACTGCGGGTGGACGACGACGTCGATGCGCTCAAGCGGGATGTCGAAAAGCAGATGCGCCTCGATCACCTCGAGGGCCTTGTTCACCAATGTCGCCGAGTTGATCGTGATGACCGGGCCCATCTTCCAGGTCGGGTGCGCGAGGGCCTGCTCTGGCGTGACGTCGCCGAGTTCTTCTTTGCGCCGGCCGCGGAACGGACCGCCGCTCGCGGTCACGACGAGCTTGCGCACCTCGTTGCTTCGGCCCGCACGCAGACACTGGGCGAGCGCAGAGTGCTCGGAGTCGACCGGCACGATCTGGCCGGGCTGCGCGGCGGCCTTCACCAGCGGCCCACCGACGATCAGCGACTCCTTGTTCGCCAATGCGAGGGTGCGCCCCGCGCCGAGCGCGGCCAGCGTCGGCGCGAGCCCGATCGAGCCGGTCATGCCGTTGAGGACGACGCCCTTGCGGAGATCGTCGACGGCCAGCGGCCATGCCGCGACCTGCGCGGCGGCGTCCGGGCCGACGACCACCTTGGGCGGCGTGCCGTCGCCGCGGTGCGCGCCGATCGCCGCTTCGAGTTCTGCGACGTCGCCGCGGCTGACGCCGACGACCTCGGCGTCAAACTCGGCGGCCTGCCGCGCCAGCAGGTCGACGTTCGCCCCACCCGCGGCCAACCCGACGACGCGGAACAGGTCGGGATTGCGCCGGACGACGTCAAGCGCCTGGGTGCCGATCGAGCCGGTCGAACCCAGGATGAGGACGTCGCGGGGGGAGCTCACCGGTCCATTGTCCCGTACGTCGGATCACCTCGCCGGTAGCGCCGGCTCGGGGGCCGCCGGCGCGACGTCGTCCGACTCGCGGAAGCCGTGCCGCTCCCACCAGCGGGCGAGCGGCTTTGGCGCCCACCAGTTGACGCCGCCAAGCAGCCGCATCACCGCGGGCACGAGCAGCGCGCGCACGATGGTCGCGTCGACCAGGATGGCAAGCGCCATGCCGACGCCAAGCAGCTTCAGCGTCGTCACCTCGGACGTCGCGAACGCCCCGATGACCACCACCAGCAAGACCGCGGCGGACGTGATGATGCGTCCGCTGCGCTGGAGGCCCATCGCCACCGCGTGTCGATTCCGGGCGCCGGGCGCCTCGCCGCTGTCACGCGAGGCGTCCCACTCCTCGCGGATTCGACTGAGCAGGAACACCTCGTAGTCCATCGAGAGGCCGAAGACCACCGCCAACATGAGGATCGGGTCGGTGGCGTCGAGGTAGCCGAGCTTGGAGAAATGCAGCAATCCCGAGAGATGGCCGCTTTGGAAGATCCAGGTGATCGCCCCGAACGACGCTCCGATCGACAGCGTGTTCATGATGATCGCCTTGATCGGCAACACCACCGAGCCGAAGGCCAAGAACAGCAGCACAAACATGGCGACGGCCATCACGGTGAGCATCCAAGGCAGCACGTGGCCGATGCTGTCGAGTTGGTCGACGAGAAACGCGGTGGCGCCGCCGACCAGCACTTTGGCGCCGGGCGGCGCCGGCACCCCGCGCACGTCGGCCAACGTCGCCCGCGCTTGGCTGGAGATCGGGTCACCGTTGTAGCCGACCTGAATCAGCGCGTTGTCGCCCTTGGTCGCGCTGATTTCCGCGCCGGTCACGCCCGGTGTTTTCTGCAGTTGCGCGACGTAGGAGGCGATGGCCGCTTGGCTTGGCGCCGACTCTACGACGACCTGCATCGGGCTGGTCGCGTTGCCGGGAAACTCCGCGGACAACCGGTCGGTCACCATGCGCGCGTGGGAGGTCTGCGGCATGACTTTCGTGCTGTAGCCGCCGAAAATCACGTTGTTGAACGGCGCGGCCATCACCACGAGCACCGCGACGATGGGAACCGCGTACAGCGCCGGACGACGCATCACGCTGTGCGCCAGCCGATACCACGCGCCGTGCGAGACGTCTGAGGCGTTGGCCGGTCTCCGCCTCCACGGCCGCGGAATTCGCAGCGCGTCGACACGTGGGCCGAGAATCGCGAGCAGCGCGGGGAGCACGGTGAGCGACGCCACAACGTCGATGAGGACGACCGCCACGCCGCCGTAACCCATGGAGCGCAAGAACGCCTCGGGGAACAGAATCAACGACGCCGCCGACGCCGCGATGGTCACACCGGAAAACGCCACCGTGCGGCCGGCGGTCGCCATCGTGCGCATCACCGCGTGTCGCGTGTCGGGCTGGTTGGGGAGCTCCTCGCGGAACCGGCTCACCATGAAAAGCGCGTAGTCGACCGCAAGGCCGAGGCCGAGCATGGTGACCAGGTTCTGCGCGAAGATCGACACGCTGACGAAGAGGGTGAAGAAACGCAACACGGCGAAGGCGCTGAGAATCCCGCAGACTCCGACGGCAAGCGGCAACGCGGCCGACGCCAGGCTGCCGAAGATGAGGATCAGCAGGATCAACACGATCGGCAACGACAGCGCCTCTGCCCGCTTCAGGTCCTTGCTGACCTGGCCGCTGATCTCTTTGTTGAGCGGGATCAAGCCGGCGTAGTCGACGCTGACCCCGGGCAGATTTGCCTTTGCCAGCGACGCTTTCACCGTCTGGAACGAGGCGTTTTGCGCAGCGTCGGTGTCACCGGCCAGCTGCAGCGTGGCGTACGTCGCCCGCTTGTCGGAGGAGATGAGCTGCGGTTGCTTCGATGTCGCGTAGCTCACATATCCGTTGACGGCGTCGTGCGGCAGCGACGCCAACGCGCTCTCGATGGAGGCGGCCACCTGCGGATCGGTCACCGGCGCGTTCGCGCTGGTGAAGAGCACGGTCGCGTCGGACGACGGCACGCCGAGCTTGTCCTTGATGTCGTTGGCCGCGATCACCGACTCGCTGTGCGGGTCGTAGTAACCGCCACCCGACAGTCGCTTGGTGACCGAGCCGCCCCAAAGTCCGGCGAGCAAGATGACGATGAGTCCGACCAGCAGCACCACTTTGCGACGCGCGTGAACCGCGCCGCCCAACCGCTCGAACATGCCGACCCCTCGCCGCCCAGGCCTGACCGCCAGATTAGCCGGGCGGCGTCCCCTTCGCGGCAGGGCGTCGGTCGGTCACCATCACGACGCCGACCAGGCGACGACCTCCGAGTTCAGCAGCCCGACCGCGAGCTCGGTCACCCGACGCACCCGCTCCACCTCGGCCCGATGAAACGGCGGCGCACCGGCGCGTCCGCAGACCAGCACGACGTCGAGTGGTTCGAGCGGCACGACCACCAACTGCACGCCGTCCTGCTCAATGGCCAGCGGCCGTCGTGCGACGACGTCGGGCGCCACGACCACGTCGTCCGGGCCGGCGTTGGCGTACCGCACGGTGGGCCCGGACGGGCCATAGGAGACGCTCGCCGCCCAGTCGGCGCCGAAGGCGTGCGCGGCCATGTCGACGAGCGTTTCGACTCCCCGCGCGGAGGTCGCCAACACTTGGCTGAGCAGGTCGAGATCCGGAAAGGCGCCGGGCACTTGCCGCGAAGGGCGCAACCCAAGCACGCGGACCCCGCGAACTCCCGCGAGCCGATCGGAGAGCGCCGACAGCGGACGGCCGTCTGGCCATGCCAGGTAGACGTCGTCGACCGCGCGGCCTGACTCGCGCTCGAGCACGGCGATGGTGCGGATGTCGGCGCCGGCGTCGGCCATCGCCGCGGTGATCTGGGCCAGGACGCCGGGTCGATCCGGAACGCTCATGCGAACGTGTGTCAGCATCGGCAACCTCTCGCGATCGGAAACGATGCGGATCAGCTTGTCGCGGCGAGGTTTCGGAAAGATGAACGCGCTGTCACGGCCGCGTCAAGTCTCCAGCTCCTTGACGACGCGCTCGCACATTTCATGGGTGCGCAGGGCGTCGTCCGCGTCGAGCAGCTCGTTGTCCGCGACAGCGGAGATGAACCGCTCGCAGATGTCGTCGAAGCCCCGCTGCTGTTGCACGCTCGTCCAGTCGCCGCGGCGGACGAGCGTGTGCCGGTCATCGCGGTATTCGTCGACGGCGGCAATGTCGTGGACGACGCGGCGCACGCCGTGCGCGTGGACGTCGAGGATCTCCTGCGTGTGCCCACCGCTTCGATTCATGGCGCCGATCGCGACGACCCCCGGCCCCACCAGCTGCACCGCGACGAGGTCGAGCACACCGTCGCTCATGGCGGCGTGCACGCTTTGCAAGTCTGCCTGTGGGGCAAGGAATCGGAGGGTGTCGACGACGTGAATGAAGTCGTCGAAGACGACCCGTCGGGGCGAGTCGGCGGCGCCAACCCGATTCTTCTGCATCACCACCAATGACGGTTGCAGCGCGGCCGCCTCGCGATACGACGGCGCGTGCCGACGGTTGAAGCCCACCATCAGCGAGCGGCCCTTCGAGCGGGCCAGCTCGACAAGGTGCGCGCAATCCGCCAGGTTGTCGGCGAGCGGCTTGTCAACGTAGACGTGCACGCCCGCCGCAAGCAGCCGACTGACCACCTCGACGTGCGCCGCGGTCGCCACGTGCACGAACGCGGCCTCGACGTCGGCGGCGAGCAGGTCGTCGAGATTGTCGTGTCGGTGGTCGAACCGGTACGCGTCGCCGACTTCCGCCAACACGAGCGGGTCTCGGGTGCACAGGTGGACCTCGATGTCGCCCCGCACGGCGAGGGCTGGCAGGTAGCCCTTGCGGGCGATGTCACCAAGCCCCACGACGCCAAGCCTCATGCGGCCAGTCGACCCGCGGTCAGCCGCTCGCTTCGGTGTCATAACGGTGAGCGTACGAAGCTGGAACGGCGGCCGGCCGCTCGGGTTGGTGAGCGGCCGACCGACGCCGGGCCGGGATCCCGGCCCGATGACAACACGCGGGCTGGACGACGGATTCCGTCGTGATTTTCGGCTCGGACGGCGGATAACCGCACTTATGCCGCCCGCGCTGCTCGGATACAGTACATGCACCGGGATCTCGCACGTTTGTCAGGAGTCCTTCGAGATGGCCATGTCTGAACCCCTTGGCGCGCCGCACGGCGGCCCCGAACTCCCCCAGGTCCGGCAGCTGGTCACGGACATTCCCGGGCCTCGCTCGGTCGAACTTTTCGCCCGGCGGGAGGCGGCGGTGGCGCGCGGCGTGTCGACCACCCTGCCGGTCTTCGTGACCGCGGCCGGCGGCGGCGTGCTGGTCGACGTCGACGGAAACTCCCTCATCGACATGGGGTCTGGCATCGCGGTTGTGAGCGTCGGCAACGCCACCCCGCATGTGGTGTCGGCGGTCGCCGAGCAGGTCGCGGCGTTCACCCACACCTGCTTCATGGTCACGCCGTACGAGGGCTACGTCGCGGTGTGCGAGAAGCTGAATTCGCTTACCCCAGGGGACTTTCCGAAGAAGTCGGCATTGTTCAACTCGGGCGCCGAGGCGGTCGAGAACGCCGTCAAGATCGCCCGCGCCTACACCGGTCGATCTGCGGTCGTGGTGTTTGACCACGCGTACCACGGGCGCACCAACCTGACCATGGCGCTGACCGCCAAGAGCATGCCGTACAAGCATTCCTTCGGCCCGTTCGCGCCGGAGGTCTACCGCATGCCGATGGCCTATCCGTTCCGTTGGCCGACCGGGCCGGCGAAATGCGGGCCTGAGGCGGCCGCGACCGCCATCTCGCAGATGACGACGCAAATCGGCGCGCAGAACATCGCCGCGGTGTTGATCGAGCCGATCCAGGGCGAGGGCGGTTTCGTCGTCCCAGGCGCGGGGTTTTTGCCTGCGCTGGCCGAGTTTTGCGCCGCGAACGGCATCGTGTTCATCGCCGACGAGATCCAGACCGGCTTCGCCCGCACCGGCGACATGTTCGCGTCGTCCCACGAGGGCGTGGCGCCCGACCTGGTCACCATGGCGAAGGGAATCGCCGGCGGTTTGCCGTTGTCGGCGGTCACCGGCCGCGCCGAGATCATGGACGCCGCGCACGTCGGCGGCCTGGGCGGCACGTACGGCGGCAATCCGGTCGCCTGCGCCGCCGCGCTCGGGGCGATCCGCACCATGGAAGAGCTCGACTTGGTCGGCCGGGCCCGGCACATCGAAACCGTGATGTTGCCGCGGTTGCAGGCGATGGCGGCGAAGTTCGGCTGCATCGGCGACGTCCGGGGCCGCGGCGCGATGCTGGCGGTCGAGATCGTGCGGCCGGGCGGTGTCGAACCCGACGCGGCGACCACCAGCGCGGTGGCCAAGGCGTGTCACAGGGCCGGTGTCGTGGTGCTCACCGCTGGCACCTTCTCTAACGTGCTGCGATTCTTGCCGCCGCTGGTGATTCCCGACGAGTTGCTGCTCGAGGCGCTCGACGTCCTCGAGGACGCGTTCGCGTCGGTCAGCTAGCCGCGATCGGCTGCGTGTCGAGCTCGCGGACGACGCCGTCGACGGCGAGTTCGACCCGGGTGTCAGTGCTGAGTGTCGCCGCGATGGCGGCGACAAACGCGTGCAGCTGATCGGGCTGGTCGGCGATCGTCACCGTGCCGACCACGCCGTCGGCAAGCGTGATCACGCGACGGCCGGGCTGCCGCGGGACGGCGACGTCAGCCGCAGGCTGCGCGATCGTCGCCGCCTTGAGGCCGAAAGCGTGCGCTCGCTTGACCAGCGCGGCGAGTTTTGCGTTGAGCCGCCGGTCGGTTGGCTCGCGAATCTGGATTGTCAGCCACCCGACGCCCGCACTGCCCTTCATGCCGTCAGCTCCTCGTCAGCCACCTTCGGACGATCGTTTCAGGGCTGACCCGAATTTCCGCGGAGGCGCGGCCGACGCAGGCCTACGGTTGACATCGTGAGCGACGTGCTCGAAGGCGGCCAGCGCCGTCGTCCGCCGCCGCGCTGGGTCTGGGCGCTGGTCGGACTGGTGGTGGCGGCCGGCGTGGTGGTTGCCGCCGTGAATCGGGAGGGCTCGCACGGTTCCGCCCTGCCCTCACCGTCTGGTTCACCGGGCAGCTCGCCGACACCGAGCATCGCACCGCGCACCGAGTCCCTGACCAGCACGGCGCCCGCCGTCTGGCCGAGCGTTCCGGGTGCGTGCGGGTGGACGGCGTACCTACCGCTTATCGCTCCCGCCCAGCGTCACGACCCCGTCGACACGACCGTGATGGTCGGCGGGGCCGGGCTGCAGTCCGTCACCGCCGACGGCCCAACGGCAGCCGCCGTGCGCGGTTTGCCCGAGCAGCCGGGCCAGGTCATCGGCGATGTCGTCGCCGGGCCGGGCGGCATCTACGTCGGCGCCACACCGTGCGACGGCAACGCCGGTAACACCGCTCGTGTCTACAAAATCGTGGACGGCGTCGCGCGTCCGATCGGCCTGACCGCCGACTTCTTGCTCGGGGGCGCCCACCACGCGTGGCGGGTGACGTATCCGCCCCCCGCCGCGTCACCGCTCGCCGGCGCCGGACAGCCTGGTGCGGTGCTGTCCCCGCTCGACGGTGGTTCGAGCATCACCCTCGAGACGAACGCGTACCCGGTCGCCGACACCGCCGCTGGCCTTGTGGTGGCCCGAAGCGATCCGGTGAACTCCGACACGCCGCCGGCGATCGAGCTGCTCGACGCCGCGACGGGCGCCGTCGTGCGGGCGTTGCCCGACGGATTTCCGCTCGCTGCCGACGAGCACGCGGTGCTCCTCCAGCAGGCAGCCGGTTGCGGCTTCCAGGAAAAGGTCGCGTGCACGCTGGAACGCGTCGATCTAGCCACCGCGACCATGGTCCGCAGCTATCCGCTGCCGGTCGGCCGCGACGTCACCTCAGAGGTGGCCCTCAGCCCGGACGGGAACCTCGCCGCCTTCCAGCTGACGCGGGCCACCCAGGATCCGCGGTTCAACACCGGCCACCCGGCGCCGCCGTCCGACGTGGTAGTCCTGCACCTCGACACGGGTGAGCTGGACGTCGTCCCGCACCTTGAGCTGGCGCCGAAAACCCAAGCGGGGCTGGCGTTCGACAACACCAGCGCATCGTTGTTCATCACCACGGGCGAAGGCGATCACGGCGAGCTGCTGATCTGGCGACACGGGATGTCAGGGCCGGCAGTTGTCACCACCGTGCCTGGCCCGATCGCCGGCGCACCGCCAATCCTGGTGCTCGGCGGGGCGTCAGCGCCGTCCTAATCGTCGCGCATGCCCCATGGCGATCCGTACGCCACCAGCAACTCAAGGAACGGTCGCGCGTCGAACGCCTCCGGCCCGAGCACGCCGCTGCCCTTCCACACCCCGCCTGCGATCAGCTCGAGCGCCACGACCGGGTTGACCGCGGTCTGCCAGACCACGGCCTGCGAGCCGTACTCGCGCATCGACCACTCGTTGTCGACGACGTGGTAGAGGTAGGTCGCGCGCGGCTCGCCGTTCTTCCCGACGCCGGTGACGTACGTGCCGGCGCAGGTCTTCCCGCGCATCCGGTCGCCCAACGTGGCCGGGTCCGGCAGGCACGCGGCGACGACGTCGCGCGGCGAAACCTCGACACCTCCGACCCGCACCCGCTCGACCCGGTCGAGCCCGAGTTTGTGCAGCGTCTTCAGGACGCCGATGAACTCCTCCCCAAGCCCGTACTTGAACGTGACCCGCTTCGCGTCAACCCAACGTGGAATGAGCAGCACTTCCTCGTGCTCGACGTTGACGCACTCGACGGCGCCGATGCCGTCGGGAAATTCGAACACCTCCGGCTCGCTGAACGGCGGCGTCGTGAACCAGCCCCGCGCCTTCTCCCAAATCACCGGCGGGTTGAGGCACTCCTCGATCGTCGTCCAGATGGAAAACGTTGGCGCGAAGTCGTATCCGTCGACGACCAGGTTCGCGCCGTCGCGCACCCCGACCTCGTCGATCTCGCTGAACAACTCGTCCGCGGCGTATCGCGCGAAGACGTCCGACAGTCCCGGTTCGACACCCATCCCGACCAGCGCCAACCGGCCGGCGTCGGCCCACTCCGACGCGTGGGCGAACTGCTCGTCGCCAAGCTTCACCCCGGTCAGCTCGTGCGGCGCCGATTCATGCGGCTGGGAAAGGGACATCGCCATGTCGAGATAGCCGGCGCCCGCGTCGAACGCGGCGTTGAACAGCGGCATCACGAACCGCGGGTCAGCCGCGTTGAGCAAGAAATCGCATCCATGCTCGTGCAGCGCCGCCGCCACCGCCGCCACATCCGACGCGTCAAGTCGGATCGCGGTAAACCGCGGGTCGCCGGTGCGTTGCGCCGCCCGCTGGGCGCGAGCCTCGTCATAGTCGGCGACCACCATGGCGTCGAAGAAATCGCGGCGCGCGGCGATCGCGGTCACCGCGCTGCCGACACCTCCCGCACCGACCAACAAGATCCTCATGTCCGACTCCCCTCGACATCTGCGTTGGAACCCCGATCGGCGAGCAACGGCGCCGCGTCGTCCGTGCGACCGTCATCCGCGGCGTCACGGCGAGCGACGGCGAGCCCTGACAACGCCTCTAAGACGACGCGATTCGCCAACATCGCGGTGATCTCGGCGTGGTCGTACGGCGGCGAGACCTCGACGACGTCGATCCCAGCGATCGGCAACTCCCGGCAGATCCGCCGGACGGCGTCGAGAAGCTGGCGAGCGGAAAGCCCTCCTGGCTCGGGAGTTCCGGTGCCGGGCGCGTGGCCGGGATCGCACACGTCGATGTCGACCGACAAGAACACCGCGTCGCAATCATCAAGCGCGATGTCAAAAGCTTCATCGAGGACGGCGGACAGCCCACGCGCCCCGATCTCCGTCATCTCATACGACCGCATGCCCTGCGCGGCCATCCAATCGAGTGTCTCGGGGCCGGGCCAATAGCCGCGCAGGCCGATCTGAAGGAAGCGATCGCCGCGAGCGGCGCCAGACTCGATTAGCCGGCGCATCGGTTGGCCGTGGCCATACAGCGAGCCAAACTCGACGTCGCCGGTGTCGGCGTGCGCGTCAAAGTGCAACACCGCGACGCGGCCAAACCCGTGGTGGCGCGCGACACCGGTGACATCAGGGAGCGCGATCGAGTGGTCGCCCCCGAGGATCAGCGGGATCGCGCCCGAGCTCGCAATAGTCGCGACAGCGTCCTCGAGATTCGAAAGCGACCGCTCGATCTCGCCGGGCGGCATCTCGACGTCGCCCGCGTCGACGACCCTAAGGTCGCGCAGCGCGTCGACCCGCAACGCGAGATGCGGACGCGATCCGTCGTGTGGCAGATAGTCGGTGCCGCGAATCGCTTGGGGGCCAAAACGGGTGCCCGGCCGATGCGACGTGCCGCCGTCAAACGGCGCGCCGAGCACGACGACGTCCGCGTCGGCGAACGTCTCCGGCGCCGACACGTCACAACGCTCGACGCCGAGGAAGGTGATGTCGGGCCCGAACATCGGGCCATATCTCGTCACAACGAGGTCCTCATGAGTCCAGCCCCACACCGAAACGATCGAGCAACCGCAGCCAAGGACCGCGTCGCCCGTTGTTTTCGTCTGCCTTTGTGATCGCTCGTTGCGTCAAGCCGACGGCGATGGAGCGCAACGGCTCTGGAGGGAACGGGAACGGCCGCTTCCGCACGTACCCAAGTTCCGCCAACGGCGACCGGACACCCAACACCTGCTCGCTCAACACGGTCGCGGCGAACCGGGTCGCTCCGACGCCAAGCCCGGTGTAACCCAGCGCGTAGTGCAGGCGTTTGTCGAGCGCGGCGCCGAAGACCGGCGTGAACCGGCTGGTGACCGCGATCGGGCCACCCCAGCGATGCGTGAACTCGACCTCCGGCAGCTGCGGGAAAAAGTCACGGAAATGGCGTTCGAGCCGATCGTGAGTCGGCTTCCATTGGTCGAACTGCTCGCCGACGGCGTCACCGCGATGCCGGACGGCGTCGTAGCCGCCCCACAGGATTCGGTCGTCCGATGTCAGCCGGAAGTAGTGGAAGTGATTGCCCGAGTCGGACACACCTTCTCGACCCTTCCAGCCGATCGACGAGAGCTCGTTTGCCGACAACGGACGGGTCATCAGCACGTAGTCGTAGACGTTCACATAGTGCCGACGGGTCTGCGGCAGCAGATCACGGCTCCACGCGTCGGTCGCGAGCACCACGTTGCGCGCGCGCACCCGCCCCGATTCGGTGCGGACGACGACCTCGCCGTTAGGGCCGTTCGCCGACTCAATCGCGACGACGGCCGAGTTCTCGTGCACGCTGGCGCCGAGCGCGCTCACCGCGTCGGCGAGGCCGTCGACGAGCGCCACCGGGTCGAGCACACCACCCGCCGTCGGACGGCGAACCGCGGCCAGCACGAGCGGCGACGCGAGCCGCTCCTGAGCTTGCGGGCCCGAAAGGAACTCGACATCGTGTCCGCGGTCGAGGTGAGCGCTGAACCATTCACGCAGCGAGTCGACCTGCCATGGCTGGGTGGCGACCTCGAGCATCCCGGTCGCCTCAAACCCGCAATCGACGCGGTGCCGCACAAGGGCGTCCCGAAAACCGCGGTAGTTCTCGTCGGCCAGCTTCTCCAGCTCGGCCAGCTCGGCTGGAAAGTGCCGCTGCCCGTTCAGCAAGCCGTGCGTGAGCGACGGGTCGAGAAAACCGCCGTTGCGGCCGCTCGCGCCGACACCGAGCCGGCCTGCCTCGACCAACACGACGTCGAGTGAAGGCTCGCGTTCCAACAACGCCATCGCGGTCCACAAACCGGTGAACCCACCGCCGACGATCGCGACATCAGCCGCCGTGTCACCGGCGAGCGACGGGCGAGCGGCCGGCCGTGAACGGTCAAGCCAGAAGACGTCGCGTTGCGCCACGGATATCAGCGATGCGCGCGGCGACGCCCGGCGAGCGTCGCGGCGAGCGTGACGACGAGCGCGATGGTGAACATCAGCGTTCCGATCACGTTGATCTGCGCCGGGATGCCACGCTGCGCCGCGCCCCAGACGAACATCGGGAACGTCACGGTTTGGCTGCCCGCGTTGAAGTTGGTGATGATGAAGTCGTCGAACGACAACGAGAACGCGAGCAGCGCCGCGGCCAGGATGCCGGGAAACACCAACGGCAGCGTGACCCGCCGAAATGTCTGCCACTCGTTCGCGTAGAGATCCATCGCGGCCTGCTCAAGCCGCGGGTCGAGACCCTGAAGCCGCGCCTTCACCGTGACGACGACGAAACTGATGTTGAACAGAATGTGCGCCACCAAGATGGTCGTGAAGCCGAGACTCACGTTCATGTTGATGAACAACGCCAGCAACGACGAACCCATGACGACCTCGGGGGTCGCCATCGGCAAGAAGATGAGCATGTTGGTCGCGGCCCGCCCGTAGAACCGGTGCCGCACGATGGCGAACGCGATCAGCGTGCCGAGCAGCGTCGCCAGAATCGTCGACAGCACACCGATCTTGAGGCTCAGGGTGACCGACTCGCACATCCCGGGCACGCCGCAGACGTTGGTCCAGTTCTTCGTTGTGAAGCCCTGCCAGGTGAAGTTGTAGCGGCCGGCCGGGTTGTTGAACGAGAACATGACGACGATGAAAATCGGCAGAAACATGTAGAGCAGCGCCAGCGTCGCGTAGATGACGACGAGATGCTCGCGCAGCCATCGCCATGCCGCGCCGCCGGCTGAGCGTTTCGCTGGCTGCGCCACCCGGCTCGACGCGGCCGCCACTGCGGTCGCCATCAGACCAACTCCTCAGTTCCAGCCCGGCGGATATAGACCACGACCAGCACCAAGATGATGAACATCAGCACCACCGACAACGACGACGCGACCGGGTAGTCGCTTGCGACCAGGAACCGGCTCTGGATCACGTTGCCGATCATCTGCTGCTGTGGAGCGCCGAGGAACTGCACGTTGACGAAGTCACCCGCCGCCGGGATGAAGGTGAGCAGCGTGCCGCCGACGACGCCCGGCATCGACATCGGCCAAGTCACTTTCCAAAACGCGGTGAACGGATTGGCGTACAAGTCGTTAGCCGCTTGCACGAGCCGTGGGTCGATCTTCTCGAGCGACGCGTAGAGCGGCAGCGTCATGAACGGCAAGAAGTTGTAGGTGAGGCCGCACACGACGGCGATCGGCGTCGCGAGCAGTCGGCCTTCGGCGCCCAACAGACCGACGTCGCGCAGCATGCGCACGACAAACCCGTTGTCAGACAGGATCGTCTCCCAAGCCAGCGTGCGCACCAAGAAGCTGGTGAAGAACGGCGCCACGACGAGCACGAGCAGCACGTTTTTCCACCGGCCGGCCTTGAACGCGATCGCATACGCCAGCGGGTAGGCGATGATGAGCGCGGCGACGGTCGCGATCGCGGCGTATTCAAAAGAGCGGATCAGCTGCGAGTGGTAGGCGCGCAGGGCGTCGCTGTAGTTGGCCCAGTGCCAGGTGAGCGAGTAGCCGTTGAACGGGTCGCCGGTCTGCAGTGACGTGGTCAGCAGAGTCACCATCGGCACGACGAAGAAGACGATGAGCCAGGCGAGGCCCGGCAGCAGCAACCAGTACGGCAGGAACCGGCCACGCCTGCGCCGAACCGCGGGCGCCGGACTGACCGGTGTGGCGGTCCGCGCCGTCGGCACCGTGGTCATGACCTGGCCCCCGCCGTCGGCCGGACGTCGGCCTCGTCGTCGATCACCACACCCGCGGTGACGTCCTCGCTGGCGTCGAGGCAGAAGCCGTGTTCGGCGTGCCAACTCAAGACGACCTCGTCGCCCGGGGGCACCAGCGCCGACTTGCCGTCGTTTTGGGCGAACGCGGTGACTTCCTGTCCCCACGCCGTCCGCACGACGTATTGCGTGCTCACGCCGATGAAGCTGGTGTCGACGACAGTTCCGGTGAACGTGTTCGCCGTCGCGGTCGCATCCCCTGACACCGGGGTGAGATGCAGCTTCTCCGGGCGGACGCCGAGCAGCACCTCGGTTCCTTCCGCCCGGCTGCGCGCCCGCGGGACGACGACGCGGTTGCCGTGCACGTTGAGCAGCAGGTTGTCGCCGTCGACCCCGGTGACCGCGGCCCGCACCAGGTTCGACTGGCCGAGGAAGTTCGCGACGAACACGGTCGAGGGGTTGTCGTACAGATCCGTCGGCGAGCCGAGCTGTTCGATGTGGCCGGCGTTCATGACGGCGATGGAGTCGGCCATCGTCATGGCCTCCTCCTGGTCATGTGTGACGTGCACGAACGTCAAGCCCACCTCGACTTGGATGCGCTTGAGCTCGAGCTGCATCTGTCGCCGCAGTTTCAGGTCGAGAGCGCCGAGTGGCTCGTCAAGCAGCAGCACCTGCGGCCGGTTGATGAGCGCGCGGGCGAGCGCCACTCGCTGCTGCTGGCCGCCGGACAGCTGGCCTGGCTTCCGGGGGCCATAACCGCTGAGCTCGACGAGTTCCAGCATCTCGTCGACCTGCTGCTTGACGTTGCGCACCCCGCGGCGCCGCAAGCCGAACGCCACGTTCTCGAACACATCGAGGTGCGGAAACAACGCGTAGTTCTGAAACACCGTGTTGACCGGACGCTTGTAGGGCTTGTGCCGCGAGATGTCTTGTTCGCCGATCAGGATCGCGCCAGCCGTGGGTTCTTCCAGACCGGCGACCATCCGCAGGGTGGTGGTCTTGCCACAACCCGACGGGCCGAGCAGCGCGAAAAACGAACCGCCGGGGATGGTCAGCTCGATGTCGTCGACCGCCGCGACCGTGCCGAACCGTTTTGTCAGCCGTACCAGGCGTAGATCCTGGAGCGCTTCAGGCACCGGTGACCGCCGTGAACATGTCGGTGTACTTCTTCAACTGCGTCTCGTCGAGCCCCATGAAGATGTGCGTCTTTGCGAGCGTGGCGTCGTCCGGGAAAATCAGCTGACTGTCGACCAGGTCCGGGTCGATCGTCTTCATCGCGTCCTGCGCGCCTTGAACGGGGCAAATGTAGTCGACGTAGTCCTCGACGGTGGCCGCCACCGTGGGGTCGTAGAAGAAGTTCATCGCCGCCTCAGCGTTGGACTGATGGTCGGAGCCGATGGGAATCATCATGTTGTCGGACCACAGCATCGCGCCAGCATCGGGGATGACGAACTGAATGTCGGGGCTGTCGGTCTGCAGCTGGAAGACGTCGCCCGACCACGCGATACAGGCGGCGATGTCGCCGGCCGCGAGGCCCTTGGCGTAGTCGTTGCCGGTGAACTGCCGGATCTGGCCGGAGCTGACCGCTGACTTCAGCTTGTCGATCGCGGCCGAGAAGTCGGAGTCGCTGAAGTTCGACGGGTCCTTGCCGAGCGAGAGGAGCATGAGGCCCATGGTGTCGGGCATCTCGGTGAGTGCGGTGACCTTCCCCTTGAGGCTGGAGTCGGTGAGCAACTGGTCGATGCTCTCGATCTTCTTGCCTCCGGTCGCCTTCGGGTTGTAGGCGATGCCGGTCATGCCGCTCTGCCACGGCAACGTGTAGTCGCGGTTCGGGTCCCACTGCGGCGCCGCGAGCGCCTTTCTCAGGTTCTTAGCGTTCGGGATCTTCGTGTGGTCGAGCTTCTGCAAGTACCCGAACTTGATCAGCCGGGACGCCATCCAGTCGGTCATCACGATGAGGTCGCGGCCGGTGGACTTGCCAGCGGCCAACTGCGGCCGGATCTTGCCGAAGAACTCGTTGTTGTCGTTGATGTCTTCGGTGTAGTTGACCTTGATGCCGGTCTTGGCGGTGAACTGGTCGAGCGTCGGGTGCTTCTTGGTCTTGTCGTCGACGTCGATGTAGAGCGGCCAGTTCGACCAGTTCAGCACCTTGTCGGTGGCGGAGATGTCTTTCGGCGTCGCGCCGCCGCCCTTCGACTTGGAGCCGGAGGTGCCGCAGGCGGCGAGTATGCCGCCACCGGCGACCATGGCGCCCCCGAACACCATGCCGCGAAGCACGGTGCGTCGGCTGACCTGTCCACCGTTGAGGCCTGCGTTGAGGCGACGAACGAGGTCAGCAGCCTCGGAAGAGTCAGACATCGGCATTCCTTCCTGAGTTTTTCAATTGGGCGATCGATCACCGAAAACGGTGCGGTGCCAGTCCTTGCGGGCCGCGCCGGTCAAGTCGAGGAGGACGTGCTTAATCACGGTGTACTCCTCGAAGCTGTATGCGGACATGTCTTTGCCGAATCCGCTGGCGCCCGCATGGGCCCCGTGTGGCATTTCAGACACGATCGGAATGTGGTCGTTGATCCAGACGGTTCCAGCGCGCAGCTCGCGGGCTGACCGCAGCGCTCTGAAGACATCCGTCGTCCACGCCGACGCAGCGAGCGAATACGCGGAGTCGTTGGCCAACCGCAGGCCGTCGTCGTCGTCCTCGAAGGGGAGCACGACGAGAACGGGCCCGAACACCTCGGTCTGCACGATCGGCGCCGACTGCGCGACGTCGGTGATGACGGTCGGTTCGTAGTAGCTGCCGCGCGCGAGCGCGCCTCCGGGCGCCGCGCCACCGCTGAGAACCTTCGCGCCGCTTGCGCGCGCCGCGTCGACCATGGCCGCGACGCGGTCTTGCTGTCGCCGCGAAATCAGCGGGCCGAGATCGGTCGAGGTGTCGAGCGGGTCACCGAGCCGAACGTCGCCGATGGCGGTGACCAGCGCGTCGACGAACGCTTCGTACAGCGGTCGTTGCACATAAGCGCGGGTCGCCGCCGTGCAGTCTTGGCCGGCGTTGATGAGCGCGCCGGCGACGGCGCCTTGCACGGCGGCCTCGAGATTGGCGTCGTCGAACACCACGAACGGCGCCTTGCCGCCAAGCTCCAGGTGGGTGCGTTTGCTGGTGCGGGCGGTGATTTCCTGCACCCGACGACCGACGGCGCTCGATCCCGTGAACGACACCATGTCGACACTCGGGTGCCCGACGAGCGCCTCACCGGCGTCAGGCCCGAGACCCGTGACGACGTTCACCACGCCGTCGGGCACTCCGGCCTCGCTCGCCAACTCGGCGAGCATCACCGTGGTGAGCGGGGTGAGCTCGGACGGTTTAAGCACGACGGTGTTGCCGGCCGCGATCGCCGGCAGGATCTTCCAGCCGGCCATCTGCAGCGGGTAGTTCCACGGGGCGATCGACCCGATCACGCCAATCGGCTCGCGCCTGATGAGCGAGGTGTGGTCAGCCGAGTACTCGGCGGCGGCCTTGCCGGCCAGCTCGCGAGCCGCGCCGGCGAAGAACGCGGTGTTGTCGATGGTCCCCGGCACGTCGAACTCTCGGGACAGCTTGATCGGTTTGCCGGTCTGGCGGGTCTCGGCCTGCGCGAACTCCTCGGCGCGCGCGGCGAGGAGCCGAGCCAGCTCGGTGAGCACACCGCTGCGCGCCCCGGGCGTCGCCCGCGACCAGTCGGGAAACGCGGCACGCGCCGCCGCGACGGCCGCGTCGACGTCCGCTCCCCCGGCGAGCGACAGCTGGGCGACGACCTCGCCCGTCGCCGGATTGACGACGTCGGCAAGCTGGCCGCTGCCGCCTTCGCGGCGACGACCGCCGATCCAATCGCACGGCTCAGCCACGCGGCATCCCCTCCGAGTCGCGTGGCCGCCGTGTTAGCGCATCGAACGCACTCGGGCGCGCGCCTGGACGCCCGGGCACGCGTGGCGTGCGGGGGGTCGTAGAGCAGGGCGGCGTCATGCGGGCTCCGGGGCGGTGATGTCCGATGGTGCAGACTTGCACGCGATCGGGGCTCTGACAAGCGATTCCGCGTTACGTTCGCGTATCGGCAACGGATTCCCTTGCCGATCCGCGTCCAAGGCAGCAGTATCCGTGGAATGACCACGATCGATCGCGCGCGCCTGCGCACCCTGCTTGACACCGAGCGCGCCACCTTCGCGCACACCCATTCACGCTCGCGCCAGGCGTGGAACGACGCGGCCGCGAGCCTGCTCGGCGGCGTCCCGATGACCTGGATGCTGAAGGCCGCCGGCGGCTTTCCGCTGTTTTTGGACGACGCGCGCGGTGCGCGGATTCGTGACCTCGACGGCACGGAATACGTCGACTTTTGCCTGGGCGACACCGGCGCGATGGCGGGGCACTCCCCTGCGCCGGTGGTGGCCGCGGTGCATCGGCGGCTGGCCGAGCTCGGCGGCGCGACCGCGATGCTGCCGACCGAAGACGCCGCGTGGGTCGGCGCCGAGCTCACCCGCCGATTCGGTGTCGAGCGGTGGTCGTTCGCGCTGTCGGCCACCGATGCCAACCGATGGGTGCTGCGGATGGCCCGGCACGTCACCCGTCGTCCGAAAGTGCTCGTCTTCAGCTGGTGTTACCACGGCAGCGTCGACGAGACCTTCATCGTCCTCGACACCGACGGCAGGCCGCGCTCGCGAGCTGGCAACGTCGGCGCGCCGGTCGACCCGGTCGCCACGACGCGGGTTGTCGAGTTCAACGACTTGGTCGCGCTCGAGCGGGAGTTGGCCAACGAGGACGTCGCTTGCGTGTTGATGGAGCCGGCGCTCACGAACATCGGGATCGTGTTGCCCGAGCCGGGCTTCTTGGACGGCGTGCGGGCGCTCACCCGCGCGCGCGGCACGCTGCTGGTCAACGACGAGACGCACACGCTGTCGGCCGGTTGGGGCGGCGCCACCCGCGCGTGGAACCTGCAACCGGACGTCGTCACGATCGGCAAGGCCATCGGCGGCGGGGTGCCGATCGGCGCGTACGGGCTGTCCGCCGAGCTCGCCGACCGGCTGCTCGCCGACCGCGACGCCGACTTAGTCGACACCGGCGGCGTCGGGGGCACCCTCGCGGGCAACGCGCTGTCGCTCGCGGCGGCGCGCGCGACGCTCGCCGACGTCCTGACCGAATCAGCCTTCGCCGACATGACCGCGCGCGCGCAACGGTTCGCCGCCGGCGTCGAAGACGCGATCGCCCGGCACGGGTTGCCGTGGTCGGTCACCCGGCTTGGCGCGCGAACCGAATACCGGTTCACCTCGCCCGCCCCACGCAACGGCGGCGAGTCAGCGGCCGCCGCCGACGCCGACCTCGACGACTTCCTGCACACCTGGATGGCGAATCGCGGCGTGCTCATGACGCCGTTCCACAACATGGCGTTGATGTGCCCGGCGACCTCGGACGCCGACGTCGACCTGCACACCGCGCTGTTCGGCGACGCGTTGACCGAACTGGTCGGCTGACCCTGACTCGCCGACCGGCTAGGCGTCGAGGTTGGTCATCACGTGCTTGAGCCGGGTGTAGTCCTCGAAGCCGTACATCGACAGGTCTTTGCCGTACCCGCTGTGCTTGAAGCCGCCGTGCGGCATCTCCGCGACCAGCGGGATGTGCGTGTTGATCCAGACGCAGCCGAAGTCGAGGCGCTTCGCCATCCGCATCGCGCGGCCGTGGTCGCGAGTCCACACGGACGACGCGAGACCGTACTCCACGCCGTTGGCCCAACGCACCGCCTCGTCCTCGTCGGTGAACCGCTGGACGGTGATGACCGGGCCGAAGATCTCCTGCTGCACGGCCTCGTCGTCTTGCCGCATCCCGGCGACCACGGTGGGCTCGAAGAAGAATCCGCGATCGCCGATGCGCCGCCCGCCGGTCACCAGTTGCGCGTGGTCGGGCAACCGGTCGACAAAGCCGCTCACCCTCGACAGTTGGTTCGCGTTGTTGACCGGCCCGAACAGCGCGTCGGTGTTGGACGGCGGCCCGACGACCGTGCTGCGGGCCTGCTCAGCGAGCGCCGCGACGAAGTCGTCGTGGACGCCGGGCGATGCGAGCACCCGGGTCGCCGCCGTGCAGTCTTGGCCGGCGTTGAAGTAGCCACCGATCGCGATGCCCTCAGCCGCCTTCTCAACGTCGGCGTCGTCGAAGACGACCACTGGCGCCTTGCCGCCGAGCTCGAGGTGCACCCGCTTGAGGTCGCGGGCCGCGGCGCCGGCCACTTCCATGCCTGCGCGCACGCTGCCGGTGATGGAGACCATCGCGGGCGTGGGGTGCTCGACCAGCGCGCGGCCGGTGTCGCGGTCGCCGCAGATGACGTTGACGACACCGGGCGGCAGGAACTCGGACATCACCTGCGCCATCAGCAACGTGGTCACCGGCGTGGTGTCGGACGGTTTCAGGACGACGGTGTTGCCGGCCGCGATCGCCGGGGCCCACTTCCAGACCGCCATCATCATCGGGTAGTTCCACGGCGTCACCTGGGCGCAGACGCCGACCGGCTCGCGTCGGATGAACGAGGTGTGGCCGGCCATGTACTCGCCCGCCGACGCGCCTTCGAGCACCCGGGCCGCGCCTGCGAAAAACCTGATCTGGTCGACCATCGGCGGGATTTCCTCGGACGCCGTGAGGCCTTGCGGCTTGCCGGTGTTCTGCGACTCGGCGGCGACGAACTCGTCGGCGCGCGCCTCTATCGCGTCGGCGATGCGCAGCAATGCCAACTGGCGCTGCGACGGCGTGGTGTCGCGCCAAGTCTCGAACGCGCGCGCGGCCGCGGCCATCGCGCGGTCGACATCGGCACCGTCCGACAGCGGCGCCTGCGCGAAGACCGCGCCGGTGCTCGGGTCGACCAGGTCGGACGTCTTGCCCGACAACGCGTCGACCTGCGCGCCGTCGATGAAGTTTCGAAGTACCTCGCTCACGTTCGCACCTGCACTCTCGATGGCGGGTTGCCCATTTGCTCACAACTGCTCACTGGCTCACAACTGCTCACTGTGATCCTGGAAGATGAGAACGACAGCCGCAAGGGCCTCCCGCTATGGAATCCGTTGATCGTTATGCTTTTGACTACGGATTCGCTTGCTATGCGTCATGGCGAGAGGCCATGATGGCCGTCATGAGCGTGCGCGACCGGTCCATCCAGAACGGGCTGCTCGACGATGTCTCCAAGGCCATCATCGAACAACTGCAGGAGGACGGTCGCCGGTCCTACGCGACAATCGCCCAGGCCGTCGGGCTGTCCGAGGCCGCGGTTCGGCAACGCGTGCAACGGCTGTTGAAGACCGGCGTCATCCAAATCGTCGCGGTCACCGACCCACTCCAGCTCGGCTTCTCCCGCCAAGCGATGATCGGCATCAAGGCCGAGGGCGACATCGAGGCGGTCGCCGCGCAACTGGAGAAGTTCCCCGAAGTCGACTACGTGGTCATCACCGCCGGGTCGTTCGACCTCCTGGTCGAGACCGTGTGCGAAGACGACAGCCATTTGCTGCAGCTGCTCAACGAGCGCATCCGCGCCATCCCGACCGTTCGCAGCACCGAGACATTCCTCTACCTCAAGCTTCGCAAGCAGACCTACACCTGGGGCACCCGATGACAACCACACCGCAAGAAGCGCACACCCACTCGACCAGCTCAGCGTGGCAGGAGGCGGCACGCCGGCACCTGTGGTTGCACTTCACCCGGATGTCGTCATACGCCCAGCACGACGTACCGGTCATCGTCCGCGGCGAAGGCGCTTACGTGTACGACGAAAACGGCAAGCGCTACCTCGACGGCCTGGCCGGGCTCTTCGTTTCGATGGCGGGTCACGGGCGCACCGAGTTGGCAGAAGCCGCGGCGCGCCAGGCGGCCGAGCTCGCATATTTCCCGTTGTGGAGCTACGCCCACCCGCGCGCGGTCGAGCTTGCCGAGCGACTCGCCTCGCTCACCCCCGGCGACCTGAATCGAATCTTCTTCACCACGGGCGGTTCTGAGGCCGTCGAGTCGGCGTGGAAGCTGGCCCGCCAATACTTCCGCGCCACCGGCCAACCAAGTCGTTACAAAGTCATCAGCCGCGACATCGCCTACCACGGCACGACTATGGGCGCGCTGTCGATCACCGGGTTGCCGGCGATCAAAACGCCGTTCGAACCGCTCGTCCCCGGCTCGGTACGAGTGCCCAACACCAACTTCTACCGCGCTCCTGAGCACGCCGACGACGTCGAGGCGTTCGGCCGCTGGGCCGCTGACGAGATCGAGCGCGCGATCCTGCGCGAGGGCCCCGAGACGGTGGCGGCGGTCTACCTCGAGCCGGTGCAAAACTCCGGAGGCTGCTTCCCTCCCCCGCCCGGATATTTCCAGCGGGTGAGGGAAATCTGCGACCGCCACGGCGTGCTGCTGGTGTCCGACGAGGTCATCTGCGCCTTTGGCCGGCTCGGCCACTACTTCGGTTCCGAGCGCTACGGCTATCAGCCCGACATCATCACGATGGCCAAGGGCATGACGTCGGGCTACGCGCCAATCGGCGCCATGGCGGTCTCCGACCGGTTGATCGAGCCGTTCTTGAAAGACACCACGACGTTCCTGCACGGCATCACGTTCGCCGGCCACCCTGTCTCAGCAGCCGTCGCGCTCGCCAACCTCGACCTGTTCGAGAAAGAAGACCTGCTCGGCAACGTCCGCCGAAACGAAGGCGCCTTCCGCGCGTCACTGGAGAAACTGACCGACCTGCCGATCGTCGGTGAGATCCGCGGCGACGGCTACTTCTACGGCATCGAGCTGGTGAAAGACAAAGACACCCGCGAGACGTTCGACGACGACGAGTCTGAGCGGCTGCTGCGCGGCTACCTGTCGGGCGCGCTGTTCGACGCCGGGCTGATCTGCCGCGCCGACGATCGCGGAGACCCGGTCATCCAGCTCGCGCCGCCGCTCATCATCGAGCAGGAGGAGTTCGACTTCATCGAACAGACGCTGCGCGCGGTGCTCACCAAAGCGTGGGAGATTCTCTGAGCGGCGAGGTCGCGACCGAGGCGTCGTCCGCGCGCACTCGGGTGCGCCGGCTGCCCGAAAAGCAGGTGTTCTCCCGCGCGGCGCTCGACGACATCCTCGACGCCGGCCGGGTCGGCCATCTCGCGGCGTCCGACGACGACGGGCAGCCCTACGTGCTGCCGGTCGCGTACGCACGCGACGCCGACCAGGTCATCGTCCATGGCTCCACGGGCAGTCGACTGTTCCGCTCGCTGGCCGCAGGCAGGCCAACCTGCTTCACCGTCACGTTGCTCGACGGCTTGGTGCTCGCGCGGTCGGCTTTCGAGTCGTCGATGCGCTACCGCAGCGCGATGGTGTTGGGTTCGTGCAAAGTCATCTCGGACGACGACGCTCCACGCGGTCTTGAGGTCTTGACTGAGCACCTGATGCCGCAGCGATGGACCGATTTGCGGCCACCATTGCGCAAGGAAATCGCGGCGACAACGCTGCTCGCGCTGCCGATCGACGAGTGGTCGGTGAAGGTGAGCGACGGGTGGCCCGAAGACGAGCCGGACGACGCCGCGCTGCCGATTTGGGCTGGCGTCTTGCCGGTCCAGCACAGCTTCGGCGCGCCGATCGACGCACCCGACTTGCCGCCTGGCCTCAAAGCGCCTGCGTATCTGCGGCGCTGGCTGGCGTGATGAGCCGCGACTACCGCCAGGTCAGCTACTGGTTCGACTCGTTCGCGGCCGCTGGCGGGAACCTGACGCCGCGACCCCCGCTGACCGGCGATAGCACGGTCGACGTGGCGATCGTCGGCGCCGGGTTCACCGGACTGTGGACCGCCTATTACCTGCGTCGCCTCGACCCGAGCATGCGAATCGCGGTGCTTGAGAAGGACATCGCCGGCTTCGGCGCCTCCGGCCGCAACGGCGGGTGGTGCAGCGCACTGTTCCCGTCGTCCGACGAAAAGGTGGCCCGCCTGTCGTCGCGCGAGGGTGCGCTCGCACTTCGCGCGGCGATGCGCGACACCGTCGACGAGGTGGGCGTCGTGGCCGCGCGCGAAGGAGTCGATTGCGATTTCGCGAAAGGCGGCACGATCTCGCTCGCGCGCACACCCGCGCAACTCAACCGAGCGCAGGCCGAGCATGCGCACGCGTTGCAGTGGGGCGCCCACGACACCGAACTGCTCGACGCCGAACAAGCGCGGCAACGGCTCGCGGCCGACGGCACGCTCGGCGGGTTGTACACGCCGCACTGCGCGGCGATCCACCCGGTGAAGCTGGTGCGCGGACTCGCCGACGTGGTCGAGCGCGACGGCGTCGCCATCTACGAGCAAACCCCGGTCACCTCGATAGCGCCAAACCGCGTGCGCACCGCCGCTGGCGTCGTTGCGGCCGATGTGGTGGTGCGCGCGACGGAGGCGTTCACCGCGCGGCTCCCAGGCCACCGTCGGGTTTGCGCGCCGATCTACTCCCTCATGGTCGCGACCGAGCCGTTGGACGACGCGCAATGGCAAGCGATCGGGCTTCGTGATCGCGAGACGTTCGGTGATTTGCGTCACCTCATCATTTACGGGCAGCGGACCGCCGACGGCCGCATCGCGTTCGGCGGTCGCGGCGCGCCCTACCACTTCGGCTCCCGCATCGCGGCCGGCTACGACCGGGCGCCCAATGTCTTCGCGGCGCTGCGGGAAAGCTTGCGCGAGTTGTTGCCGGGGTTACGCGACGTGCGCTTCACCCACGAGTGGGGCGGGCCGCTGGCCGCGCCGCGCGACTGGTTCGCCTCGGTGGGTTTGGACCGCGACACCGGGATCGCCTGGGCCGGCGGTTACGTGGGCGACGGGGTCGCGACGACAAACCTCGCCGGTCGCACCCTCGCCGACCTCATCTGCGGACGCGACACCGAACTCACCCGGTTGCCGTGGGCGCAACACCGGTCCCGGCGGTGGGAACCTGAACCACTGCGCTGGCTCGGCATCAACGCCAGCCTCGCCGCGATGAAATCGGCCGACCGCAAAGAACATCGCGGCGGCGGGGCGTCGCTGCTCGCCGCCGGTCTTAACCGAATGATTGGCCGATAATCGTCGGGTGACCGAACTCTCGCGGCGCGCGTTCTTGCGCGCCTCCGGGCTCGCCACCGTCGGCGCGCTCGCGAGCGCGTGCACGAACGAGGGGCAACGACCGGCTGGGCGGCCGCCGTTCAGTTCGGACGCCGCCGTCAGCCCCACCGCGTCCGCCGACATCGCGTTCCCCACCGGCTTTTGGTGGGGTGCGGCGACGTCGGCGTATCAGATCGAGGGCGCGGCGACGGCGGACGGCAAGGGCCCCTCTGTGTGGGACGTGTTCGCCCATCGGCCGGGGAAGATCCGCGACGGGTCGACGGGCGATGTCGCGGCCGACCACTACCACCGCTACGCCGACGACGTAGCTTTGATGACGTCAATCGGGCTAGGCAGCTACCGATTCTCGGTCTCGTGGCCGCGGGTGCTGCCGACCGGCGCGGGGGCGGTCAATCAGCAAGGCCTGGACTTTTACAAGAAATTGCTCGACGCCCTTCATGAGCACGGCGTCCGGCCGATGCCGACGTTGTGGCACTGGGACACGCCACAAGCCTTGCAAGAGCTCGGGGGTTGGGAGAACCGCGACACCGCCAAGCGTTTTTCCGACTACGCGGCGCTGCTCGCGGGCGAACTCGGCGACCGGGTGCCGGTCTGGCTCACGCTGAATGAGCCGAAGACCGTGGTGCAGGTCGGCTACATCTATGGCGCGCACGCGCCCGGCATCACAGACCCGCAAGCGGCCTACACCGCGGCACATCATCTGCTGCTCGGACATGGGCTCGCGACCCAAGCCATCCGCGCGGCCGCCTCGACGGCCAAGGTCGGCATCCCGCTGAACCTGTCGCCGGTCTATCCGGACGACGCGTCCGACGCGGACGCCGTCGCCGCCGCGACGGCCCGCGACGGTTTGGAGAACCGGCTATATCTCGACCCGGTTCTGCGGGGCAGGTATCCGAGCGACGTGCTGCACACACTTGGCAAACAAAGCATCTCGCTGCCGATCCAAGACGGCGACCTCGACACAATCGGCGCCGGCGTCGACGTCCTTGGCGTCAACTACTACGGCCCGTTGGTCGTCGGCGCCTCCGGCAACGACGTCCAGAAATATCCGACATCGCAGGCGACCTGGGAGCAGATCTATCCGGCCGGGTTGCGCGACATGCTCGGGCAGGTGCGGCGGGGCTACGGCGACGTCACCGTCTCGATCACAGAGAACGGCATCCCGACCACCCAGGATCCGGGCGCCGACGGCGTCGTCGACGACCCCGACCGCGTCGACTACCTCCGCACCCACCTGCAGTCGTTGCGCCAAGCGATGTCAGACGGAGTGCGGGTCGAGGGCTACCACCTGTGGTCGCTGATGGACAACTTCGAGTGGGCTGAGGGATACACCCAACGGTGGGGCATCACCCGCGTTGATTTCG
>Ga0187809_10000291_pt1 | contig 29484 bp, 35 predicted proteins | sample NC_wetland_sal_i_8_FD_132415 | JGI IMG/M metagenome (GOLD analysis project Ga0187809, IMG submission 132415) | Wetland sediment microbial communities from Neuse River Estuary, North Carolina, USA - ASW_4 | ecosystem: Environmental > Aquatic > Freshwater > Wetlands > Sediment | place: USA: North...
ATGCCGTGCCAGTCCGAAGTCATCCATGGTTACGCTGCCGACTGAGCGCAGGCTGACACCGAGACTAATGCGGGTGGCTCCTGACGGAAATGCTGACGTGGTCCACGTAGCTTGTTGGTACGTGTTACTGGCCGCGAACGCTGGACTGTTGTCCCAGTATTGCCAAGTGCCTGTCGAATCGAGGTAGTAGGCTACGAGGTAGATCGGCTGGGTGGACTTATACCAGACGCTGGTATCGTAGGTGTCGCCTGCGGTGCCAGCCGGCTCGCACGACGGATCGTGCTGCTGAGAAACCAATTTAGCATCACCGTTGGTGTAACTCGCAAGCTGCATGGTCTCCGCCCAGCTGCCGCTGTGCGCGTCACTCGTCCGCGTCCATGTCGGCGTGTTGGTGCCGTATCCGCCTTCTTGCCAACAGTCTGGTACATCAGCGCCGGTCGTGTCAGTTTCGAGCGATGGGTTCTGTAGGGCGGTCGGTGGTGGCGGCGGAGGTGGTGGTGTCGTGCCTGGACCCATGACTTGCTCCATAGTTTTGACACCTACGCCGTTAACGGACTGGCCTTGCAGCCACGTAAGGAAATTATTGAGCTTCGACTTCTGCACGGAATAGGTGGGACAGCTGCTCGTGGTGCAGATATCATGCATGACGAGTACTACCCACCCACCGTTAGCTTCTGCTTTCGATACGTAACTTTCCATGGTCGACAATGTGGTGCTCGACTGTATAGAGTCAGGAGTTTGGATGGCGTATGGGTCGGCTGGTGGAATTGTCTCTGCCTTATCGCAATTTGAGCTACAGTCGATACCTCCGACTGCCCGTGCGCCTGAGAAGCCGCAGTTCTGTACGATTTGTTCGCTCGTGCTGTCGTAGTCGCCGAACGGGTACGCGAACGTAGCGGTAGTTAACCCGTCGGCCGTAAGCTGGGCCCGTCCGTCGCAAATTTCATGCTGCTGTTCGCTGGCGGATAATGTTGGCAGATCAGGGTGTGTGATAGTATGCCCGCCAAGGTCCTGGCTGTCCGACTGCATGGCTTTTGCCTGCGCGACAGTCAGATGGCCACTGGTGCCGAGGTATCCTGAGATGAGATAGAACGTCCCTTTCATGCCATGGTTGTCGAGTAATGTCTGCGCATTGGTCTGTGACGCAAGCGCATCGTCGAACGTCAGGCTTACGACAGTTTTCGGTGCCGCGTGGGCCGGGAGTGACAGGAGCGGTGTGAGCGCTATGATTACCAGCGATATTGTCGTGGATATTCTGAAACTAGTGGTAGGTAACCGCATACGCTTATTCTCCCTTCATGTGTTTATCGTGCTTGCTGCGGTTTGTTAAGAACCGTGTTGCTCCGCCGGTAGCTGCCAGCAGGATGCCGATGCCCGCGATTACGAAGTCTGTCAGTAGGTTTTTGCCTGCCTGGGTGCTGTGGTCGATACTGTTTGCTATATGCTTCGAGCCCGAAGCGACATTCTGCAAGTCATGGTTCGTAGTCGAAGCTCCTAGGATGTGGGCGGAAGTCAGCGTGAAGGGATCAGTTTGCCCTGCCCCTCCGGACGGGTATGCGACGTAGTATGCGTAGCCGTTGTCGCCAGACGAATCCGAGATGTTCACATTAGTAGCGTGGTAGTTCTTATGCTGGGTATGCGAGTCACCATTTGTATGGGTCGTCGTTGTAGGCTGGACGCTAAGATTACCGTTCCAGGTGCCGAACACATTGATGACGAGTACGCCGAGCCAGCCTGACAAATTGATCTGCGATCCGAGGATATTGACCACGTCGGCTACCGCGCTGGCGCTGCCGGTTGTCGCGTCACCGCCGACGCCATTGTTCATTACCGTCGCGTTGCCGGTAGTTGATGTTAGATTCACGATGTTGTTGACCGTTTCGTTGTTGATAGCCGTAACTTGCGAGGCGGGTACGCTTACGTCCTGGCTGATACCGCCGCCAAGCGCGGCGTTCGTCGTCCCTGCCGGCGCATTCATGAGCAGACCGTACCAGTGCCCCATGACGTTCACGAAAACGAGCAGCACGTTACCACCGACGATGTTGCTATCTACCACGTTGCAGGTGTTCAGTATGGTCGTCGCGTTGCCGGAAGTCGCGTTGCCGCCTTTGCCGTTCCCGGTGACCGCCGCAGTGCCGCTGGTCGCCGAAAGATTTATCTCGTTGTTCAGATTAATATTATTCGTCGCCACCGTATTTCCTGCTGCGGTTCCCTGTGTCGGTTTGAGTAGCGAATCGATAGCGCTGGCTGGCAACAGGATATCGCCGTTCAAGTTGCCGTTGACGTTTACCACACCGAGGAAGGATTGCTTATCACTGATAAGCGCTTCGATAAGGTTGATGATGTCGGCTTCGGTCGTGGCGTTGCCGGAAGTCGCGTTGCCGCCGACGCCGTTGTTCGAAACGGTAGCATTGCCGCTTGCCGCGAGTAGGTTGACCAGGTTAGTAAGGGTCGTGTTGTTTTGCGCTAGGTCAGTAGTGGGTGTCGGGCACGGACTGGGCGTAGCATTGCTGCTGCCAGCAGTCAAAAGATTGTTTGGGTTTATGAGGATGTCGCCGTTGTGTGTGCCGTTGATGTTATAGGTGAACGTTTGTAGGCTGCCACTATTCAGGCTGCTTGATGAGGCTATGGCATTGATAAGCGTCGTAGTGTCGCCTGCGTTTCCGCTTGTCGCGTCACCGCCGACCGTACCGTCTTTAACTTTGGCGTCGCCTGTTTTGGCCGTGCCGTCCACAGAGTTGTTTACATTGGTGTTGTTGGTCTGTGTAGCCATGCTGCTGCCAGCGTCGCCGGGTGTCTGGGGGCTGATCGGGTTAGTCGGCGTCGAGGGGTCGGACGGTAATACCGGCTGTGCGGGTTGCTGGTTGTCGGTCGAAGTCGCCGTCGATGTGCTGCTGATATTGCTGTCCGAACTCTGGGTAGCTGTCGAGCCGCCGGCCACGCTATCCGTGCCCCCGGTCGGGCTCGCCTGCGCAGTGTCACCCGTGCTATCGGGTGTCGATGGCAGGGTCGGTTGCTGCGGTTTATTGGCGGATGTATCAGTGGTTGTTGATGAACTCTCGCTTAACGCAAACGATGTGCCGGGCTGCATGGTCGCGGCAAGCAACAATCCACCAATAACAGCGCCAGCAATAAGGTGTTTCTTCGTTCTGCTCATAAGTAGTCCCTTGCTTAAAGTTGGTAATCCCCTGGCAGGAAGCGTTGAGTTTCAGCGAGACCCAACGCTTCCCGCGCCTGAAGTTGCCTGGTTCGCAGGCGCTGTTGGTGTTAGTTTGAGACGTCGAGCGTGACGCTGGCGTAGCTTGTGTTGGAAGCGTCGCCGCTTGTAGCCGAACCGCCGTTACCGCCGATCGACGCAGCAGGACCGCTTTGTGCGTTCTGAGTAACGTGGTTGTTAACGTTGACGTTATTGACGCTGACCGTCTTGGTGTTGGTCATCGTAAAGCTGTTGCCATGGTTCGAGCTAGGCGTAGTTGGTGCGACGACCTTCGGTGCTCCACCGCCGTTGTTCGTCACTGTGCCGTTGACGACGAATGATGCCGTGTTCGTGGCGTCGCCAGACATCGCGTCACCGCCCATATTGTTGCTTGAGCTGCTGTAGCCTTTGTCACCGTGATTGTGGTGGTTGCTACCAAGACTTAGGCTCAGTGCTGGACCAGTCTGTGCATTCTGGTCGAGGCTGTTGTTGACGTTGACGTTGTTCTTGCTGACCGTCTTGGTGTTGGTCAATACGACAGAGTTCGAGCCGTGGTTGTGGTGATGGTTGTTGCCGTAGTCACCGCCGCCGTTGTACGCAAAAGCTGCACCACTGAAGCCGGCGATCAGGCCAGCTGAAGCGACTGAAGCTGCTGCGACGCGCGCAATCTTTAATTTGACCATAATGACCCTCCTTTTATGGAATTAATTTAAATAGCTTCGGGCTTATCACCCGACTCCAAACGCCAACATAGATACCTTCGAGGGTAGTGATTCTAGCGGGTAGAGTCGAACGGTAAGTGTCTTCAGGTGTGAATGTGCTGCAGGTAAGGAGGAACTCTTATTCGGAGAGCCGCTAGTTACTTAATTGCTGTTAACCTCCACGTTCGTCGATGAATTATTCGTGGCTGAACCGCCGGAGGACGAAGATGAAGAATTACCGCTGACACGTACTTGGCCGCCAGGTACGTCCATGGTTTTGTCGTAGGTCCCATTCTGGGACACGTGGATAGATTTGCCATTCACCGTGACTGATGTCGAATTGGAGTTCGTAGCTGAACCGCCGGATGGCTTTGCATCTGTGTTGTCGTTTGATGACTGTGACGATTTGTTTGCGTCTTCCGGGCCGGACTGCTGGCCCGATGACGCGGAATTGCCGTTTGAACTGTCGCTGGGTGGCCCGCCGTGCCCGTACGCGCGGGCGGCCAAAACAAAAATACCCGCAACTGCAGCTGCGAGCGCCAAAATAATATATTTACTCTTCCCATTTGCAATAACCCGGTGGAGGAAGTCGAGAATGGATCGGCTCGTTCCGGTGCTGTCGCTACTGATCGTGGCCACTCTGACTGTCATGCCTCTCCCCCCTCACACGCGGCTTACTACGTAACATCGTATGTAATGTGCCAAGGTAAAGATGTAATAAATTTTACAAATGCGCTGCTTTTATAAGAGAAGTTTGACAAAAATACAACGGAAAAATTACCGGTATTGCCTAGTTGGTTATACTTAAAATTATGGCAAAGATTGTCACAAGTCTACTTCTGGGCGTCATAGTTTTTATATGCTTACTGCCTGCGTCGGCGGCAGCGGCAGGAATATACCCCGCTGGCGGCATTGGCAATGATGTGTCATGGCCGAATTGCAAAACGAAGCCGCCGACTGATCCGGCGTTTGGCATCGTCGGCGTGAATGGCGGGCTGGTGTTTAAACCGAACCAATGCCTGTTCACTGAATCACACTGGTTCAAGAATTTGTCGCTATACCTCAATACTGGGTACGCGGGCAAAAAGCGCGCCGAACAGTTTGCTGGTCAGCCACGCACTTGCTCGAACAACGACGAATCGTGTCTGGCATACGATTTCGGCTACAATGCCGGTGTGTATGCGCTGAACTATGCGGCAAGCCAATATGTACACGCCAACACGTGGTGGCTGGATGTCGAGACCGTCAACAGCTGGTCGAAAAACACAGGCTACAACCGCGCATCGTTGCAGGGCATGGTTGACGCGATAAAACACAATACCCTGTTCCCGACCATCGGTTTTTATGCGTATCCCGGCCAGTGGAAGACGATTACCGGCGGCTGGCAAAACGGCTATCCGAATTGGGCTGCGACCGGAGATGGTGATCGCAAACTCGCCGTCTCATACTGCAAAGGCCAGGCTTTCAATGGCGGCCCGACATGGCTCACGCAATATACGACCCGACTCGACAATGATTACGCATGCTAGGCTGCAAGTGCGAGTTCCCGGTTTGTGCCGATTGGCGCGCGGAGCAAGGCGAACATGCCAAGCAGTTGCTCGAGTTCGTATTCCACATCGATCAAGCCATTGGTCAGCAGGTACGAGAAATGGCGTTTGACTTCGTGGGTCCCCATATGCTCGATGTCTAAAATTGTTTGAGGGTCGGGTTGCGGCGGCCTGAACTCTTGGTGAAGCAGAATGCGTACGAATTGTTTCACGTCATGCTCGTCGTATTCCACGCCTATTGTTTCGAAAAGCGACATGCACAATGTCTGAAGTTGAGCTTCTACTGATTCCACCATTTCTGGGTCTGCTGCCTGTGCTTCAAGCAGTTGTATGCCGTGCATCGCGCCAACGATATCTTTTAGGACCGGTGCCACAAGTTCCTTTTCGTCAGGTTGCAATTCGGCTAATCGTTCTGATACGGCCGTGAGTATGGGTGGTGCCTCTACGAATTCAGTTTTGGTATCGTTGGCGTTCGGTTGCTGGCCGATGAGCGATGCTTCGTCTCCTTCTGCCGTCGTTCGCACTGTGGGCAGCTCCGCGAAGCTTCGCAATGCTTCGGCAAAATCCTCGTAGATGTCCAGAGGTTCCTTGTGGAGTTCGTCCTCCCACTCAATGGTCGCGATCACGACTTCACTGCCGCTCTGTGCGGACAGTTCCCGGTGTCTGGAATCGCTTTCGTTTTCCAAGTTCACAAATGTCGATAGCTCACCAGTTTCTTTTGCAGTACCCTCAACCCGGGCGGGTGCGAATAGTGTATCGATTGTTTCTGGAGCTGGCGCAGCTTCGGTTTCGATCTCTGCAAGCAGTGCTTCGATATCAAATGCAGGTCCGGCAGACTCTTCGATTGCAGCGTCGTAGCCACTTGCTGGTGTGTCGCCCGTCTCTGTCCGTGCTGTTTGTCGGCGCTGGTTGCCTGGCTCTGCATCCCCATCGTGCTGGAGAAATTCCTGCAGCCTCATAAGCTGGTCTTGCACCACGGCGTCGTGCGTTTCACTAAGGACAGGTTCGGGCAATACGATCGGTCCTCCTAAACGTTCGGCTGACGGGGGCGTCTCGTTGGTAATACCGGGCAATTCGCCCAGCATTGTCATGGAGTCTTCTGCCGTCACGGGCTGGGGTTGTCGCGGAACTTCCGTGCGATTGTTGGCTGCGGCTGTCTCAGCGACAGGTTTGGACGTTAGATTTTGCTCTTCACGACGTTCGCGTGTGGCCTCGGCCTTGGCTGGCTCTTCGCGGTGCACGTGGTTGCCGGGGTCGGCTTTGCGTTCCGGCGCCTTAGTATCGAATGTGGCAACGGTAAATTTTCGTTCTAATCCAAGTTGCTCGGTAACGCGCGCGAACAGTTTCTCGTGCTCCGGTTCAATTTCAAGGCCAGCTTCATTGGCCGCTTTGACAACGAATTCGTTCTTAGCTTCTAGCGAAACACGTGGATCGTGCAAGTCCACGGGACACATGTCTGCCAGGTCTTTGAACGTGCCGGTGACACCGAAGATGGTGACCTCTCTATCTGCGAAGGCCTCCAATAGATCAGGTTGTGGCATGGCCTCTAGGCTCTCAAAATCCGGTACACCCTCCATTACGCGCTAATCCTGGTCGGACGCTAACAGTCCTTCGTGTTCCGGCCGTAGCGAGCCGGCTGCCGCGAGCATGCCCGCAAGGTAGCGAAGCCGTTTCCCAGGGTCTTCCCTGTCTGTCGGATCTGCTGGGCAAAACATCCGTTCGAATGCAAGTGCTTGGCCGAGACTCATGGGCCTATCGCCAGCCACGACCGGCGTCTCCGTGTCGTATGCTTCCATAAATTCCCCCACTAGGTCAGGGTTTTCAGGCATTGTCATATTAACTGATAATAAAGATAAGCGTACCGAAAGTAAAGAATCGACAGGCAAGGTCTGCCTCTGTTATCGATTGGCAGTCATGGCACTACAGGCCGGGTATGCTCGAAGGCAACGACTGCACCTGTTTTTGTAATTGGGTGTTGGTGGTTTGCATCGTCTTGTTGATACTTTGCAGGTTGTTATTGATGTTATTGATCTGATGGTTGAAATCGTTGACCTTGTTTGTTACGTCTTGTGTCTGTGTTTTGATTTTGATGCCAGCGTACATCAGCGCTCCCGCTGTCGTAGCTGTGGCGACGGCGATGATCGTCAGTGCTACACAAACAAATACTTTGAATTTCATGGTTTCTCCTAATTAAGCGAGTTGGTCCACACCTAATAATAGCAGCTTATCTGACAGGATACTGCTAGTCGGTGGTTGGCGGTCGTGGCATAATACTGTGTATGGACGAACAAGTTCGCCGGAAGATAGAAGAGTTCTTCGAAACGTATCCGGTGAGAAGCTTAGGCACAAAAGAAATATTGATTTTTGCGGGCGAAGATCCGTCGCATATATTCCACTTGGTCCAAGGCAAAATCGGCCAGTATGACGTGACAAGCAAGGGCCAGCAAGTGATGGTGAATATTTTCAAGCCGCCGGCATTTTTCCCGATGTCGTGGGCGATTAACAAGGTGCCGAACGAATACTTATTCGAAGCGCTCGAGCCGACTGTCGTGCGTGTGGCGCCGCCGGATGCTGTGGTCGAATTCTTGAAGCGCGAGCCGGACGTTTTGTTCGACTTGCTTTCGCGTGTATATAAAGGTACGGACGGACTGCTCAGACAGAATGCATTGCTCATGGAAGGCAGTGCCGTGTCACTCCTGGTATTCGAACTTTTGGTGAGTTGTTTGCGTTTCGGCAAGCCCCACGAGGACAATGGCTATAAGTTGGTTATCAAAGAGCATGAGTTGGCGGCGCGTACCGGTCTGGCTCGTGAAACCGTCAGTCGCAACCTGCAGGTTCTGAAATCCAAGCGGCTTATCCAGACAGAAGCCGGCCACGTCGTGATACCCGATATCGGCAAGTTGCGACAAGTACTCAGCCAGGACGAATAAAGGCACCACGCCTGCAGCCAGGTGCTTCGGTGCTATCATAAAAGAGCCGAAGTAGTTAACGTGCAAGGGGGCGATGTATGGCCGATATTGTAAATGGTGTTGATGTAAATAAGGCGCTAGCGCTGGCAAAGAAGTTCTTGCCACACCTGGAATCGTCGCAGGCGGCAGTACCTGCGCCGGGGCTCGGTGGCGGGTTCTGGGTGGGTGCACCAAGCGCGGCCGAGCACGATGGCTATGTATATCTTGCGTATCGGTTGCGGCACCCGGTTGACCTTGGCCGCGGCCAAGGCGTCGTAATTGCGCGCTCGCGTGGTGGCGTGTCGTTCGAGACGGTTACGAAAATTTCGAAAGACCTTATGAACGCCGAATCGCTCGAACGCCCGACACTTATCCGTACGCCCGAAGGCAAGTGGCGCCTATACCTTAGCTGTGCGACGACCGGCACCAAACACTGGCGCGTCGAAATGCTGGAAGCTGACAACCCTGAAGACTTCAAGGAATCGACGCACAAAGTCGTACTGCCTGGCGACAAAGACTGGGGTGTAAAGGACACGGTCATCGCGCTGCGTGACGGTACCTGGCATTTGTGGGGGACGTTCCACCCGCTTGATACCCCGAACGAGGAAGACCGCATGATCAGCAAATATGCCACGAGCAAGGACGGTGTCGAGTGGACGTGGGCGGACGGCGTTGCACTAGAACCACGCAAAGGTACGTGGGATAGCCGCGGCGCACGTATCACGGCGGTGCATTTTGCGGAGGGCTTCCTACTGGCGTTCTATGACGGCCGGGCGAGTGCCGCCGAAAACTACGAAGAGCGCACCGGCATCGCCGTCGGTACCTCGCCCGACAAGTTTGTCGCTATCGGCGAGAAACCGTTCGCTGAGTCTCCTGGCGGCCGTGGCTTGCGCTATTTTGATCTGTTGCAACTTGCCGATGGCAGCTTCCGCACCTACTACGAAATGGCGACTCCGGACGATTCTCACGAACTCCGTACTGAACACGTCGAACTGTAAACCCAGCTTGCTTCACGCTACCCGTTAGGCGACAATAGCTAGCATGCATCCCCAGCACGTTCCGGCGTTCATCAACGCGCTTGCGCCCGTTATCGATAAATACGGTTACTTAGCCGTGGGCGCGCTTATCACCTTGGAAGATTTCGGTATACCGGTACCGGGAGAGACGGTTCTGATCGCGTCGGCGTTTTTCGCCGGGGTCGAAGGTCAGCTAAACATTTTTGTGGTCGCGTTCGTCGCGTTCGTCGCTGCCATTATCGGTGATAACATCGGGTTTGCTATCGGCCAGTACGGCGGGCATCCGCTGGTCGAACGCTATGGCAAGTATGTTTTCCTGACGCCTGAACGACTTGCAAAAGCCGAGCACTTCTTCAATCATCACGGCGGCAAGGTAGTGATAATCGCGCGTTTCGTAGAGGGTCTGCGCCAGCTGAATGGTTTGATCGCTGGCATTAGTGAAATGCGCTGGGCGAAGTTCATACTATTTAACGCTATCGGTGCGGCGCTGTGGGTCGGCGCATGGGCGACCGTCGGTTACTTCGGCGGCAGCCACATCGAAACGTTCCTGCGCTATCAGCTGTACTTTACGATCGCGGTCGTGGCAGGGCTACTCGTTTTCATCGCTCATAAACTACTCAAACGAGCGGAACCTAAAAGCTAATCTAAAATCTACCAACTGTCGTTGAGGAGTGGTGTTTCTTCATCCAGGTGTAACGGCTTGGCAATTTTCGGCGGCAACAGTTTGACGAAGCAGACAGCCATAAGGCCGACGGCGAACCCGCCGATGACATCACCCGGCGTGTGTACGCCGAGATATAACCGTGAAACGGCGACGAGCACGATCCAGAGTACCGATAGCCAGCGCCATTTGGTCGGCAGAATAATCCACAGTGTCAGTGCGAGCGCTGTAGCTGCCGTTGCATGCCCCGATGGGAACCCTGGGCCGGTTTCAACGACGCGTTGGTGCAAATTGCCATGCAGCATAACAACCGGTCGTGGTTCGTTGATGACTTTCTTGATGACATAGAATGCAGCAGTTGCGCCGCCGGCGGTGAAGAAAAACCGCCATGCCAAACGATAGCGTTTGAACAAAAGTGGCAGTAGCACACATATCGCAATAGGATACCCGGCGCCCAATCCTTCGGTAATCCATTTTGCTGCGGTTGTGAAACTGCTCGATAAGTTTATGTTGTTAAAATCGTAGAAAATCCTAGCCTGCCAGCCAGTCAGCTGGTGCGTGTGCGCGGATAGCGCCAGCGGGATAAACAGCAAAATGCCGACGATCATACCGATGATGTAAGCTTTCTGCGGGTAGGCATACTCCCTTTCTGCCTTGTCCGGGTGGGCGTTGCGTGTCGTATACATAATTACTCATAAACTACCATATCGCTCACGCCTGCGCCAGCGGTTAGAAAAGAAAGCAAGTATTCTTACTGTTTTAGCTCGGCAGTGACAGCGCTCACAGCCAGGCGGTATAGGCGGGAGTTACGATAAAAATGCGGAAGGGGGCGAATGGATATGAGTGATTCCAACCGTACTGGTAAAATTTCTGCCGATGACTGGCTCGAGCCGGCTAATGATGGCTTGTACCATCCTGTGACCGAACAGACACGACTGCCTGAGAATCACGATACGCCTGCGGCAGCCGCAGAAGATCATTATCTGCGCCCTCTTCCGTCTGGCCATCCGTTGCTTGATAGCTTGCCGGACGAGACGGCAGTTTACGACGAAGGTCCTGCCGGTGAGTCCGGCATGTGGGCGCAGCACGAAGCCAACGACCGTAAGAACGACGCGCTGTTCGGCAAGTAGATGGCAGACCTTTTTATATTACGGTCGAGTTGTTAAGTACTTCACTGCTCCTATGGCGAGCTGGCTTTAGTGTGATAGTTGGAGGTTTAAGGCGTATGGCACGGGCGGCATGGCAAGGTTATATAACTCTCGGGCAGTTGGGCATCCCGGTGCGGCTATATTCAGCCACGCAAGTGGTTCGCCCGCGTTTCATGCATTTGCACGAAAAGGACAGCTCGCCGGTTGAGCGCGTGTTGCAATGCCGGGAAGAGCATCGTGAAATTCCAATATCCGAAGTCATACGTGCCGTCGAACACGAGCCGGGACGCTATATAGCCCTGACCGACCGGGAACTTGAACAGACTGCCGCACGCAGGATGAAAGCGATCGATGTCAAACAATTCTGTGATGTGTCAGCCATACCAGCTATGTACTTCGAAAAACCGTACTACGTTTCCCCTAGCCGTGGGGGCGAGCGAGCATACGCGCTTACCAGAGAGGTATTTGCCAGGACTGGTAAAATCGCTGTCACGCAATTTGCCATATACAATCAAGAGCATATCGCGGCGCTCATGGTCGAAGGTGATCTGCTGGTTCTGAACCAGTTGCGATTCGCGGCTGAAATCGTGCCGCGTGACCAAGTCATGACACCGCCATTGCCAAAGCCGTCTCCTTCTGAAGTTGATGCACTTACGAATGTGGTCGAGCGTTTCAGCGGGCCGTTTTATGCTCATGATTACCACGACGAATACGCTGAACATCTCAGTGAGTTGATCGAGCGTAAGGCTAAAGGCCTGCCGGCGTCCCGCGCCGAGCGCCCTGCTCCGCAGGCGACGCCGGAGGAGCAGATCGAATCCACGCTCCGCGACACATTGGGCGCTCAACAGATCGCGGCAGCTGCCGAATCGGATTAATGCAGGAACGAAACCATTGCGTTCGGCAATTGTGCGCGGATGTCGTTAATTTCGCCCGGGCTGATAGCTTCTTTCAAGGCTTTCCAGGTCGCAAAAATTTGCTTCTTGGCATGCGGTTCGTCTATGTGTTGCAGTTCCATGAATTGCGCGACGATGTCGCTTCGCGCATTTTCCTTCGATGGTTGTACCGCGAGCGCGATATCTTGTAGCTCTTGCGGCAATTGGCTCGCAAAATCTTTGCGTTCACCATCGTCGAGACGTACCGCCAGGTTTTCTACCATGCATTCTAGCGCATCCTTTGATTCGGCGTCCGAAAATCCCGAATACAGTTGCACCTTTTTGATAAGTTCCCTAAATCCCATGTTAACCTCCCTGCCGTAAGTATTTACGCTATGCATATACATTATTAACGAATAGCCTGCATGTATCGCAGTGAAAGATTTTACATATAGCTGTCGACGTATATAAATTCACGGATGGCAATTGTGAGGTTGCTTACGCTTAAACTGTGTGCACGCTTACAGATACATATGGCTATTATGGGCATAATGTAACAGGTATCTTGGGGTGAGCGGGTCACAGCATTTCATAGTAAGGGCCGAGGCATCACCCCAGGGTATTTTTTGTTTGGGACAAGACGGCATTGCTAGCGCTTGCGGATGGTTCCGTGTGGTCGGAGTAACTGTGAGAAATCTTCCATGTACGGGGTGAAATTTGTGGCGTATCGGCGGTGAAAAGCTTTACGGATGGTTCACCACGTAATCCCTATAGTGGAAGGTGCCATAGGGCGGAAAGGAGGCACACATGGCTAACAATAAGAGCAATCGTGGCTTCGCCGGCATGAGCAAAGAAAAGCAACGGGAAGCTGCACGCAAAGGTGGCGAGCACAGTCATAGTGGCGGTCGCCGCAGCAACAATTTGTAAATTTCCAGTGAGTGGAGTTTAGGGTGCAGAGGGGGTGTATGCCCCCTCTCTGCATGCGCAAGGATTTGTTAACCAGACACTAAATGGCTCATGGATTCTGGAAGCGAGGCCTAACTCCAAGCCTCGGGTAAGGTAAAAGAAAGAGGTATATATGGACGTTCCAGACACGAAAGTTGCGATACTCGTAGATAACTATTTCGAACAAACGGAGTTTGAAGAGCCGATCAAGGCACTGAAAGACGCCGGAGCTGCCGTAACGGTAATAGCTTCGGCGGACAAAGACTTACGTGCGCTCAAGCACGCTACGATGGGAGATGCATTCACGGCTGACATGCTGCTCGATGGTGCGGACCCAGAAGATTACGACGCGCTCGTACTCCCCGGCGGCGCGATGAACGCCGATAGGTTGCGTATGATCGATGCGGCGCGGACGTGGGTGCGACATTTTCTGGAAGCCGATAAACCGCTGGCCGCCATTTGCCATGCACCGTGGGTTTTGGTGTCCGCCGGTGAAGTGAACGGGCGCAAATTGACGAGCTATTACACCATCCAGGATGATATCCGGAATGCGGGCGGCGATTGGGTTGACGAGCAAGTCGTCATCGACGGCAATCTCATAACGAGCCGCCAGCCAGATGATTTGCCGACATTCAATGAAGTGCTCTTAAAAATGCTTGCCGATACGGCGAGCGATAAAGTAGGAACAGCAGGAGGAGCGGTATAATGGCAAAGTACGGGTCTCAGGCCAAACAAGAAGTCGAGAAGATGATGCACGAATATAAACACGAAGGCAAATTCCAGAGCCGTAAGCAAGCGGTCGCGGTAGGCTTAAGCAAAGCGCGCCGTGAGGGCGGCAAGGCACCGAAGAAGATTGACAGTTAATCGATATGGCTTTGAATCTTAGGTAGCCTCGGCTCCCCTTCTCGTTTAGTAGCTTAGTAGCGCATGATCGCGGCCAACGTCGTGTTCGGCGGCGTGGTTGACGCGTCGTCGAGCAATACTGTGTCTCCGTGGTTCTTCCAAGTTTGCAGTGCAATGGCATCGATGGTTGCCATTTGCTCGTCGGGTAAGAATCTAAGTTTTGGCACATCCATCTTGTTATCGCGTACCGTGTCCGTCGTGTTGCGGATAAGTCGTACTAGCAATGTATCGATACGCCCTTTATCAGAGGCATCTTGGATCGCTGCCAACTCTGCGCTTGCACGTCCCGGCGTGGCACCTGCCAACCGGTCATACCGTTCGACAGCTTGTTTACGCCGCTTACTCAGAATCTCTTTGCCAATGATCCGCAGGATAGACGGTGTCAAGCTGTGTGGTGTGGTCGCGGAGTTAGCACTGGCTACATAGCCAACCAGTATGTTCGGGTACTGGGAAACCGAGCGATACATCTCAATATCCGGCTCAGGCCCGGCGAGTACGAGCGGGCATTTGGTGTCTGCGTACTTCCGTATCGCTTGGTCGGTGGCGCGGAAGAAATGGAGCCGGTCTTCCTTGGTAATGAGTGGGAATTCCTTGCCGAAATATTCCGGCCGTCCCCCGTCATGTGACGCCGGTGTATGGATCTTCCCCGGTTTTGCATCCTGTCCATGCCGTCCGCCAGTACCTGCAATCGGCAGAGCTATATCGGTCGGTCGTAGACCGTACATATCTCCTGTGAATAACTTCGTTTCTTTCTGCGAAAGTACGAGCACGTAGAATTCAACCCATTGACCCAGCAGGCCGATGAGCGGTGATATATGGAACCGGCTGTCGACGGCCACGTACTCGTCGCAATCGATCGGTAAATCGAACGTGGTGGTGTCGTCAGGACTTATGAAAGCCGCCAGACCATAGGTCCGGTTCTCCCAGAACCCGAGGTCATCTGCGATACCGAGCAGCCGTCTCTGGAGTGCCTGCCCGGTCCGTGTATCGACTTCGGGCGAGGCTTTGAGTATCTCTATCACACGGCTCTGCAAGTTTTTGAATCGCAGCTGATCTTCACTAATGTTCGGTGGTGTGCTGGCATTGTGTGTCGGCATATACAACGTGACAAGCGGTGCGCCTGCGCGTTTGTGCAGCAGGTCCCCGACGGCGGAAGCGCTTAGCTTGGCCATATAACGTACGTCCTACCGGCTATTCTTTGCGCTTACTTGCTGTTTCGTCGCTTGCTGCGAGCGAGCGCTGTAGGCCCTCCATTTGCTCTTCGGCCATGTCCTTAGTACTCATAAGATCTACCTTTTTGGATTGATCGTTCTTTGCCATACACTTCCCCCTTCAAACATACGTATCTATTTAATCGTATGTCTTATGGAACGAGCTTGCTGTTAAGTTTTTCACCGCCTCTACCGGTCACTGTCTGGCGGAATGGCGGTAAATCGAAGCGTGGGTAACGGCGCTGCTCTGCGCCGGGCGACCAGAATGAAGTTCTGCGACGCCCAAAGTGAATATTTGGAATCCGCTGGGTACACGGCGACGCTGTCAAATACCGAGCGGAATCTATCATAACAATGGCGCACGCCTTCGCCGCCGCGCCCCCAATACGACCCGACGATGTTCATGGCCACGGTCCCGTTGTCGTGCAGGCGTTTCCGCATATGTGCTATTACTTGTGTAGTGGTGAGCGATTCGGGCACTACTATGCCGTTGAATGCGTCGATGACTATCAGGTCGTACATGTCTGTGTTGGTTTCTAGAAACGTGGCGCCATCCTGATGGATGATTCGCAAGCGTTCGTCGGGCTCAAATCCAAAGAAGCGGGTGGCTATGGCGTCGAGCGATATATCCGGCTCGATGACATCGATGTGAACGCCCGAGAAGTGCTGCACCACTGCCTTGGGCCAGGTATATGCACCGCCGCCGATAAGCAGAATCCGGCTAGGCCGTACACTCTCTACTACCTCGAGCAAGCGCTGGTTGTAATCGAACAAAGGTTCCGGCTTGTCGTCCAACGCGATACCGGATTGGGCTGCGATGTGGTCCTTTGTAAACAATACACGCGCGGGACGGCCGGCGTAGGTCATGTCGATGACCAGGAACTCATTATCCGTATACAGAACTTTCTCGTCGGCGCCCATACGTACTAGCATAACTGTTCGTGTATGTGATGGCTATCCACGCCTACTGTTCGCGGGCATCGGATTTGGCTTTTGCTTGTCCAATATTTGATTTGCGTGTCTTGTGTGCGCAGGCAACCCCCCATTCGATACTTGGCCATAGCCCTCCGTGTGCCAGACACTCAAGCTGCACCACCAACCATGCTCAGGTTGGTGGTGCTTGCACGTTTATCTTTTGTGGCTACCACACGTTGTTGTATGACGGCCGGTAGTTTGAGTTGTAGTTTTTGTGGTGGTCACACCGGTTGTAGTTTTTGTTGTATTTGTACGAAGTGTACTTCATATTTGAGTAGTTATTATACCTATTGTGCCGCGTATTGCAGTGGCGATATTTGTTGTTGCTATAGGAGTTATGGCTACTATAGTTTGAGTTATTATAGTTGCCGCCACTCATGGCGAAAGCTGCAGGCGAAGCGAATCCGATCATGCCAAGAACGGTAGCCCCACCGAGTGCCAGTTGCTTAATGGATAGTCTCTTCATAAACACCCTCCGTTTAATTGGTAATTATTCACTATAGGCAATTGGCCGCAATCTGTAAGTGAGAAAAATTACCATATATGGTGTAGCACGTAATCATTAAAGCACTAGAAGTATGGGTGTCGAGTCTTATTCATGTATGCTCATCACTCAAAAGCGTGAAGGCGATGCAATATGCATACCTTCTGAACTCCGAGCTGTCAAAGCGGTGTCGTGCCCATATTTCGAACAGCAAGGACCCATACGGTGGCACGCTCGCCATGAGTGCGACGAGCGCTTGTTTGCGTGACCACCGCAAAGTCGGGTACAGCCCGGCAGCTGCCGCCGCGTATAGTAAAAACAGGATGCCATGAAACTGCCCCGCAATCATAACTGGAATGTTATTGCCCGGCAGGATGTAGCGCGTGATTGCCATACCGGAAATCAGCAGTGTCCACCCGCAAGCTTCGCCGATGGCGGCTAGCCGGAACAGCATCCAGCCTTCGTCTTCCGTGAAGATCTGGTTACGTTCGAATTTCTCAAACAGCGCGATAACCATATGCTTTCACGGTAGCACACTGTGGGCGGTGAGAAAATGCGCGGCTGATCCCCAAGGGCTCTTGCTCACGGGCGGCGCAGAATTTTTGCTAGCAAGAGGCGGATTTTATCGGCTATATTTGCCGGAACGACAGTCTGGCCTGGCAGCATGCTACCAGTAGTACCGTGCAATAGGAATAACTTCACGGCAACGCCGGCTGCCACGACCGCGCCGGATGCCGAAGCTACGAATACCGGTTGCTTGATGCGGCTCGCTAAACTTGATGATTTTGGCTTCGCCGCATTTGCGCTCGAGCCAGTTTGCGAAGCGCTATTTGCGCTTGTGCCTGAGTGTAGGGTTTTTGACTGGCTTCCTGGCTTGCTGGTCTTCGCCGTGGCCTTTTTATTTGCGCTTGGACTACTAGTTGCTGAACTCGAGCCGGATGATTGGCCGCCTGATGATGTGGGTTTGGCGGTCGCGCCGGAACTTGTTCCGGAACTGGAGCTGCCTGAAGAAGTCGGCGCCGATGTCGGCGTGACGCCCGAAACGTAGAGTGCGTACAGGTGGCCGCTGTAGTCGGTCGTGTATACCATGCCGTTGACGACGGTCGGTGCCTCCCAGTGCTGGTTGATGCTCACACCTATCGAGCTACTGTCGAACAAGATGTCACCGGTTTTCGCGTTGATAGCCAGGATGCTGCCACCATCCAGATATACGATGCCATTCGCCACGAATGGTGAAGATGACGTGCCGATGGACTCCGAGTAAACCTGGCTCAGTTTGGAGGTTCCGCCGGTGGTTGTGACTTTATAGGCGTATAGCACTCCCTCATCGTCAGTCACGAATACCCAAGTGACACCGCTGCTGTCTACCCAAACGGCAGGCTGCTCGTGGACTTCGTCACTGAGCGTAATTGTCTGCAGTTCTCCGCCGGTGTGGCGTGGGCCGCCTGCGCCAGACAAGTTACTGCGGTTCAAAAGCCGCAATATGTGGTCCTTTCCGGCCTGGACGAGCATGTACGGCGTATTGGAGCTGCTCTGCTTCGGCAATATGACTGGCGCCGTGCTGCCAAGGTCGGCGTCACTCGAATCCAGGCTGGCGTACGTGGTTGGTGTATACGAATCAACTACCGAACTGAGGTTAGACTTCAGCTCGATGATACTGTCTCCCCAGTTGTACCCGCCACCGTTCGCATTGTAGTTGCCGTTCCCGGTCGCTACGTACACATTGCCCGTGACCGGGTCGACCTTCACGCCCGGGCGCGCCCAAATGCCAGACATCGTATTCGAACAGTAATCAGACCCCGATGTGTACAGGAGTGCCGCTATATTTGAGCACTCGGCATTCCATACAGTTTTTGCGCCGCTGGACAGATTAATGGCCACCACGTGGCCGACGTAATGGCCGTAGTCGCCGTCGTTGCCGCTGGTTGTCATATATAGGTAATTGTTGGCTACATTCAGGCTGGCCGAACCTTTTTCTGTGTCGTTTGGCAGGCGTGTTACTTGTGCCGGGAATCCGCCGCCGGTGACCTCTGTGCCCGTGGCAACTTTGTATTTATGGATGTAACCGTCCACGGCGTAAGCGTAAATGTAATTGCCGCTCGAATCGATCGCTGGCGAGGATTTAGTCCCCTGACCGTTAAAGTCTGCGCTCGACGGGTCCTTTTCCCATATCTTTGCGCCGGTCAGTGCGTCATATGCGATGAGGTTGCCCTTGATTGTGTTCACAAACACCATGTTTTTGTAGCCCGAACTAGTACTGACGCCCGCTTCTTCTATGACGGAATTATCGGCCACTTCCGGAAGGTTTGCTTTCCATAGGACTTTCAGCTTCGACACGTTGCTCGTAGTGAGCCACGATTCGTTGTAGTTAGCACCCGGATCGTCCACGCCACCGTCGAACACCCGGTACGATGTGTAATTAGTCGATGCATGAACTGTGCCTGGCAGCAGGTTGTTTTTGTGCAAAAGGTATATGAACGAAGCGAGCGTCACTAAAAAGAGCGCGCTGCTGAAGCCAAAGAGGATGATAGGTAGATGGCGCTTGCGGGAAGTTTTTTTCTTTTTCATGACACCGTAAATGTAGCAAAGTTACTATTTACATAGTAGTCGGTTTGCGAGTTGGGAGAGGTTATGATCGCTGAAACGTGATATGCGCCTGGTGGTGAGCCGGCGGGGAGCGTGTAGCTATAGGTGAATGTCTGAGGCTTGCCCTTCGCGAATTGTGTCGGGGCACCGTCCGAAGGACTTCTGAATACCTGCTTATGGGCCGGGCTTTCAACCCAGACTTCCAGATAGCCCGTGACGGTTTTATCTGTCGACAATGTGACGGTCATAAGCTGTTTGCCGCCCGGGTTTAAGGAGCGACTCAGTATTGCAGGATGGACCTGGAAATTCGGCAACCCCACGGCGACGTATTTCTTTGGTGGGCTAGAGAACGGCACGTGGAACGGCTTATGGAACGCGACGAAATATACTTGTTCACCGTATGTCACCACCATATACCCTGTTGCAGCCAGGAGAGCGAGCGATGCGATGACCAGTAGTTTTGAACGCAATGTATCCAGCCTTGCTTTATTAGCCCTTACTATACAGCAGAAGTGATAATTGTAATGCTAAATTTTAGTCGATTGTCGGGTACGCTAGCTTCCAGCCCGATCCGGCCTTTTGGAAGGTTAGTATGTAGTGTTTGGTACCGGCCTGGTTCGTATAGGTTATCAGTGCATCGCGCTTAGCGGTCGTCTCGTTGGTGAGGCTGAATGGACCGTTCTGTTGGGAATACGAATTAAAGAAAGATATATACCCGTTTCTAGTCAGCATCCGCGGAGTGCTGCCTTCGTGTACCTGAAAGAGTTGCACAACCAGCCCGTCTTTTACGCCTCTGCAGTACGGTTGGGATTTCGCAATGCCGGAGCATGTCATGTCGATAGGTACTTGGTTTTCTAGAATGTCCGAGAAATCTCGGTTAGTTACGAATGTCTTGAAGGCTAGTTCAGTGCTACAGAATGACTTGTCGGGGAGTGAGCAATTGGCTACCGACGACACGCTTATTGGTTTTGGCTGCGGGCTTACCCCACTGCTCACTGCGGATATAACGCCGTACGCCGCTAACAACGATGCGACAGCGAATAGACAAATGACCACATAGTTTTCTACCGGGTGTCGGAATCTCATCGGTGCTTTCCATTCTACAGTATGCACAGCTGTTCCGGGTGAGTAGTACGCTATTACTCAGGTATGCCTGAATAGTATGAAAACAAGGACCCTACTAACACTTAATCGCCGCCGAGGCGAAGATTGCGGCCGTGTGGCCACAACGTGCGTTCAGGTCCTCTCCCCGGAGGGGCGTCGTTCCCCTCCGGGACGTCTTGGGCGCCAGGTCACCACTCGGCGACGATCTGGCCATCTTCGTCCACCGAACAGCCGCAGCCGTGCATGAAGTCGAAGTCCACGTCGTAGCGCGGGTTCCGGACGTCCGTGTGCACGAGGCGGTTACGGAGGAACGAGTTGATGGCGTCGACGATCAGGCGGCGCATGTAGTTCAGTGTAGCTGTGTCTTCGATGTCCGGTCGGAGCATCGGTGAAACCGTGATCCAGATGTTCGGGGCGTTGATGCTGCGGCCATGCAGGCGCGCGGGCCGAACGAACACCTCGGACTCGGTTGTGGGATGCCCTACCCGGCTCATGCAGTCCGAGATTATCCGGGGCATCTGTTGCACTATCAGGTAGGTCAGCTTCTTCTGCGGCGCGCTGGCGTCGTTCGGGAACGCTGGCGCTTCGTCAACGTCCGGGACGCACCATCGCGGGTCGCCGTGGACAGCTACGACGGGCATACTGCACCTCCAAGAGGTTTGCCAGGGGATTGCCCTTGTGTCTCCCATCAGGGGAAAACTGGCCTATAATATCATATAAATACGCTTATATCCATAGTGGCTTGGGGCGAAAATATTGTAGCTAGGATGAAGGTACGAGTTGCCAAGGCAGCTCTATTTCGCCGGCCATGACCTTGCTGATGTAAGTGAACATTTTTTCGGCCCGGTCCTGCGAGGCAGCGGCGAGGTTAGGGTCATAATCACCCCGGAGTACGGCCGCCATGCTTTCGAATGCCGGGGGTATACCTGGGTCTTCGCCGTACGCGTTCGTTACGAAGACTGTCTCGTGAGCTGTAGAATGAAGGCCGGTTTCGAGCGATCCGTGGGATTCTACCAAGCGCTTGCCAAAGTCTTTCGGTTCCCCGCCGTTCGGCGCGTCGCGCTCGACCCATCGTTGCAACCAGGACGGGCCTGCGTACGGTACGATGCAAATGGCTCGTGCTTCCGGGAATACACCTTCTTCCACCAGACGTTCACATTCAGCGGCGGTGAATTCCGCGACGCTCGTTGCCGGCCGAGGCAGGTACGCATGTGCGCGGGAGCCATATATGTCTCCCGAGGGGTGGCTGATAGCTTGGACGAACCTGCGTTCTCGTAGCCCTGTCGTTAGAAAATCGCGTACCCACGGCCACCGGACATCCAAGTGTGCCTCGTATTGGTCCGGCCCGATTATTTCTGACGGTCGCGGCGGGCGTGTAGTGAACGACATGACGCGGTGCAATGCTCCGACGCCGAGCTCGTCGTTGTGCTGGAAAAGCTTGTCCAAATGTGTGCCCTTGCCTGCGCTGGTAACGCCGTCGACTATCACGAGCGATACGGCTCCAAGATGCGCCAGTACTTCGTCGCTCGGCTGGTAGTCTCTGGTCAATGGCTGTAACGATTCAAGGTACGCCAGCTCTTCTGGCGAGTACACTCCAAGTTCAGGCATGCAGTCGACTGTAGCATTTCCTTTACGAATCGCAAAGTAAATATCGAACCAAATGTTTACCGATGGTCCTCGGGGCAGTCGTGGGGTTTCCTGGTGATAAAGCTACACAATCAGGTGGTTCTTATGCCGTCTGTGGCGGGTCGATGAGTGCCCAACTTTTTGACACGTATGGTTCGGTGCAAACGTTACGGTTGAAGCAGCAAGGCCGCCGCGTACCTTTGCGGAGCTTGTCGCACGCAACTTCAATCCGCCGTGCACGTGTTTCCGGGTTGTTGGTCGATCGTATCCAGCGTATCCAGTCCCAGTGTGCCAGTGGTGTGACCTTCACCCATAAGTCGTGTGCCTTCGGGTCCGCATTAAGCGCCTTCTGTATATCCGCAGGCACCTCGGGTTCCGGCCATTCTTTGGTCGATTCGATTTCCAATGTCACCGTGTCACCCGACTTTGCTTGGGCGGCTTTTTGCAAGCTGTCGTTAACCCTGAACCAGTGGCTTCCTCTGCTATCCGGCTCGAGCGGAGATTGGAAGTAGATGCCATTAATCGTACCCTTCACCATGACTTGTCCGCGGGACGGCAGCTTCACGCTCGCGTCCTTCGGTAATAACAGAATAGTCCAGTCGTGGATTTTAAAAAGTTTAGTCTTAAAGCGAATCGTAACTTCTTGTGCTGTCGGCATACCCTAATGATAGCAAACTACGGCAGGTTCTTCGGAGTTTGTGGCCGGTTGCGGCTCATGCGTTAGGATGGTGCGGCTTGTGCTGGACGGCGTTCAGGATGAACACCAGAATGAGTGCGCCGATGAACGACCAGAGCACGCCCGACCATGTAAATGCCAGGTAGGCTTGGTTGCTGCTACTCAAAATCGAGGCCAGGAAGCCACCGATGATCGAGCCGATCACTCCTATTACGATGCTGGCGAATACTCCTTCGTCCCGTCCGGCAACTTTGGCTGCTAGCCAGCCGATTATACCACCTATGATTAATGCGATTATAAGACTCATGCTCCGCCCCTTTCGCTTACGCTTGTATTGGCAACTAGTTACTGTAGAGATATTCCGTTAAGGGTGCTGTGAGGTTACTAACGGTGAGTGGGCTGGCGGATAGCTATTGGGCGTTTAGCTTCTTCGGTGCACTTGTGGCTATCAGCATAAAGCTACTCCTCGGCGCAGCAGACGATTCCTCATTGTTCGCTAGTTAGCTTGGTCTTGGCTGAGTAGCCGCGCTCTCATTGCCTGGAAGCGCCTCTGGTCTGCAGCAGCTTTTTCTTCTACCGATGGCCGTACGGCACTATGTGTGGCCCGTACTGCAACTTTGCCGGTGACCACATTTACGACGGGTATCACGATCGGGCTGCGGCCCGTCTGGTCGAATAGAAAGTGGGTTACGAAGTCTCGTATTTCGGTTTTGAAACGATCAAGGTCGACCCGTTTGAACCGTTGCTGCACGGCCCGGCGTAGTTCAGCCCGCAACAAGCTCACCAGCTCCTCGGAATCGCGCATCGTGATGAAACCACGGCTGATGATGTCAGGGCTAGTCAGTAGCTGCCCTGACTGCTTGTCTATAGTCAGAACCACCGACAGTATGCCGGCTTCGCCGAGCATTAAACGGTCCTTTACGACCAAGCCGCTCACGATATTGCCTGTCTCGTCTACAAGCAAACTGCCGTGCGGTACTTGGCCGCCCTGCTCAACCGTTTCGTTGGTAAAGTAAAGGCTGTCGCCGTTATCGGGAAGCAATGTATTTTGGCGCGGTATACCTTCTTGAATGCCGGCTTCGGCGTGATACCTTCGCCGTAAGGTTCCGGCGTGGACAGGTATGAAGAACTTAGGGCGTATAAGTCGAACCATCTCTCGTAGCTCATCTCGCCTGGCGTGGCCAGAAACGTGCAACGGCCCGCATCCGTCTAGTTCATGAGTGGGGTGGCGGAACAGCCGCACGCCTTTCTTGCTCAGCCTATTACTGATTTGGTCATAACGTACCTCGTTGCCCGGTATCGGCGACGAGCTGACGACTACCGTATCACCTTCCTTGAGGCTGATATACTTGTGCTCGCCTTCGCTCATACGTTGCAAAGCAGCGTTTGGTTCACCTTGTCCGCCGGTACACATAATCAGTAACTGGTCGTCAGGTATGCTGGTGGTTTGCTGCATCGGCACAATCATGCCCTTCGGCACTTTCAATATGCCTTGCCTTACGGCGATTTCGACGTAGCCGAGCATACTGCGGCCATCGAGGGCAACTTTACGGTCCGCTTCTACGGCGGCATTGATTATCATCTGTGTCCGATTGATGTTGCTGGAAAATGCTGCTACGAATATTCGGCCAGGAGCATTGGCGATGATGTCGCGGAAGCTTTCCTGCAAGGTGTGCTCTGTAGGTGTCCGACCTTCAATATTGGCGTAGCTGCTCTCACTCAGGAGTATAAGCACGCCTTCGTCTCCCAATTGCTTCAAGCGTTCTTTGTCACTTGGCAGGTTATCGAGCGGTTCTGGGTCAAGCCGGAAATCGCCACTAGCGATAACTCGACCGACCGGTGTGTCTATACAGATTGCTGTCGGGTCAGGGATCGAATGGGTCACGCGGATAAATTCTATCCAAAAGTCGCCCACCTTCAGTCGCTCGTGCTGGTCGACATTGACGGTTATGAATTGGGGTTCAAACTCAGGCTGCTCCTCTGCGAAGCTACGTTCGACAACGCCGATAGTGTAGCGCGACCCATATATCGGGGCCGGAAATTTCGGCACGATATGGCGCAAGCCGCCCATGTGATCAAGGTGTCCGTGTGTGACGACGTATGCCCTGACCTTGTGTTTGATAGTTTCGAGGTATGTCGCGTCACAAATCTCGTAGTTGACGCCGGGCAGGTCGACGCCTAAGTTGTTGCCACAGTCCAAGACAATGGCGTGGTTGCCGTATTCTATAACGGCCATGTTCTTTTCGCCGACACCCTCCAGGCCACCAAGAAAAGTCAGCTTGAGCTTTCGGGCTTCATCCTTAATGGTATTTGCTCGTTTACGAGTCCTTTGTGAGGCGTCGGCGTATTGGTCGACTACCTTGTTGGCATCGTCTTGATTGCGTCGCTGCGCCCGCATGGCAGCGCCTCGCGTTTTCTGGGAAATAGATTGCGAAGCTACTGTGCGGCCAGTGGTCTGGCCCTGTTGGTTATTTTGATTCATATAATTCCTTATTGTTTTGTAATTACTATTGCTAGTTTTTGGGCTGCTTTTACGGAACAGCAAATGATAAAAGAAGTTGGTAAGAACTAGCTGTCTTTGGTTGCTTTCCAGAGGGAAAGTCTGTCGATATTTCTAAAGAGAGTACTTTAGCTGGAGCCTATTGTAGCAAATAGTAATGCTTATGTCAATAGCAAAGGGTGGGCTGGGTTCGGTCGTATGAGTTTACGGTCGTGTGGCTTTTGTTGGTTGCATTCAGAGTGCTTCGATTTCCGTATGCCTATGGACATTCGGTGTATCGGCGTGTGTTTTGGTATAGTGGCCCGCCCAGGTGGCAGCTAAGGCAGCCAGCGACAGCAGTATCATGGCCGTATTTTGGCCGGCTGCTCCCTGCGCATGCATCGTTGCATGAAGTGCCAGGGCTACAATGGCCACTCCGAACGCTGTACCGAGACCGCGCGCGATATTCACCATGCCGCCCGCAGCCGCAGCCTGGTGCCTCGTTACTGACGACATAATTCCTGCGTTGTTGGCCGGAATGTATATGCCCAAGCCGACGCCGAGTCCACCAAGCAGTACGACTGTCACGATGTCTGGGGCGGGAATCGCAAGCAGTCCGGCGCTTACGGTCGAGAGGACCCCGCCTATAATCGCCCGATGGCGATCCTGCCAATGGCGCGGGAAAATTCGTTCAGTTCCTATAGCAGCTAGCCCAAATCCTGCTGGCAGCGCACTCAGCAATAAACCTGCCCTCAGCACGCTGCCGCCGTTCGCGTCCAGTATCTGCGGGAAAAGTACGAGCGGCCCGAACAGGACCATGTATGCGAACAGCGCGCCAGCCAACATATGTGCAATGCCGCTGGATTTCAGCATTTTGAGGTCGATCATGGGCGCCCGGGTATGATGCTCCCGCCACAATAATCCTGCGAAAGACGCGATTGACAGAAGCGCTAATACGGCAGACGTGAACACTGATAAGCCAAGGCCGGAAACACTTGATACGAGCACAAGGGTCGTGATGACGGCAGTTGCGAGCAAAATTAACCCTGGCCTATCCGATTGTTCACGCGGAGCCCGTTCATGTGTCCGTGGCAGGAAGAACCAACCTGCAAACACAGCGATTATTCCGACAGGAATATTTATGAAGAAAATCCAGCGCCATCCGGCTGATGCTATTAGAATGCCGCCAAGTAGTGGCCCGAGCGCCAAGCCGAGCGATTGGGCTGCGGCTTGAATACCAAGTGCTGCGCGTTTCCGATTGGCGGGTGCATTCGTGGCTACCAAGGCTACACTGTTTGCCTGAAGCATCGATGCCCCTGCGGCCTGCGCTACGCGGAAAAGTACGAGCACGAGCAGTGATGGCGCCAAGCCGCATGCGGCAGAAGCTGCAGTAAATAAAATAAAGCCGTATAGGTAAACCAACTTACGTCCATGCCGGTCCGATAGTTTGCCTACTGGCACGAGTAACGTTACCAAAGCTATTAAGTAGGCCAACGAAACCCACTCGACACCGGCCAGATGCGCATTGAACTGGTGCTGTAATGCTGGAAATGCCAGTGTCACGATACTCGCATCAAGCTGACCCATAAAGGCGCCGAAACAAACGGTAGCTACTATTAGCCATGGGGCCCAGCGATGTTCGCGTATATACGCGGGTCGCGCAGATTCACGTGTCAGCCTTGTGGCCAATGCGCGCCCGAGAGTTAACGTTTGGTGGTGTGTACTCATTATTGGAATATTTTTCGTCTACAGAACTAAATATCCTTTAGTTTACCAAAGTAATAAAGCTCTCTCGAAATAACAAGAACCAAACTACCCATGACTTGGCGTACCGCGCTTAACTGTTTGCTATGGGGACACTATGACAAGTAGTTTTTGGTCACGTGATCGGCGTTAATGCCGTTAACCAAATTAGTGAATCCCATTCGCTTCAAGATTTGTATCGAAACATCAGAACGGCTTCCAGTCATACAATAGATGATCAACTCGGAACCTTTTTTAACATCTTTGAGTTTTTCCGCTCCGCTTAAGAGCTCGGATGGCGGTAGATTGATCGCGCCTTCGACATGTCCCGATTGGTATTCGTACGGCTCACGAATATCAATGATTATCCTCTCGAGACTCATATATTAGAGTATAGCAAATAAAAACACCTCTAATATTACAGAAGTCAGAATGCTTACGGATCGATTCCCCGGTCTTGAATGCTTCTACGCCGCTTGCTGCTTAGGTTTTTTGATTTCTTTTTTGCGAGGTGACTTACCTTTTGCCATAAACATCTTCCTTTCTCCGTTTTAATAGGGGCACGTTTTCGTTAAGGTGCGTAATTGGAGGGGCTGGTTTTCGAAAACAAATGCATGCTTTCTCCAATACGAGTTGCCCTTGGCGCTTTCTTTGGTGCTGCCAGGCCGCGGTGGTCTAAGGCGCCCGACCCACACATCACTTAGGTTGTATAGGTTGTCGGATTGGTTAAAGCTTAAAGCTATCGATAAATGTCGTGTAGCGCGCGGCTCGCCATTCTTGACAAATCGAGTGTAAATATCTTCCCGCGCTAGTTGTGCGTAAAACACAGTGTTGGCGTCTGTCGTTTCTACGACGTAGTCGTAGCCTATGGTGCGCCCCATATCTTGCTCAAGGTTGATGTCGGCTCCATCTAACATCGCATGCTGTAATGCCTCGGTGGCTAAGGTCAGTATGTAGGGTTGCTGCGCAATATGTTTTGCGGCGTCAGAGCCAATGAGGTCAACAAATATAGGGATATTATTGCGGGTGTGCCCTATAAGGTGTTCCATCGTTCCCCTCCCTGGCTGCCTGATCCATCAAACACGGCCGCAAGAAATTGTTGTGCAACATCCACAATGGGGCCAGAGGTTGGCGCATGAAACCACTTAAGCCCGGGTGTTGTGTTAACCTCTAGAATATATGCCTGCCCAGAGGAATCTACTAAGTAATCAACCGCGGCGAACTTAAGGTCAAGTATGCGTGCGACCTGCAGTGACGAAGATATCAAAGCTGGGCTCCATTCACTTGCGGGATATGAAATTCGCTGTAACTGTCTGTCTTCTGCAATAGAAATGCCGTACTCACTGCGGTGCACGCCTATGACCGAACCGTTTAAGACGAGATAACGTAACTCCTTCCCCGCGATATACTTCTCGAGGATGTAGTTTGTGATGCTCACATTGTGGAGTTGAAGCGGCATAGTAATGATATGGATATCGCGCGCGCCGCTACCGGTGATAGGCTTGGCTATTATTTTTCCATGGCACTCGAGGAATAACTCCGCTTCAGACAGTGTCCGTGGATGCATAAAGGGAATATTATGCATTTCATGGCGTTCGAGTATACAGCGGGTTAGATATTTGTTTTTGGCCAAGCTAGCAGCAGTGTGGGAATTTAATGGGCTACGTGCAAAGTTAACGTATTGTTCGCGTCCGTCAACTAAAACCGCAAATAAACCGTCCGGAGTTATCCAGCTTGGGCTGAGTCCCATTTCTTGTGCTGACCGGAACAAAAGCTCAGCAGTGCCGACCTTTTGCTTGGTAATTGCGTGCGAATCTTTAACGACGCTGGAAACCGCCACGAAAGTTCCCCCGATTTTGTGGACGGTCCTCTTTGGGCCGGGCTACGCTTACGACAATTTCGCGGTCTTCGAATGTCGTGCCGTCGAGAGCGCTAATCGCTTTTTTGGCGTCTTCTTCATTTTCCATTTCAATAAAGCCGAACCCTTTGGATCGGCCGCTATCACGATCAGTTGCGACGTGGGCGCTAATCACATTGCCATATTCTGCGAATATTGCTCGGAGGCTGTCGTCAGTCGTATTAAATGATAATCTGCCAACGAATAGTTTAGTTGCCATTGGTGTAAAGCCTTTCTATGAGCTGGTATTACGCGAGACAGGGTCTTCGCTATAGCCGAGGATAGAATGAGCTTTAGATTTGCCGCACCGTATGCTTGGTTAAAGTGTAGAATAACTTGCTAAACTTATCTTATCATATACTGATCTGAACGCATACTCTAGGAGAAAAAATCCGGCAACGCCAGTACTCGCTGGATGTTTGTTAAAGAGTTCGTACGGTAGTTATTTTTGGCTCAGCTTACAGGCTATGGGCCAAAGAAAATCAATTAGCAAGTACTGGGCTTTAGCTCGAAGTTATAGTTTTGATTTCGCATGCTGGTCTTGAACCGGGGGCTATTGCGTACAGGTATTTAAGTTTAAATCTTCCACTGCCAGTTGCGGATTTCGGGCATGTCGATGCCGTGTTCGTCTATGTAGTTAGCGTGTTCAATGAGTCTTTCTTCCATCTTTTCGCGTAAAGCGTCGGCCGCTTCGCCGGAAATGCGCGCGCGTTCTAGCACATCCATGACTAGGTGAAATCGGTCGAGGTCATTGCGTACCGTCATG
>Ga0187809_10000292_pt1 | contig 29469 bp, 36 predicted proteins | sample NC_wetland_sal_i_8_FD_132415 | JGI IMG/M metagenome (GOLD analysis project Ga0187809, IMG submission 132415) | Wetland sediment microbial communities from Neuse River Estuary, North Carolina, USA - ASW_4 | ecosystem: Environmental > Aquatic > Freshwater > Wetlands > Sediment | place: USA: North...
GCCTGCAAAGCGCGGCGAGGAGGTGGCCGCTGCGGTCATCGACGGGCCGCAGTCCGCCGTCTGGCTGCAGTCGGCGAACAGGATGCCGACGGAGGCGGCGCTGCTCCTCGCGCTCACGCACGGCTTCGAGAGCGGATGAGCAGGCTCGTCCTCGCGCTCGGCGGCAACGCGCTCCTGCGGCGGGGCGAGCCGGCGGAGGCCGAGACGCAGCGGCGCAACGTCGCCGCCGCCGCTTCTGCGCTGGTCTCCTTGGCGGAGACCCACGAGCTCGTCGTGACGCACGGCAACGGGCCCCAGGTCGGGCTCCTCGCGCTCGAGGCGGATGCCTATCACGGTGTGAAGCCGTATCCGTTGGACGTGCTCGGCGCCGAGAGCCAGGGGATGATCGGCTACCTGCTCGTGCAGGCGCTCCGCGCCGAGACCGACCACAGCGTCGTCGCAGTCCTCACGGAGGTCGTCGTGCGCGTGGGCGACCCCGCCTTCACCAAGCCGACGAAGCCGATCGGGCCCGTCTACTCCGAGGCGGAAGCTCGGCAGCTCGCCGCCGTGAACGGCTGGACCGTCGCGCGCGACGGCCCGCACTACCGGCGGGTCGTCCCGTCTCCCGAGCCGCTCGAGATCGTCGAGCTCGACGCGATCGAGACCCTGCTCGCAGTCGGCTCGATCGTCATCTGCGCCGGTGGCGGCGGCGTTCCGGTCGTGCGGCGCAACGGGCGCCTCCAAGGCGTCGAAGCGGTCGTCGACAAGGATCTGACCGCGGCGCTGCTCGCCGAGCAGCTGCACGCCGACCGGCTCGTGATGCTCACCGACGTTCCCTACGTCGAGCTTGGTTGGGGCACGAGCAGCGCGAAGCCGATTCTGCAGACCACGCCGGCGGAGCTGCGCAGGCTCGACTTCGCCTCGGGATCGATGCGCCCGAAGATCGAGGCGGCCTGCCGCTTCGTCGACCACACGGGCGGCGAGGCCGCGATCGGCGCCCTCGGTGAGCTCAGCGCAGTCGCGGCCGGCGGTGCAGGCACGCGCGTCGTCCCGGAAACCCCGGATGTCCGGTCCGGGGCGCGGTTGCAGACTGCAATTGGAAAGGAGGCCTCATGACTCTCGAAAGACATCGCTGCTCCGTCGACGGTTGCCCGAATCTCGCCGCATATGAAGTCCACCGCTACGTCTTCGACCTCGAGGAAGGGGCGGTCGCCCAGGTCGTCGACGAAAGCTGTCCGTACATCTGCGTCGAGCATGCGCTCCAGAACGAGCGCGGCGTCACGGCCGACCGCATGCCGTGGTCGATCGTCGACTATCCGCTCACGAACGCCAACAGGGCGCCCGGTATCGCGGTCTACGTCCAGCTCGAGCCTGCGTACGTCGCGTAGGCGGGCTCAGGAGCGCTGGAGGAAGGCGTTCAGCGCGTCCTTCGCGCGATGGACGACCGGGTCGCCGTGTGCGAGCAGCAGGCGGTCGAAGTCGAGGTCCAGCAACCGGCGGTATGCCTCCCGTAACCCGGCCCTGGTGCGCTCCGGCTCGTCCATGAGCTCGTCGGGAACGAAGCGCAGCGGACCGTCGGCCGGCCATCTGACGACGCCGTCCGCGACAGCGAGCGCCCGGTGCGCAGGCACGTGGAGTGCGCACTCGTCGGGACAGATCGCGTCCACCTCGTAGGCGACCACGCCTCCGGGGAGCTCGTCCTCGAAATCGAAGGGCTCGGCCGGGCCGCGCCCTTCCAGTTCGTGCACGCCGTTGCGGACGCAGTACACGGCGCATGCGAACGCATCGCGTAGCTTCCACGCATCGCGGTCGTGGTGGCGGTTGGTAAGCAGCACGTGCTGGGGCCGGCCGTGCTCGTCGAACCAGCCGAGCCCCTCCGGCGGGATCATCGGGTCGATCAGGACGCGCTCGGTTTCGAGGTAGTAGGAGCTGACGTCGCTGCCGATGCTCTCGCGACGCGCCGTCCAGTGCCAGAGACCGGGGGCGATCTCCTCCATGCAGGCGAGCGTAGCGCGCCGCACGCCGGGCGCAACCCCCGCGCGCAGGCCACGTACCCGAGGTCGTCTTCCCTGCCGCCGGCTGCTGGACGACTACGACACGTCGCCTCTAACGAAGGGGCCGCGTGGCCGTTTCCGCTGCTCGCCGGCGCGAACGCCATCCGTCCGCCTGATCGGTACCTCCCCGGATGCGCCCGTCGTCGGCGCGCGCAAACGTGACTGGTGGCGGTGTCCGAGGAGGTGTTCGTGGTCCCGCTCGCGCGTCGGAACCTGTTCGTCGAGAAAGGGCGCTTCGCGATGTCGGTCGCGGGTGTCGCCTTCGCGGTCGTCCTCGTGCTCATCGTCGTCAGCCTCTATCGAGGATGGAGCGACGTCGGCCGCTTCTACGAGCGGCTTCCTGGACAGGTGTGGGTCTCGCAGCCGGGAACGAGCGATCCGTTCCACTCGACCTCGTTCCTGGCGCGGGCGGACGCGCGCCGCGCGGCGTCCATTCCCGGTGTGCGCGCGGTCATTCCCGTCTATGCGCGTCACATCGCGTTCTCCCGCCGGGGCAAGACGCTCGATGTCTTCGCGATGGCTCTCGCGGTGCCTGCATCTCTTCGCTCCAGTGCGGGGACGTATTGGCTGCCGCGCGGGACGATCGACGTCGACCGGGTGCTCGCCGCTCAGGCATCGGTCGGCGTCGGGGGCACGATCGACGTCCTCGGTCGGCGGTTGCGCGTGATCCGGATTCACCACGGCGGCAACAGCATCTTCCAGACCGCGTTCCTGAACGCTGGCGACGCGCGCGCACTGTTCGGCATCGACGGTCTCGTCAACTTCTTGCTTCTCGACCTGCGATCGGGAACGGACCCGGCGCGCGTATCCGCATTCGTTCCGCGCGTGCTGCCCGGGACGGAGGCCCACACGGCCGTGCAGTTTGCGACCAGCTTCGGCGATCGCGTCACCTCCGGGTTTCTCGCGGTCGTCGGCGTGCTCGTCGGGATCGGCTTCGTCGTCGGCGGCGCCGTGATCGCGCTGACGACGTACACCGCGATCGTCGAACGTGCGCGCGAGTTCGGCGTGTTGAAGGCGATCGGTGCGCGTGGAGGCTTCCTCTATCGGGTCGTGCTCGAGCAGAGCCTCATCGTCGGTGTCCTCGGCTCGGCCCTCGGTATCCTCGCGACGGTCCTCGTGACGCGTCTCCTGAGCGACTCGGTGCCGGAGTTCATCACCGTTCTGCGCCCGCTGGATGCGTTGGGAGTGTTCGGCGCCGCGCTCGTGACGGCGGTCGCGGCGTCGTATGTGCCCGTGCACCGCATCGAGCGAATCGACCCGGCGGAGGTGTTCCGGCCGTGAGTGCGGAGCCGCTCCTACGCGTCGAAGACGTCTCGAAGACATTCGGCTCCGGTCGCACAGCGGTGCGCGCGGTCGACGGCGTGAGCTTCGTCACCTCGGGCGGCGAGGTTACGCTCGTCATGGGTCCGTCGGGCTCCGGAAAGACGTCCCTGCTGAGCATGATCGGCGGCATTCTCCGGCCGACCGCCGGCCGGGTCTCGATCGGCGGCGTCGAGGTGACCTCACTCGGGCGGCGCGCGTTGCCGGCCGTACGCCGCGAGCTCGTCGGCTTCGTCTTCCAGACATTCAACCTGCTCGAGTCGCTCTCGGCATGCGAGAACGTCGAGATCGCGCTGAACATCGCCGGGCTGCGGGGCGCCGCCGCAAGGGAACGGGCGCGGCGGCTCCTCTGCGAGGCGGGGCTCGAAGCGCGGCTCGACTTCAACGCCGCGGATCTGTCGGCCGGAGAACGGCAACGGGTCGCAATCGCGCGGGCGCTGGCGAACCGGCCGCGTCTGCTACTCGCCGACGAGCCGACCGCCAACCTCGACACGGGGGCCGGACGCGAGGTGATGCGGCTGCTGCGCGAGCTGACGCAGATGAAAGGACATGCTGCGGTCGTCGTCTCCCATGACCCGCGCCTGCGCAGGATCGCCGACACCGTTCTCCGGCTCGAGGACGGACGGCTTCGGCAGCCCTCGCACCCACCGCATGTACGTGTCGCTTGACGACTGATCCCGCGAACGCGCTCAGACGTCGAGAACGACGTGGCCGTACCAGCGCCCTTGCCGGCGGCAGAGCTCGAGGTCCTCGAGCGCCACGGCTTTGATCAAGTGGCGGGGGCGGCCGTGGTCGCCCTCGACCGTCGCATGGATGCCCCCGCCGCGCACGTCGAGCTCGACCACGCGCCGCGGCACGAAGGCATGCACCTCCGCGAGAAAGACCAGCTCCTCGATCCAGTCCGCGAGAAGCCGCGGCGGATCGTCTTCCGGGGCGAGGTCGATCGTGCGACGCTGCGGTCTTCCGTGCACGCCGGTCCCGTCGACGAGCTCACGAAACGCAGTCGCCGCCTGCGCGAACACCCCGGCCTCGCTGTCGGCTTCCAGCTCGAGCTCGAGCTCTCCCACGTGCTCGATGAACCGGTGGATCTGCATCTGCGAACAGCATCGCGCGCTCGGGACGCCCGCCCCTTCGTAGTTGCCCGCACCGGTCAGGCTGTAACGGGATTGCGCCGCTGCCTCGCCCGGCGGAGCTCGTCTGCTCCCCAGACGACGAGCGGCTACGCGCCCTCGGCGTCGACGAGGTCGTCCTCACAGGCCAGCACACGCACATCTGCATCCGGCACAGCGCGTACGGCGCGCTGCTCGCCGGGTATCGAATCACGGTGCCGCGCGATGCAGTGTGCGCGTTCGAAGGCGTGGACGAAGACCAGGCGCTCGAGTACCTGCGTGACGTCTACGGCGCCCACGTGACGTCGGTCGCGGAGCTCGTCGGCCACCCGGTCGCGGCTGCGGCGGGTCCGACCCTGCCCCTCGGCGCCGACTACGACAGCGGCGCGGTGCTCGAGCACGAGCCCTAGTCGTGCAGAAAGGGTTACCCCTTGACGACGCCGAGCGGCTCGAGGCGGGCGACGCGGCGGGCGAGGCCTGCCTGCTCGACAACCTGCACGACCCGGTCGACATCCTTGTAGGCGAAGGGCGCCTCTTCGGCAAGACCGGAGTTGGAGGGGCAGCGGACGACGATGCCGCGCCCTGCGAGCTCGTGGCGCAGCTGGGCGCCGGTCGTCTGCCGACGCGCGCCCGTCCGGCTCATCCTGCGCCCGGCCCCGTGGCAGGCGCTGCCGAAGGAGCGCTCGAGCGAGCCCGGCGAGCCGGCGAGCACGAAGCTCGCCGTGCCCATGCTGCCCGGGATGAACACCGGCTGGCCGACGTCGCGCACCTCGGTTGGAATGTCTGCGTGCCCGGCTGGGAAGGCGCGCGTCGCGCCCTTGCGGTGGACGAGCAGACGCCGGCCTCCGTGCGTCTCGAGCTTGGCGACGTTGTGGGCGACGTCGTACACCTGCCGCGTCTCCTCGGCGACCTCGTGCCCGAGGATCCGCCGCACCGCCTGGCGGACCTCGTGTGCGATCGCGTGCCGGTTCGCCCAGGCGAAGTTGGCCGCCGCCGCCATTGCCGCGAGGTACGCGCGTCCCTCCGGTGAGGACTGCGGCGCGCAGGCGAGTTGCCGGTCCGGGAGCTCGATCCCGTAGCGGTGCTGCACGCTTTCCATGACGCGGACGTAGTCGGTGCAGACCTGGTGCCCGAGGCCGCGCGAGCCGGAGTGGATCAGCACCGTCAGCTGACCCGGCGCAAGGCCGAAGGCGCGTGCCGTATCCGGGTCGACGATCTCGGCGACGTGCTCCAGCTCGACGAAGTGGTTTCCCGCGCCCATCGTTCCGAGCTGGCCACGGCCCCGCGCCTTCGCCCGTTCGGACACGGCGGCAGGATCGGCGCCGGACAGGCGGCCGCGCGACTCCGTGTGCTCGACGTCCGCGATCGTGCCGACGCCGAGCTCCTCGACGAGCATCCGCGGCCCCTCCACCAGCAGGCGGTCGAGCGTCGCTTCGTCGAGCACGAGCTCGCCGTGCTTACCTGCGCCGGCGGGGACGGAGCGCGCGATCTCGTGCACGAGCAACTCCCGCCTCGTGCCCAGCTCTTGCTCCGTGAGGGGGAGCACCAGGAGGCGCACCCCGCAGTTGATGTCGTAGCCGACTCCGCCGGGGGAGACCACACCGTCCGGCGGCTCGGTCGCCGCCACGGCGCCTACAGGGAATCCGTATCCCTGGTGGACGTCCGGCATCGCGAGCGCCGCCTCGACGATCCCGGGCAGGGTGGCGACGTTCTCGAGCTGCCAGAGCGAGCGGTCGCCCTGGATCGCCTCGAGCAGATCGCGGTCGGCGAACACCCGCGCAGGCACCCGCATGTCGGCCCGCGCCGACGCCGGGATCTCCCACAGCGTGTCGTCGAGACGGGTCACGTGGGTGAGGGCAGCGACGCTCACGACCAGAGCATTCCCCTTCGGCGGTCGGTTCCCATCCGCGCCGCCGCGGATGGGAGCGGCCCGTCGAGGCATTAGCCTCGAAGCAGTGACCCGAAGCCATCTGTTCATTCGCGTGAGGCCCGGTCGCCGCGACGAGCTGATCCGCGCGCTCGACCGCCTCGAGCTCCTGACCGCGGTGCGGCATCAGCCCGGCTTCCTCGCAGCCGAGATCCAGGTTCCCGCCGAGGACGACGACCATCTGCTCGTCTGGAGCGCGTGGGCAAGCCCGGAGCACCACGAGCGTTGGCTCTCCAGCTCGGACTACGAGCAGATGCTTCGCGAGACCGACGAGCTGCGCGCCGACATGCCGGACGTGCACGTCTACCGCGTCGTCGACGCCGTCCAGTCGTAGGGAGCTACATCCCGATGTCCGCGATCTGCGCCGCGCAGACCGCGAGCATGTCCTCGGTGCGGAGGCGCAGTGACGTCTCGTGCACGCCGGCCTCGACGATCACGTGGTCGGTGCCGGTCAGGGTGCGGTCGACCACCACACGGTCGCCGGCAGGGCCGCCGAACGGCGGCACCGCGCCGAGCTCGAATTGGGGATAGGCGCTCGCGAGGTCGCTCTCGCTCAGGAACTGCACGCCTCGAGCTCCGACGGCCTCGGCCAGCTTCCCGAGAGCGAGCCTGCTCGTCGCGGGGACGACAGCCCGGATGCACGTGCCGTCTTCGTCTCGGACGATCAGCGTCTTCGCCACCGTCTGCGCGAGCACGCCGAGCGCCCGCGCCTCCGAGACTGCCGTCATCGTCCGCCGGTGCGGAAGCACCTCGAACTCGATGTCGGCCTCGCGGAGCAGGTCGACCAGTTCCTGCACGCTCTCGGGCTTCGGCGTCGGTGCCCGCCGCCGTTCGCGCCGGGATCGTCTCCGGATCGTCGTTCCCTCGCTCGGATAGAGCATCGTCGTATGACCGTCCTCCCAGCGCACCAGGTAGTGCCGGTGCTCGGGAGCGCCGAGCACCTCCATGATCTCGCCGGTTCGACCCGGGTCTCCGACCCGCCGGCCGCTTACCTCGACGACGTCGCCCGCGGCGACCTCCGTCGGTGCTCCGATCTCAGCCATGTCGCGCCTCCTTCGCTCGCTCAGTGGATCGTCGCGTCCCGCCGTCCGGCGCGCATCCGAAGAACGCACCGATTCGCATGCTTCAGGCAGGCGACTCAGGGGCGCCCCTGATGGCCGCTTTCCGACTCGGGCGGATGCTGGACACACCATGTCCGCCACCCTGGACGAATGTGCCGGGGCGGACGGCTTCTTCGGCGTCCGTCTGGAGTCGATCGGCGGGCTGGGAGCGAACCTGGCCGGGCAGATGCTTGCCGAGGCGGGCGTCCTTCGGCAGGGGCTGAACGGCTCGCACTTCTCCTCGTACGGGTCTGAGAAGAAGGGGACGCCGGTGAAGTCGTTCGTCCGATTCTGCGCGGGCGACCGGGAGATCCGCGTGACGAGCCCAATCGAGTGGGCGCAGGTCATCGCCGTCTTTCACGAGGCGATGGCCGTGTCGTCGGACGCGATCGCCGGGCTCGCCGAGGACGGGACGGTGATCGTCAACACCGCCGCGACGCCCGTCGATCTCCGTGAGCGGCTCGAGCTCGATGCGGGCACCGTCGGCACGATCGACGCGCTCGCGATCGCGGTGGAGGAGAAGACGCGCGTGAACACCGCGATGCTCGGCGCTGTCACGGCATGTTGTCCGTTCCTCGATCCGGATGCGGTCCGCGAGACGATTCGGGCGACGTTCGCCCGTCGGCATCCGGAGGTGGTCGACGCGAACATCCGCACCTTCGACCGCGGATACGGGGAGCTTCGACGCAGGCGATACGTGACCGACAAGCCTCGCGGGGCGCGCCTCCCAACGGCCGCGCCGCCGCCGGCGTTCGGCTACCTCGACGCGCCCATCGGCGGAGCGATCCTCGAGCCGGCCAACAGCATCCTCAAGAACATGAGCACCTCGCGCGAGGGGTTCGTTCCCGAGCTCCTGCTCGAGAAGTGCGTGCACTGCGGCCTGTGCGACATCGTCTGCCCCGACCTGTGTCTGGTGTGGGAGGAGAGCGCCGAGGGAGTGCGGCTGCTCGGTGTCGACTACCGCTACTGCAAGGGGTGCCGCAAGTGCGTCGACGCGTGCCCGACCGGCGCGCTCGTCGAGCGCCGAGAGGAGCCCGGCTGGGCCGAGGCTCACAGGGTGCCGCTGTTCGCGGAGGTGAGCTGACGTGGCGATCGCCGAGACACTGAAGATGCCGGTCCAGGTGACCGGGTTCCGGAGCGGGAACGAGATGGCCGCATTGTCGGCGGAGCACATCGGGTTCCACCTCATGGGCTACTACCCGATCACCCCGTCGACCGAGATCGCCGAGATCCTGGACGAGCGCAAGGCGGAGGGAGCGCACCGGATGGTGATGGTCCCCGCCGACGGCGAGCACGGCGCCGCCGGGATCTGCTACGGAGCGTCCGTCGGCGGCGGAAGGGTGTTCAACGCCACGAGCGCGCAGGGCCTGCTGTATTCGCTCGAGCAGCTTCCCGTCCAATCCGGGACGCGCTTCCCGATGCTGCTCGACCTCGCGACCCGGACCGTGAGCGGGCCGCTCGACATTCGCGGCGACCACTCGGACCTCTACTTCGCGTTGAACACGGGCTGGCTGATCCTCCTCGCGCGCGACCCGCAGGCCGTCTACGACCTCAACATCTGTGCGCTCCGTGCCGCCGAGCGCGCCGACGTGCGCCTCCCGGCGATCGTCGCCTACGACGGCTTCTTCACCAGCCATCAGAAGCGCCGGGTCCACACCTTCGAGGACGCAACGATCGTTCGCGACTTCCTCGGCCCGTTCCAGGAGTCGATTCGCGTGCTCGATCCCCGGCACCCGGTGACGGTCGGGCCGTACATGAACGATCCGGATCTCATCAACAACAAGTACCAGCTCCACCTTGCGATGCAGGCCGCATTGCACGCACTGCCGCGCATCTTCGAGGAATACGCGCAGCTGAGCGGACGCTATTACCCGCTCGTCGACCGTTACCGGATGGACGACGCCGAGGTGGCGCTGCTGCTCCTCAACTCGGCGGCAGAGACGGCGAAGGACGCCGCCGATCGCCTGCGCGAAGACGGCGTTCGAGCAGGTGTCGTCAGCCTCAACGTGCTGCGCCCCTTCCCCGCCGAAGAAGTCCGCCGCGTGCTGCGCCATGTGCGGGCGCTCGTCATCGGCGAGCGCGGCGACTCGTATGGATCCGGCGGCGGCAACGTCGCCCACGAGGTGAAGGCGGCCCTGCAGGAGGACCGGACGAACCAGACCGTCTGCCTCAACCGCATCTACGGGCTCGGCGGCCGCGACTTCACCGTCGAGGACGCGGTCGCGCTGTTCCGACTCGCGCTCGACGCCGGCGGGCGGGGGACGATGCCGCCGCCGTTCGACTATTACGGGGTCGAGCCGGGGGATCCCGATCATCGACCGCGCCGCCCGGGCCTGCCGCCGCTTGCGCGCGAGCAGACGACGAGCGGCCTGATCCACGTCGCGCAGGACGAGAGCACAGGTCGGTTGCGCGTCGAGGCGCCGCCGGCGTGGCAGCTGGCGGCGAGGCCGAAGCGGGTCGCGCCGGGCCACGGAGCCTGTCCGGGCTGCGGCGTCTTCCCTGCGCTCGACCAGTTCCTGCGCGGCATCGAGGGCGACGTCGTCGTCCTCTACCAAACCGGCTGCGCGATGGTCGTCAGCACGGGCTACCCGTATACGTCTCACCGGGTCACCTACGTGCACAACCTCTTCCAGAACGGAGCCGCCACGCTCGGCGGCCTGGTGGAGATGTTCCACGAGCGGCGGCGCCGAGGCGAGCTTCCCGCCGGCGACGACATCACCTTCGTGATGGTCACCGGCGACGGCGGGATGGACATCGGCACGGGCGCTGCGATCGGCGCCGCGCTGCGCAACCACCGGCTGGTCATCGTCGAGTACGACAACCAGGGCTACATGAACACGGGCGCGCAGCTCTCCTACTCGACGCCGCTCGGCCACCGGACGTCGACGAGCAACGTCGGGCCGGGCGAGCACGGCAAGTCCTTCCACCACAAGGACATGCCGCAGATCATGGCGGCGACCAACATCCCGTACGTCTTCACCGGCGTCGAGGGGATGCCCGACGATCTGCTCGCCAAGGGCGCCAAGGCGCAGTGGTACGCGCAGAACGAGGGGATGGCGTACGGCAAGCTGCTCATCTCCTGCCCGCTCAACTGGCTGACGGCCGACGATGCCGGCGTGAACGTCGTCCGCGCCGCCGTCGACAGCTGCTTCTTCCCGCTGTACGAGATCGAGCGGCACAAGACGGCCATCACCTACGACCCCGATGCGATCGGTCGCCGCATCCCGGTCGCGCAGTGGCTCGGTCTCATGGGCAAGACCAAGCACCTCTGCCGGCCCGAGTTCGCGGCCGAGCTCGCCCAGATCGAGGACGAGGTCGATCGCCGCTGGCAGCGCCTGAAGGCGATGCACGACCACCCGCTCCTGTGATGGCAAGGGTCATCGACACCCGTGAGCTGACACCGGTGACGAAGCTCCTCGTCCTCGAAGCGCCGCTCGTGGCCCGGCACGCGGAGCCGGGACAGTTCGTGATCGTGCGGGTCGACGCCCACGGCGAGCGCGTCCCCATCAGCCTCACCGACTTCGACGCGATCGCCGGCACGATCACGGTCGTCGTCCAGCAGGTCGGGAAGACGAGCGGGCTGATCTGCGCGCTGGAGCCCGGCGACGAGGTGCTCGACCTCGCCGGCCCGCTGGGCCGGCCGGTGGACCTACCGGCCGAGGGTCATGCCGTGCTCGTCGCGGGCGGGTTCGGAGCGGGGGCGATCTATCCGCTCGCGCGCGAGCTGCAGGCACGCCCCGTGCTCGTGAGCGTCATCGTCGGCGCTCGCACGGCGGAGCTGGTCGTCCTGCGCGACCTGCTCGAGCCTGCGTGCGACGAATTCCTCGTCTGCACCGACGACGGCTCGCTCGGCCACCACGGGTTCACCGCGCAGCTGCTCGCGGAGCGGCTCGAAGGCGGAGCACAGTTCACGGACTGCTTCGCAGTCGGGCCGATGGCGATGATGCGCGCGGTCGCGGAGGTGACGCGTCCGTACGGGCTGCGCACGCAGGTCTCGCTCGACCCGATCATGCTCGACGGGACCGGCATGTGCGGCGCGTGCCGCGTCACCGTCCGCGGCGAGACGAAGCTCGCGTGCGTCGACGGTCCCTTCTTCGACGCGCATGCGGTCGATTTCGACGAAGCGGTCGTGCGCTCGAAGATGTACGTGGACGAGGAGCGGGCCGCAGCCGCGTTGGTGGGAGCGCGCTGATGCCGCTCGTCTACCCCACCAAGACGGCGATGCCGACTCTCGACCCGGTCGAACGGCGTGCATGCTGGGACGAGGTGGCCGTGGGCTACACGGTCGAGCGGGCGCTTGCCGAGGCGCGCCGCTGCATCCAGTGCCAGGACCCGCTGTGCGAGCAGGGCTGCCCCGTCGGCGTGCCCATCCGCGAGTTCATCCGGCGCGTCGCGGTCGAGGACTTCGCCGGCGCCGCCGCCGTCATTCGCACGCGGAACGTGCTGCCGGCGATCTGCGGCCGCGTCTGTCCCGTCGAGCATCAATGCGAGGCGCGGTGCGCCGTGCTCGGCCGGCTCGAGCCGGTCGGCATCGGGCGGCTCGAGCGCTTCGTCGCCGACTGGGAGCGAGCACACCCGCGCAACGGCGCCGTCCCCGGCGTTGCGTCGCGGGCCGAGAAGGTCGCCGTCGTCGGATCCGGCCCCGCCGGCCTGACGGCAGCCGGAGATCTCGCGCAGCTCGGGTACCGCGTGACCGTCTTCGAGGCCCTGCACGCGATCGGCGGCGTTCTCCGCTACGGCATCCCCGAGTTCCGCTTGCCCAAGGCCATCGTGGACGAGGACGTGGCCCGGCTGCGCGACCTCGGTGTCGACTTCGAGACGAACGTCGTCGTCGGCAAGACGGTCACGCTCGACGAGCTGCTCGGGGAGCTAGGCTTCGCCGCCGTCTTCATCGGCACAGGTGCGGGCTCGCCGAAGTTCCTGCGCGTCCCCGGCGAGAACCTGAAGGGCGTCTACTCGGCGAACGAGTACTTGACGCGCGTGAATCTGATGCGCGCGTACTCGTTCCCCGACTACGACACACCGGTGAAGCGACCCACGCACGCAGTCGTCGTCGGCGCCGGCGACACCGCAATGGACGCCGTCAGAGTCTCCATCCGGCTGGGAGCGGAGGAGGCGCGCGTCGTGTACCGGCGCAGCGAGAACGAGATGGGCGCGCGCGAGGAGGACTACCGGCGGGCGGTCGAAGAGGGCGCGATCTTCGAATGGTTGACCTTGCCGACGCGCTTCGTCGGGGACGAAGACGGCCGGGTCCGCGGGGTCGAGTGCGTCCGGACGAGGCTCGCCGAGCCCGACGAGAGCGGACGAAGTCGCCCGATAGTCATCCCAGGGTCCGAGACCGTCATCGAGGCGAACCTCGTCGTCATCGCCCTCGGCACGAATCCCAATCCGCTTCTTCCGCAAACGACTCCGGGCCTGGCGACGGACGCGCACGGCTGCGTCGTCTCCGATCGCGAGACCGGGGCGACGAGCCGTGCCGGCGTCTACGCAGGCGGCGACATCGCCACGGGCGCGGCCACCGTCATCCTCGCGATGGGGGCGGGCCGGCGCGCGGCCACCGCCATCGACCACTACCTGAGAGAAGAGGTGAACCATGGAGACCATCTCGCCTGACTCGACCGGCTTCGTCCCGCACGCGAACATGGCTTCGACGCTCTTCGTCGACCGTCTCGATGCGGGCAAGCGGCTTGCAGCTCGACTCGCCGGTGAAGGCACACCGGAGACCGTCGTGGTGGCTCTCTCCCACGGCGGCGTCGAAGTCGCCGTCGAGATCGCGCGTGAGCTCGATGCACCGGTCGACATGCTGGTCGTGCGCAAGATCCGCTACCCCGGTGCTCCCCAGCGCGTCCTCGGCGCGGTCGCTCCCGGTTATGCGACCTACGTCCACACGCGCGCCGATCTCAGCCACCGGCGGCTCGCGATCGCGACCGCCGACGCACGCGTCGAGCTCGAGCACGTCGAGAACAAGCTGCACGGCCACCGGCATCCGCTGGACGTGCGCGACCGGGACGTGCTGCTCGTCGACGACGGGATCACGAGCGGGGCCCGGATGGTCACCGCCGCCCGGTGGGCGCGGACGGAACGCGCGAAGCACATCACGGTCGCCGTTCCCCTCTCCTCCGTGGAAGGGGCCGAGCTCGTCCGCGCGGAGGCCAACCGCTTCATCTGCCTGCACGAGCTCACCTCGCTCGGAGCGGTGGGCATCTGGTACGAGGAGTTCGAGCCGCTCACAGACGACGACGTGCTCCGCCTCCTCGACGAGGCCGACCGGGAGCGGGCGATCGCCGAGCCCCTCGACAAGCAGCGGCAGCACCGGTTCCACCTTCCTCACAGGAGTCACCCATGAGCGCGATCCATGTCAAGTTCGCCCGACCCGGCGATGCCCATGCATTCGCCGAGCTGGGCGCCCACGGCCTCCACCGAACGCAGAAGCTGCACGACGGCGACCTCGAAGTCGCGTGCCGGATCGGCGAGGAGGAGGAGGTGATGCGCGAGGTCGGGCACGCTCTCGACGACTGGCTCGAGGAGCGTGAGCTGCCATTCACGCCCGACGCGATCGACGGGCACACGATCGTCGTTCGCCCTCCCGCCGACTAGCGCGAGGCATGACGAAGATCGCGCTGCTGACGAGTCTCGTCGTCGTGACCGTGCTTGCGGCGCCTTCGCGGGCGAGCGCGCCGCCGGTCGGCCCCCTGCCGCCCAGCCCGGTGACGACGATCACGACGGTGACGCAGGAGCTCGTCTCGTTCGCGCTGCCGCGCGGAGAGTCCGGGCTCGTATGGCGAACCGCACGCGACTCCAATCCGGCGGTCGCGCGCGAGTTCGCGGAAGGGGACATTCCGGGAAACATCACGGTCGTCGTCTTCCTCGCCCATAGAGCCGGGACGACCGACGTCGCATTCGGCCTGACGAACGACGAGCACATCAAGGCATTCCGCGCCGCCCGCTACCACCTCATCGTGAAGCCTCGGCCCTGACGCGTCGTCGGGAAGGCGGCACGGTCTCGTGACCGATCGGCCTCTACCGTGCCCTCATGGCGACGAGAACGGCGACACCCTGGGGACCCGCAGATGTCGTCGAAGAGCTGACGGTGCGGCAGCAATCCGGGGACCAGCGCTTCGCCTCGCTCGTGCAGTTGCTGGAGACGCGCGAGGGTGAGCGGCTCGTACGGTTTGCGTATTCGACCGACGGCCGTGCCCGCCGCGGCCCGGTGACGTTCCGAGCGCGCGACATCTCTCGGCTGCGGTCGCAGCTCGCGCAGCATCCGGCGCTCGCGGAGGCGCTCGGGATGTAGCTACGCCTCGAGAACGTCGACGAGCGCGTCGACGACGCGCGGGTCGAACTGCGAGCCGGCGCAGGCGTGGAGCTCTGCGATCGCATCATCGCGTGACAGGCGCTTCCGGTAGGCGCGGTCGGTCGTCATCGCGCTCCAGGCGTCGCAGGCGGACACGATGCGCGCCGCGACCGGGATCTGCTCGCCCGCGAGGCGATCGGGGTAGCCGCCGCCGTCCCAGCGCTCGTGCGAGGAGCGGACGATCTGCCCCACCTCGCCGAGAAGGCCGCCGACCTGGGCGAGCATCTCCTCGCCGAGGATGGTGTGCATGTTGATCAGCGCGCGCTCGTCGTCGTCGAGCGGGCCGGGCTTGTTGATGATCTCGGCGGGGATCTTCACCTTCCCGACGTCGTGCAGCAGCGCCGCGAGCTCGGCATGGCGCCGTGTCCGTGCATCGAGGCCGAGCGTGTCCGAGACCCCGAGGACGAGGTCGACGACGTCGCGGCTGTGAGTGCCGGTGTATTCGTCGTCGGCCTCGATCATCTCCCCGAGGAGCATCGCCGTCCCACGGTAGGCGCTCGAGAGCTCGAGCGCGTGGTCGAGCCGGCGCTGCCGTTCCTGTGCGAAGAAATGCAGGAGCCAGACGAGGGGGAGCACGAGGAGAGGGCCCCACGGGCGGCCGGCCGCGGCGATCGCGACGACGAGCGCGACGGGGCTGAGCGCAGCATCGACCAGCGCCGTCTCGCGCATCGACTTCAGGTGCTCGCGCACCGGAACGCGGTAGGCAGTGCGGGACCAGATCGACGTCGCCGAGAAATCGACGACGAGCTGAGCGGCGAGCGCGGCCACGTAGAGGGGCGCGTCGCGCCAGGACGGCTGGCGGAGGCCGGCCAGAGCCAGGACGACGGCGGGGCCGAGCGAGTACCAGGCGTTCGCGATGTCGATCGGGATGTGGCTGAGGGGATGCGTACGCCGGTAGAGCTGCCCTACGACGTACCCGGCCGCGACGAGCAGCGGCACGGCCCGCACCGGGAGGACGAAGAACATAGGGATGAGCACGAGCTGCGTCGGCTGGGCGAAGTTGTTCCGCACCTCGAACTGCACACGGGACGCGAAGCCGTAGGCGGCGACTGCGAGCACGGCCGCCAGCGGCGAGAAATGCCGTGACGCGGGCAGGAGGACCGCGCATGCGACGGCCACGACGACGAACGCCGCCGCCATCCCGAGCGCCACCTTCTCCGAGGCTCCGCCCAGGCGCCGCTTCGCGCGTGCGCGCGCATGCTCGACGAGCTCGGTTGCGAGCAGGTCGTGCGAGATGTCGCCGGCCGCAACGGCGTCCACGCTGAGATTGTCCACTCGAAAAAGGCCTCCGCGAGTACCTCGGACGAGGGAAATCGATGGAGGATCCCTACGAAGGGTGATCGCGCTCTCCCGGGTGACGCAACAGGCTGTGAGCGTCTTTCTGTTCTGCGGCGAATTCGAGGTGGCGGCGGTGGTCAAGCGGCTCTTTCTTGCTCTTGCGGCGTGCGTGTGCGTCGCCGTCGTTGCGGCACCGGTCGGCAGTGCGTCCCGGGCGGGTCTGCTCACGTGCCCGGCGAGTCTGCACCCGTTTGCGCAGTTCGGCGACGCCAAGACGTATTTCGGCTTCACGAACAACGGCTTCGAGAACGGCAGCGGCGGCTGGAGCCTGTCCGGCGCGTCGGTCGTGAGCGGCAACGAGCCGTGGCAGGTCAACGGCTCCGGCCGCAGCTCGCTCGCGATCGCTCCCGGCGGCACAGCGTCGAGCCCGCACGTGTGTGCGGCTCTGCTCGCGCCCGCCTGGCGCATGTTCGCGAAGTCGAACGGCGCGAACGGCTCGCTTCGCGCCCAGATCGTCTTCTACGGGCTGCTCGGGAACGTCACCGGCATCCTCAATGTCACGAGCTTCGACCCCTCCGACTACGGCAGCTGGGAGCCCAGCGCGGACGTGCCCTCGCTCCTCTCGCTTCCGATCGCAACCGTCTCGGCGCAGCTGCGGCTGACGAACACCGGCTCCAGCGGCACCTGGCAGGTCGACGACGTCTTCGTCGATCCCTGCGGGATGCGCGGCTGAGCGAAGGCGCTAGGCAGCGGCCAAGGCGCGGTCGCGCGCCGACTCGACGAGTGACGCGAGCACCAGCGCACCGTCCGCCGACCCCAGCAGGGGGTCGACGGCGTGCTCGGGGTGCGGCATGAGGCCGAGCACATTCCCGGCCTCGTTGCACACACCGGCGATGTCGTCCACAGAACCGTTCGGGTTGTCCCGGTAGCGAAAGACGACCTGTGCCGGGTCGAGGTCCGGGGGCGCGACATAGCGGCCGTCGCCGTGCTTCACGGGAATCGTGAGCATCTGCCCCTCGCTGCAGCGAGCCGTGAAAGGCGTGTCGGAGCGCTCGACGCGCAGCGAGACGTCGCGGCAGACGAAGCGCAGCGACTCGTTCTGCAGCAGAAGACCGGGCAGGAGGCCGGCCTCGCAGAGGATCTGGAAGCCGTTGCAGATGCCGAGCACGAGCCCTCCCGCCGCCGCGAACTCGCACACCGCCGCCGTCGCCCGCGAGAAGCGCGCAATGGCGCCGCAGCGCAGGTAGTCGCCGTACGAGAAGCCTCCGGGGAGCACCACGGCGTCGAGCGACGGGAGCAGACGCTCGCCGTGCCACACCGGCACCGCCTCCGCGTCGAGCGCGCCCAGCGCCCAGAGCGCGTCACGATCGTCCTGCGAGCCCGGGTAGGTGACGACGCCGATACGCGGTTGTGGATGCGCCATCAGGTCTGAAGCTCGATCTCGTACGACTCGATCAGCGGATTCGCGAGCAGCTGCTCGCACATCTTCTCCACCTGTGCGCGCGCCGACGCCTCGTCGTCGCCGGAGACCTCGAGGTCGACGACCTTGCCCACCCGCGCACCCGACACGGCGAAGCCGAGGTGCGCGAGCGCGCGCTCGACCGCTTCGCCCTGCGGGTCGAGGATGCCCTCCTTCGGCCTGACGAGGACCGTCGCCTTCATCCGAGCACGACGGACGGATCGTCGAGATAGGCCTGGAAGGGGATCGTCGTCAGCCGCTCGAACGCCTCGACGTATTTCGCCCGTGTCGCCTGCACGACCTCGGCCGGCAGCTCCGGACCGGGATAGGTCTTGTCCCAGCCCGTCGTCTCGCAGAAGTCGCGGACGTACTGCTTGTCGAAGCTGTCCTGGGCGCGGCCGGGCTCGTACGATGCGCCCGGCCAGAAGCGGGAAGAGTCCGGCGTCAACGCCTCGTCGCCGAGAACGAGGTGCCCGTGCGGATCGAGGCCGAACTCGAACTTCGTGTCGGCGATGATGATCCCCGCGTCCCACGCATGCTCCGCCGCCGTCGTGTAGAGACGGATGGCGACATCCTCGACTTCGCGGAGCCGTGCGTCGCCGACGAGCTCGGCCGCCTGCTCGCGCGTGATGTTCTCGTCGTGGCCGGTCTGCGCCTTCGTCGCCGGTGTGAAGATCGGCGCCGGGAGCCGGTCCGATTCCCTCAGCCCCTCCGGCAGCGTGTGCCCGGAGGTCGCGCCGGTCGCCTTGTAGTCCTTCCAGCCGGAGCCGGCGAGATAGCCGCGGACGACGCATTCGATGGGGAGCATCTGCAGCTTCCGGCATTCCATCGACCGGCCGTCGTCGCGGATCGCGAGCATGTGGTTCGGGACGATCGAGCGGAGCAGCGTGAACCAGAAGCCGGAGAGCCCCGTGAGCACGCGGCCTTTGTCCGGGATCTCGGTCGGGAGAACGACGTCGAAGGTGGAGATGCGGTCGCTTGCGACGAGCAGCAGACGGTCGTCGTCGAGGGCGTAGAGCTCGCGGACCTTTCCGGACCCGACGTGAACGGCTTCAGGCATGGGCTGGCTCCTTCAGGCGGTTGAAGACGGTGTCGACGTGTTTCGTGTACGCGTCGAGGTCGAAGACGGCGTCGGGGTCGACGCGGGACGAGATCTCGTGGTCCGCGCGCACGAGCTCGCGGAAGTCGAGCTCCTCGTCCCATGCGCGCATCGCGTTTCGCTGCACGAGGCGGTAGGCGTCGTCGCGCTCGAGCCCTGACTCGACGAGCGCGAGCAGGACGCGCTGGCTGAAGAACAGATAGTGGCTCGACTCGAGGTTGCGCCGCATCCGCTCGACGCGCACGACGAGCCCCTCGACCAGCCACGCGAAGCGGTCGAGCATGTAGTCGAGCGCGAGGAACGCGTCGGGGATGACGACGCGCTCGGCGGACGAGTGCGAGATGTCGCGCTCGTGCCAAAGCGCGACGTTCTCGAGCCCGACCAGGGACGCTCCGCGGACGACGCGTGCGAGCCCGCAGATGCGCTCGGCGACAACCGGGTTGCGCTTGTGCGGCATCGCAGACGAGCCCTTCTGCCCCTTGCCGAACGGCTCCTGCACCTCGGCCACCTCCGTCCGCGCGAGGTGGCGGATCTCGAGCGCGAACGTGTCGAGCGACGACGCGACGACCGCGAGCGCGCACAGGAGCTCGGCGTGGCGGTCGCGCTGGATGATCTGCGTCGACGTCGGCGCCGGTTCGAGGCCGAGCCGCTCGCACGCGATCCGTTCGACCTCGGGATCGGTGGCGGCGTACGTCCCGACGGCGCCGCTGAGCTTGCCGACGCGCATCCCCTCGAGCGCGCGCGCGACGCGGGCTCGCCCGCGATCGAGCTCGAACGCCCAGCCGAGGAGCTTCAGCCCGAACGTCGTCGGCTCGGCGTGGACGCCGTGCGTGCGGCCCATCTGGATGGTGTGCCGGTGCTCCTCCGCGCGGGCGACGACGACGGCGTGGGAGCGGTCGATCCCGCCGAGGATCAGCCGTCCGGCGTCTCGGACCTGGAGGGCGAGGGCCGTGTCGACGACGTCTGAGGAGGTGAGGCCGTAGTGGAACCAGCGTCCCTCGGGCCCGAGCCGCTCGGAGACGGCGTCGACGAAGGCGGCGGTGTCGTGATGGAGCGTCGCCTCGAGCTCCGCGACCCGCTCGGGCGAGGGGGCCTCCGCCCGCTGCGCGAGGGATCTCGCGGCCTCGGCGGGGACGACCCCGAGCTCGGCCCACGCAGCCGTCGCCGCGAGCTCGACCTCGAGCCAGGACGCCAGCTTGCCCTGCTCCGACCAGATCTGAGCCATGGCCGGGCGGGAGTAGCGGGCGATCACTGCCTTCCAGTTTAGAGGGTCGGTCCGATCCCCCGGTTGGGGGAGAGCAGCCGGCCGAAGGCCTCGGTAGGTTGGGAGGGGTATGTCGCTTGAAAACTGTAGAAAACTACTTTGCAAGCAAGGCCCCGTGGTTCTCGCCTGCTGCGCCGGCCTCGGGCTCGGCTTCCTCGGGACGCTCGTTGTCGCCGGCGACAACCACCATCCGCCGGCGACGGCGCGCCGGGCGCCGGTCGTCCGACCGCGCCCCTTCCTCTCGAGCCTCGGCGAGCTCACGAAGGCCGTGGCCGACGTCCAAGTGCACGTGCGCGCCGTCCGCCGCAAGCACGACCCGAAGCCGAAAGCGCCCACGCGCGCGACCATCTCGCTGTACGAGCGGACGAGCGCCCCGACGGTCTTCCGTGCGCAGGGCTGCCGGGCGGCCGCGCGCGGCGCGACCGGCGTGGTCATCCTCGACTTCGGCAAGCCCGCCTACAACGGCCACACGTACGGCACGATCCTCTTCTCGGGCGCGTTCGCGGGGAACGACGAGATCACGCGCGCGATGGCTGCGTACGCGGACGGCTACACCCGCTGCCTTCGCAAGGGCTCGATCGACCGCATCGAGCTCGCGCGCGGGACGAGCAATTATCACCCGAGCGTGCCGAGCACCTACAAGGCCGGGCGCAAGTGGGCGCGCGAGGTCATGGACCTCCAGCGCTTCCTCCGCGCGGGGCACCTCGACGCACACGTCACCTCCGCGGCGGCCGACGACGTCGAGCCGGCCTGGGACCCGGCCTTCAGGAAGACGCGCGACTTCTACCGCGGCTACGCGGACTCACGGGTCGGTCATGCGCTCTACAACTACGGCTCGCTCGACGGCGGCATCATCAGCGGCATCTGGAACGTCCACCAGGCGTTCTACGTGACCGCGGCATGCGCTACGCGCGCGCCATCCCGGAGATCTACAACCAGACGATGGCGCGGGAGTGGGCCGCGCTCGCGCAGGTCGCGCACCGGCGCTATCACCGTCCGGTGAAGTTCGCCGGCGTGATGACGGACCACACGCCGGGGAACCACGGCGTCAAGCCGCGCGACGCGCACCGGATGCTCGTCCGGGAGCTCGCGGTACAGGGCCACGGGAACGCACCCGCGCGCGTGCCCGCCGCCTACACCAACATCAAGTAGTTCTCTACTGCCCGAGGATGCGGAGCGCGAGCGCTGCCGCATTGCGGGCGTTGTCGACGCCCACCGCGGCCACCGGCACGCCCGGCGGCATCTGCGCGATCGCGAGCAGCGCGTCGAGGCCGTCGAGGACGCTCAGGCTCGAGCGGAACGGGACGCCGATGACGGGGAGATCGGTGTGGGCGGCGACGACTCCCGGCAGCGCCGCCGACAGGCCGGCGCCGCAGATGAGGACCCGGAGCCCCCGCTCGCGCGCGCTGCGCGCGTACTCGGCGACTGCATCCGGGGTCCGGTGCGCGGAGCGCACCTCGAACTCGTACCCGACACCGCGCTCGGCGAGGACGTCGAGCGCCGGCTGCATCCGCTCGCGGTCGGACTCCGACCCGACGAGGATCCCGACGACGACGGCGTCAGGCATCGGCGGCGATGTCCGTTCGGAATTGCATGCCGGGGAAATCTATGCAGGCGACGCCCGCGTACGCGGCAGCACGCGCCTCGGTGACTGTCGCGCCGGTGCCCACGACGTCGAGCACCCGGCCGCCGTTCGTCACGACCTTCCCATGCTGCAGCGCCGTTCCCGCATGGAAGACGAGGGCGCCCGCGCCCTGCGCCTGCTCGATCCCGCAGATCGGCGTGCCCGACTCGCCGCGGGCCGGATAGTCGCGCGACGCGATCACGACGGTGACGGCGGCGTCGCCGCTCACGGGGGCCTCCGCTCCGGCGAGCTCTCCCGCGGCGGCTGCCGCGAGCAGCTCGAGCAGTCCACCGCCGAGCCGCGGCAGGAGCGATTGCACCTCCGGGTCGCCGAAGCGGCAGTTGAACTCGATCACGTGCGGCCCGCGCTCGGTGAGCATGAGCCCGCCGTAGAGACAGCCGACGAACGGGGCGCCGCGCCGCGCGAGCTCGCGCAGTACCGGCCTGTGGATCGTCTCGACGAGGTCGTCGACGTCGGGCGCTCCGGCCACCGGACTGAACGACCCCATACCTCCGGTGTTCGGGCCGGCGTCGCCGTCGCCGATGCGCTTGTAATCCCGCGACGCGGGCAGCGCGACGGCCTCCTCACCCGCTGCGATTGCGAACACCGACAGCTCCGGCCCCTCGAGCAGCTCTTCGACGTGGAACGGCTGGCCGAGCTCTTCGGCCGCAAGCAGAGCCGCCTCGAGCTCGTCGGCGTCGCGGCAGATCCACACGCCCTTGCCGGCTGCGAGGCCGTCGGCCTTCACGACGCACGGAGGTCGTGCGACCGAGAGGGTCCGCGCAGTGAGCACACCGGCCGCTCTCATCACGTCTTTCGCGAACGACTTCGACCCCTCGATGCGCGACGCCTCCGCGCTCGGCCCGAAGACGGCGATGCCGCGCCGGCGAAGCGCGTCGGCCAGGCCTGCGACGAGCGGTGCCTCGGGGCCGACGACGACGAGGTCGGCCTCGAGCTCGGCCGCGAGCGGGACGATCGCCGCCGGATCCTCTGCGCGCGCCGGATGGCATTGCGCAACCGCGGCGGTGCCGGGATTCCCGGGGGCGGCGTGGACCTCGGCGCCTCCTCGCGCCAGCGCCCAGGCGAGGGCGTGCTCGCGACCGCCCGACCCGACGACGAGCACTTTCACCGCGCGATCCTATCCGGGGTTTGAACCGCGGCCGTGCAGCGCAGGACGCAGGCATGGAGCCCGGGCTCGACCGGCAGCAATGGGAAGCGGAGATGAGTGCGCTCGAGGAGCAGCTCACCGAGAGCCCGGACGAGTCGCTGCCCGAGCTCGATGAGCTCGTCGGCCGGATGCTGCGCGAGGCGGAGGTCGAGGACCCCGAGGTCGTCGCCGAGTACGACGCCGCGCACGAGATCACCGAGGCGCTCGAGCGTGGGGCCGAGGGGTTGTCGCCGGGGGACGTCGGCGCGGCGGTCAACGGCTACCGGGCCGTCTACGAGCACATCGTCTCTGCGCTCGACCGCGCGTCGTAGCATCCCTCTCGTGGAAGCCCCGCCGTACTCGGCGGTCGAGGTGGACGTGGTCCGCCTCCCGGACGGTGCGCGCGAGCGCGACCGCGTGGCTGCCGAGGAGCCGCTCGAGATTCGCATCGACGGCAGGCCCGTGGCCGTGACGATGCGCACGCCCGGCCACGACGAGGAGCTCGCGCTCGGCTTCTGCATCTCCGAGGGGCTGCGGCCGGAGCGGGCATCTCCGACGGAGGACCTCGCTGCGAACACGGTCGACGTCGCAGCGAGCGGTTTCGACCCGACGCGCTTGCAGAGGAGCTTCTACACGTCGTCGTCGTGCGGCGTCTGCGGCAAAGGCGCGCTCGAGGCGGTCGCGGTCGAGGCGCCGCGGGTCGAGTCTCGGCTGCGCGTCCCTCTCGACCTCGTCACGTCGCTGCCGGGACGGCTGCGCGAACGGCAGGCGGCATTCGCCGTCACGGGCGGTCTGCACGCGAGCGGCCTCTTCGATACGGGCGGCTCCCTCGTCTGCGTGCGCGAGGACGTCGGGAGGCACAACGCGCTCGACAAGGTGGTCGGCTGGGCCTTCGTCGAGGGATTGCTGCCCCTGGCGGAATCGATCCTGTGCGTGAGCGGCCGGCTGTCGTTCGAGCTCGTGCAGAAGGCCGCTGTCGCGGGGTGCCCGGTGCTCGTCGCCGTCGGCGCGCCGTCGAGTCTTGCGGTCGAGCTCGCGGCGGACCGTGGCGTGACGCTCTGCGGCTTCGTCCGGGACGGGACGGCCAACGTCTACACCGAGCCGTGGCGGATCGCCTGACCGGAGTCCTGCTGGTGGGCGGGGCGAGCACGCGCTTCGGCTCGCCGAAGGCGCTCGCGCGCTTCGACGGCGAGACGCTCGCCGAGCGGGCCTGGCGAACGCTCGGCGAGGTGTGCGACGAGCGCATCGCCGTCGGCAAGGGCGACGAGGAGCTCCCCTTTCCCGTTCTCGCAGACGGTGTCGAGGAGCGCGCCGCGATCCACGGCCTCGTCGCCGGGCTGCGCGCGGCCGACACCGACGTGTGCGTGGTCGTCCCCGTCGACATGCCGCTGCTGACGGCCGACGCGTTACGTTCGCTCGCCGCCGCCTGCCGCGACGCTGCGGTCCCGCAGACGGGCCCGCTGCCCGGCGCCTACCGCAAGACGGCGCTGCCGGCACTGACGAGCGGCGAGCTGTCGATCAGGCGCGCGCTCGAGGATCTCGACGTCGCCGTCGTCGACCTCGACGAGTCTCTGCTGGCTAACGTGAACAGCCCCGACGATGTTCGTCTCTGATTCCGCATACGACCGGTTCATGGGCCGCTTCTCGGCACGCCTGGCTCCGCTGTTCGCCGACTTCGCCGGGATCGGCGAGGGAATGCGCGCGCTCGACGTCGGCGCAGGAACCGGGGCTTTGACGGCCGAGCTTGTCCGGCGCTCGGCCGAGACCGCCGCGGCGGAGCCGTCGCCGCACTTCGTCGACTCGATCGGCGCCCGCCTCCCTGGTGTCGACGCGCGCGTGGCAGGAGCCGAGGAGCTGCCGTGGCCGGACGAGTCGTTCGATGTCGCGCTCGCGCAACTCGTGATCACGTTCATGCGCGACGCACCCGCCGGCCTTCGCGAGATGCGGCGAGTCGTCCGGTCCGGCGGCACGGTCGCCGTATGCATGTGGGACCGCGAGCAGATGGACCTGCTCGCCGCGATCCACAACACGAGGGTCGTGCTCGGCGACGCCGGCGAGCCGGGTGCGTATCGGACGCACGAGGAGATCGCCGGGCTCGTCGGAGACGGGGCGGAGCTGGAGCTGCTCGAGGTCGACGCCGACTACGCCGACTTCGCCGACTTCTGGTCAGCGCTCCTCGGCGGCGCCGGGCCGGCCGGGGTCTGGGCTTCCTCGCTGGGTGACGAGCAGCGCGAGGTGGCGCGCGCGGAGCTCTTCCGCCAGGTCGGCGAGCCGGATGGACCGTTCACGCTCACAGGCCGCGCGTGGGCGGCGCGCGTCACGCGCGCGTGAGGACGCTCTCGCGCTCGGCCCCGGTGCCGACGAGAGTGACCGCGACGTCGAGCTCCCGCTCGACGAAGTCGACGTAGGCGCGCGCGGCTTCCGGGAGCTCGTCGACGGTCGCGCAGCCGTCGAGATCCTCCTTCCAGCCGGCGAGCGTGGTGACCACGGGCCGCGCGGCGTGGAAGTCGCTCTGGTGTGCGGGGAAGTGCTCCGTCTCCGCGCCGTCCGGCAGCCGGTAGCGGACGCAGACGGGGATCTCGTCGAAGTGGGAGAGGACGTCGAGCTTCGTCAGGGCGAGCCGGTCGAGGCCGTTCACCCGTACGGCGTAGCGCAGCGCGACGAGGTCGAGCCAGCCGCAGCGCCGGCCGCGGCCGGTGACGGTGCCGTACTCGCCACCGAGCTCGCGCACGCGCTCCTGCCCCGGCCCCTCGATCTCGGACGGGAACGGCCCTTCGCCGACTCGGGTGACGTAGGCCTTCGCGACGCCGATGACGGTGTCGATGCGCGTCGGACCGATGCCGGTGCCGACCGCTGCACCGGCGGCCGTCGGGTTCGACGACGTCACGAACGGATACGTGCCGTGGTCGAGGTCCAGCAGCGTCGCCTGCGCGCCCTCGAAGAGCACGTCCCGTCCGGCGCGCAGGGCCTCGTCGACGATGAGCGACGTGTCGGAGATGTGCGGGCGCAGCCGGCGCGCGTACTCCTCGTATCTCGTCGCCACGTCCTCGAGGTCGAACGGATCGACGTCGTAGATGCGCTCGAGCCAGAGGTTCTTCTCGGCGAGCGCGACCTCGATCTTCTGCCGCAGGATCTTCGGGTCCAGGACGTCCTGCACGCGGATCCCGATCCGCGACGCCTTGTCGGCGTACGCCGGGCCGACGCCGCGCTTGGTCGTCCCGATCTGGAGCTTGCCGAGCCGGCGCTCGCTCGCCTGGTCGATGGCGACGTGCCAGGGCATGATCAGGTGCGCGTTGCCGGATAGGTGCACCGCGTCGACCGGGTAGCCCAGCTGCTCGAAGCGGTCGAGCTCGCCGATCAGGACCTCCGGATCGATGACGCAGCCGTTGCCGATGACACACGGCTTCCGCGCGATGATCCCGGTCGGAATCTGGCGGATCTTGAACGTCTCGACGCCGACGACGATGGTGTGGCCCGTGTTCGGGCCGCCCTGGTAGCGGCAGACGAGATCCGACTGCTGCGCGAGCAGGTCGACGATCTTCCCCTTGCCTTCGTCGCCCCACTGCGCTCCGACGACGACGGTCGCGGGCACGGGCACAGTGTGCCCTATGTGGCGGCGGAGCCCGTGATCAGGACGTACAACCCCCAGCCGGCAACGGCGGATGCGACGAGCGCCGCCCCGAGGGCGGCCGTGCTTCGGCGAAAGCGCGGGAAGACGAGGAAGACAACGATCTCCGAGACGAACAACGCGCCGAGGGACGGCTTCAGCGCGTCGTCGTAGAAGCGGTCGGGGTCGATGAGCGAGATCGCATCGAGGGCGAGGAACGGGACGGCGATCCACGTGTAGGAGGCCCGAAGCGGGATGCCGTGCAGCCAGCGCAGCAGCCGTGCGAGCGCGAGGTACTCGGCGACGACGAGCGCGAGCGTGCCGGCGGCTGTGAGTAGCCCGACCACGACGGCGAGCGAGCGGCCCGAGTAGGCCTCCGCGATCGCCGCTCCGGGGACGGCGGCGTCTCGCAGCGAGTCCGGCACCGAGCCGAGCGGGATCGCGGCGACGAGGAACGCCGCGCCGACGAGCGCGACGGAGATCGCGAGCACCCGTTGCATCGCCGGGCCGCCGCCGCGCAGCTCTGCGCCGAAGTAGAGCGGGAGGCTGGCGCACAGGAAGAGCAGCGCCGCGCTGCCCGTCGCGCGGCCCGTGTCGTTCACGGTCGCGTGCGCAGCGAAGCTTGCACCCGCGTGCGAATACTCGACGGCGGCGACGACGAGCAGGACGACGATCTGCGCCACACCCAGGACGCCGAGCGCGCCGAGCACGATGCGGACCGGCATGAGGACGAATGCGACGATTGCGACCGGGACGAGGAGCTCGAGCGCGGCTCGGTAGGCGTGCACGCCGGGGAACACCGGGGGCAGCACGTCGTACACGACGAACGTGATCGTGTACGGCAGGTAGAGGAAGTACGCGAAGGCCCAGATCCATCCCTGTGCGACGGCGGCATTGCGACCGGCGGCGGTCTCGACGAACGCCGTCAATCCGCCCGCGGTCGCGATGCTCTTCGAGAAGGCGGTCCAGATCCCCAGCGGGACGGCGAAGACCACGAGCGCGAGCACGACGACGAGGCCCGCGGAGTCGACGCCGTCGCCGGCCGTCCCCGGCAGGAAGCTCAGGAGCGCGAGCGGCCCGCCGATCGAGGCGATCGCGAACCCGAGCAGGAGATGAGCCGGGAGGACGCGGAGCGTGCCTCCCGGCTCGTTGGGGCGCGCCCCCGCGATGGGTCAGCCCCAGGGGATTCCGGAGGTGGCTCCGGAAATCTGCGTCGCGGTCACGCTCTCAATACGGCTCGAGCGCAGGACCGGATTTAGGCCGCTGCGCTTTCCGGCGCGGGCGTCGCCGCGGCCGAGCGGACGACGCTGACATGGTGGCCGCGCCGGCAGAGAAAGATGCCCTCGGCGAGATCGAGGTCGAGGCGGCCCGCGAACTTCGAGGCCGAGAGCCCGACGGCGCGGTCGATTCTGAGACAGGTCTCGCAGACGGCCGTGAAGGCAGTCGCCGCGACTCCGATCGTCACGACCTGGACGGGCTCGTTCACGCCGCCGCCAGGTCCGAGAACTTCGCGTACCGCTTGAGGAACGAGAGCTTGACCGAGTCGGTCGGGCCGTTGCGGTGCTTCGCGAGGATGACCTCGGCGAGGCCCTGCTGGTCAGACTCATCGTTGTAGTACTCGTCGCGGTAGACGAATGCGACGAGGTCCGCGTCCTGCTCGATCGAGCCGCTCTCGCGCAGGTCGGAGAGGATCGGCCGCTTGTCGGTGCGCTGCTCGACGGCGCGCGAGAGCTGCGACAAGGCGAGGATCGGGACGTCGAGATCGCGCGCCAAGATCTTGAGGCTTCGGGACATCTCCGACACCTCCTGCACGCGGCCGTCGCTGTCGCGCCGCTGCGAGGGGGTCAGCAGCTGGAGATAGTCGACGATGATGAGCCCGAGGTTCGGATGCCGCGCCTTCAGCCGCCGCGCCTTCGAGCGCACCTCCATCATGTTCAGCAGACCGGTGTCGTCGACATAGACCGGAGCCTTCGCGAGCTTGTCGCACGCCGCCGTGAGGCGCGGCCAGTCGTCCTGCGCCAGCTTGCCGTTGCGGAGCCGCTGCGACTCGACCTTCGCCTCGCTGCACATCAGCCGCTGCGTCACTTCGGCCTTCGACATCTCGAGCGTGAACAAGCCGACGGGGACGTTGTGGCGCACACCGAGATTCGCCGCGATGCAGAGGGCGAGCGCGGACTTCCCCATCGACGGGCGCGCGGCGACGATGATGAGGTTTCCGGGCTGGAAGCCCGAGGTGAGCCGGTCGAGATCGCGGAACCCGGACGGCGTGCCGGTCAGCTCGGCCCCCGACTCGTACAGGAGGGTGATCCGCTCGAAGCTCTCCTTCAGCAGCGACTCGATCTCCGACCACTCGCCGGTGACGCGCTGCTGCGAGAGGTCGTAGAGGATCTGCTCCGCCTGGTCGACGAGGTCGCCGGTCTCGCCCGGGCGCTCCCAGCCGAGCCGCGCGATCTCGCCGCCGACGCGGATGAGCCCGCGAAGCGTCGCAGTCTCGTGGACGATCCGTGCGTAGTGCGACGCGTTCGCCGTCGCGGGAACGAGCGCGGCGAGCTCGTGCAGGCGCACCCGTCCGCCGACTGCGTCCAGCTCGCCGCGTTCCTCGAGCTCGTCGGTGAGCGTGATCGCGTCGACCGGCTCGCCTTTCGCGTACAGCGCGAGCGCGCAGCGATAGATCTTCGCGTGCGACTCGCGGTAGAAGTCCCCGGCGTCGACGATCTCGCTGACGGCGCCGATCGCCCCCGGCGAGATCATCATCGCCCCGAGGACGCTCTCCTCTGCTTCGAGGTTTTGCGGGGGAACGGGCGCCACGGACGCCACGGGAGCCAACTGAGCCATGCCCGTCGATTCCAGCACGGCCACAGGCCGGTCGCCAGATGTCGAAGGGTCCGTTGTGAACACGTCTTTTCTTGCCATTTGCAGGGGAATTCGACATCCTCGCACCAGCGTCGGACGGTGCGGCTGTGGAAGGAATCACCGCAGCGAGCGGGAAGTTCCTGCCGTTTCCCAGGCGCCTCCACAGCCAGCTGTGGACGGAGCGACACGAATGGTTCACTAGAACCGCAAGAGCTCGCGGGCCGTGCGCGCGAGCGATCCGCGAAGCGGAACGTTCGGTTACTAGAGCTCTTGGTTTTCCGCGGCGGCGTCGACC
>Ga0187809_10000293_pt1 | contig 29422 bp, 30 predicted proteins | sample NC_wetland_sal_i_8_FD_132415 | JGI IMG/M metagenome (GOLD analysis project Ga0187809, IMG submission 132415) | Wetland sediment microbial communities from Neuse River Estuary, North Carolina, USA - ASW_4 | ecosystem: Environmental > Aquatic > Freshwater > Wetlands > Sediment | place: USA: North...
CGAGCGACGGGAACAGCTCCAGCGCGTGGGCGATTCCCTGCTTCGCGTCTCCCCGGCCGAGGGCATAGGTGGCGACGCGCAGGTTGTCCTCGACCGTGAGCGCGCCCAGGAGTCGCCGGCCCTCCGGCACGATCGCGACCCCTGCCGCGCGGATCGACTCCGGCCGCCGCCGCGTCAGCTCGCGGTCGCCGAGCAGCACCCGGCCGCCGGACGGTCGCAGGACGCCGCCGACTGCGAGCACGAGCGACGACTTGCCGGCGCCGTTCGGCCCGAGCAGTGCCGTCACCTGCCCGGCAGGGACCTCGAGCGAGACGTCGTGGACGACCACGCGGCCGCCGCGGGCGACCGAGAGGCCCTCGAGCCGCAGCGTCACGACTCCTCCTCGGTGCCGAGGTAGGCGGCGATCACCGTCTCGTCGCGCAGCACCTGATCGGTCGGGCCGAAGGCGATCAGCTTGCCGAAGTCGAGCACGGCCGTCGTCTCGCAGCACTCCGAGACGAGGCTCATGTCGTGGTCGACGAGGATCGTCAGCGCCCCCGTCTGCTCCGGGATCCGCCGGATCACCTCGGCCAAGTGACGCGTCTCGGTGTCGGGGAGGCCCGCGGCGGGCTCGTCGAGCAGAATGACGCGCGGCTCGCCGACGACTGCGCGCGCGATCTCGACCAGGCGTCGATCGCGGGCGCTGAGCGTGCCGACCCTCGCATCGGGTCCCGCTTCGAGCCCGACGAACTCGATCGCGTCGTTCACCGCGGCACGCCGCGACGAGCGCTCCGCCTTCGAGTGCTCGTGGATCATGGCGACGTTCTCGTAGACGGAGAGCTCCTCGATCGCCTGCTCGGTCTGGAAGGTGCGGCGAAGCCCCCAGCGGGCCCGCCGATAGTCGGCCATGCGCAGGAGGTCGCGGTCGAAGGCCGTGACCGACCCGGCTGCCGGGCGGACGAAGCCGCTGAGCACGTTGAAGAACGTCGTCTTGCCGGCGCCGTTCGGACCGATCAGGCCGCATGTCCCGCCCGGGAAGGTCACCGTCATCCCGTCGATCGGCGTGACGCCGCCGAAGCGGACGGTCAGGTCGCCGACGGTGATCACGGCGAGGCTCCTGCGCGTGCGCCGGCCGCGCGGCCGAGCCGCATCAGCAGCCGTCCGAGGTTGGTCAGGTCGCGCGGCACCTGGACGACGAGCCCCTCGGGCGCAGTCACGAGCACCTGCAGCACGCCGACGCCGAAGATCACGGTCAGCAGGTCCGGCGGCGCTCCCCAGTTGTCCAGCAGCGCGGGCAGCAGCTGGAGCAGGATCGCCGCGACGACGGCGCCCCACATGCTGAAGATGCCGCCCATCAGCACGACCGCGAGGAGCGTGATCGAGCTCTGCGTCGAGAACTGGTAGGTGTAGAGGTTGCCGGCGCTGCCGCCGAGCACGCCGCCCGCGATCCCGGTCATGAAGGCGGCGAGCGCGAAGGCCCAGAGCTTGTACAAGGTGACGTTCACGCCCGCTGCGAGCGCGGCGGGCTCGCTCTGGCGGATGGCCGCCCACGCGCGGCCCGGCGTCGAGCGGACGTGGAGGAGCGCCACGAGGAACATCACCGCCGCCACGAGCACCGCGTACCGGTAGTAGGCCGGGTCGCTCGTCGCGATCGACGGCCTGCGGATGCCGTTGCCCCCGAACGACGAGTCGGTGTGGCCGAGGAAGCCGCCCCCGCCGTTGGGGAAGTTCGTCGAGGTGAGCACGACGGTGATCGCGCCCGCGAGCATCAGCGTGATCAGGGCGAGGTAGAGGCCGCTCACCCGAAGTGCCGGCAGTCCGACGAGCATTCCGAGGAGCGCCGTGAGGACGCCGGTGGCGAGCAGCACGACGGGGAAGGGCAGGCCGGTCGCGAAGTCGAGCCGAGCCGCGATCCAGGCGCCGAGCGCGAGGATCGCCATCTGTCCCAGCGATACGAGCCCGACGCGGCCGACGAGGAGATTGAGGCCGAGGCAGACGACCGCATAGATCGCGGCCGCAGTCAGCACGTCGATCCAGTAGACGCTGAGCATCTCCGGCAGCGCAACCAGCACGAAGGCGAGCAGCGCGCCGATCACCCCGATCCGGACGAGTGTGCCGTTGTCGGGCCGTCGGGACGAGAGTGCGGCCTGGACGCCGGCCTCGCGCGGCGCTGCAGACACGCGCACGGGCTACGCGCCTGCGCGGCCGACGGTGACGACGCGGCGCCGCGAGATCCAGAGCAGCCCGATCGTCGCGAGCACGAAGGGCGTCATGTCCCGGTAGGCGGAGATGGAGAGGATCGGCGTGATGAGCGCGTCGACGAGCCCGATCACGATGCCCGCGATCAGAGTCACGGTCAGCGAGCTGAGGCGAGCGATGAGCGCCGCGGCGAGCGACGAGATGACGAGGAACGTCAGCGTCACGGCGTCGAGCGCGACGAGGTCGGAGAGCAGCAGCCCGGCGGCGCCCGAGAGGACCCCGGAGCCGAGCCAGGCCATCGCTTCCACGCGCCGCACGGGCACGCCGAGCGTGGCCGTGATCTCACGGTCTGCTGCGAGCGCGCGCATCGCCGTGCCGAGGCGCGTGAAGCGCAGGAACGCCCCGGTCCCGATCGTGACGGCGACGCCGAACGCGAGGCCGATGATCTGAGTCCACGTCACGTGCACGATCCCGATCTGGTAGCCGTAGTTCGTCGTCGGCAGGAACATCGACCGGCTCTTCGGCGGCCAGAACCAGTCCATGAAGCCGAGCAGGATCAACGCGAGCCCGAGCGTTCCGACCGCCTTGACGAGCGCGTCGCGTGCTGCGAGGAACCGGCCGACGGTCAGTCCGTAGAGCAGCGTGCAGACGGCGCCGAAGCCGATGCACGCGGCGTAGGCGACGTACTGGTTCGTGCCGGTGTGGTTGATCAGGGCCCAGGAGATCAGGGCGCCCATCGCTCCGATGGCTCCGAACGCGAGATTCAGCACCCCCGTCGCCCGGAAGAGGACGACGACCCCGGTTCCCGAGAGGGCGTAGACGCCCCCGAGCGAGAGTCCGGTGACGATGAAGGGCTTGAAGTTCTCGAAGCTCGGCATCGGATCGGTTGAGCGCCCTGAAATTCTTCTCCTGGTCCCCTTTCTACTTGATTCCTTGTTTCTTTTCGATCGCCCGCACCTTGGCGATGGCCGGGTCGACCGCCGAGATACCGGTGCAGCCCTGCTTCAGGACCATCTTGCCGCTGCTCGGCGTCACGGTCCTGTCGGTGTTGTTCGGGATGTGCAGCGGTGCGTTCCCGTAGTACCAGGGCTTGCAGAGGATGTCCGTCTTGAAGTTCTTCACGTTCTCGATCGCCGCGTTGACGGTCTTGACCGTGTAGGACGCCCCCTTGCCCATCGAGAGCAGCGCCGCGACGGCGATCCGTCCCTCGACGAAGCCCATCTGGCTGAAGCTGCCGACGCCGAACGCGAGCTTCGGCTTGTACTTCGCGATGATCGCGCGGTAGAGCGCCCCGTCCGGGCCCGGCGCGCCCGTCAGGTTCAGCTCCGCGTTGACGAACAGCTTGTTGTCCCATGCCGACCCGAGCGACTGCGCGAGGAAGTCGGAGTTGCACGGCGTCGAGCAGGCCCAAGCCTTCACAGAGTCCTCGAGGCCCTGCTTCTGCGCGGCCTGGAGGATGAGCGCGGCCTGATCGGGCGTGAAGTTGAGCACGATGCCGCCCGACGAGCCCGCCGCCTGCACGAGCTTCAGGGCCACCGAGTTCGCGTCCTGGATGGGTACGTCGTCGGCGAGGCTCTGCTCCGGCACGCCCGCCGCCTTCGAGATCAGCTCAACGCCGCCGGAGTTGTAGCCGAGGCCCGGCACGTTCGACTGGTCGAAGATCAGCTTGTTGACGTGCTGGCTGAGCACGTACTGCGCCGCCCCGTCGGAGCTGTAGCGCGGGCCCATGTTCACAGCGGCGCTGTGCGACGTCGAGTAGCACTCGGGTGCGATCCCGGAGTCGATGACGAAGAAGCCCTGCTGCTCCCAGTACTTGTGATCGACGGTGCACTCGATGAGGCTCGTGTTGCCGACCACCGCCACCACGTGGTCGGACGAGACGAGCTTCTTCGCCAGACCTGCGATCTGCGCCGGGTTGGTCTGCTCCGTCTCGATGTAGTACTTGATCGGGTGGCCGTAGATGCCGCCGTTGTCGTTCACGCAGTTGAAGTACGCCTGCGCCATGTTCGGAATGTCCGTGAAGTCGGTCCCCGGCTGCTTGGTTGCGATCGCGCCGATCTTGATCGGCGTCCCGGTCGCCTTCTTGCCGTTGCCGAGGCCGCACACGCTCTGGGCTGCCGACGCCGTGCCCGAGCCGACCTTCGCGGTCGTTCCCGCGCCCGCCGCCGCCGTGATCACCGCCGCCGCAAGCAGCGCGGCGGGAAGCACGATCGCCACGAGTGCCCTCCGTACCGTCATCCGCTCCTCCCTTGCTGTCGCTCCGCGTTGAGCCGTACATGGGGGATTACCGGGCCGTCCGGACCCGGCGCGGAGCTCGGATCCGGTCGAGGGTCAATCTTTAGTGGTTCGCCGTGTTGTATGCAAGGGCTGGCGACGGAGGCCGCATCTCGATGCTCTGTCGTGGTCCCTCGGCGCCTGGCCGGACGACGTCGCGATGCGGCGGTCAAGGGGCGATTTGCAGGAAGAACGTGGGCGGTTGCCTCGAGCGTCGGACGCGAACCGTGCCCGCTTGTGCGGCAGCCGCACCTGCATACAGGCGTCCAGGTGTATACCACGCTGCCGTGGCGCACCCCGCAGACCTGGGCGTGCTGGAGGCGTCGGAGCTGCTCGCCCGCCGCGAGCTGTCCTCGCGCGAGCTGACGGAAGCGTGCCTCGCGCGGATCGCCGAGCGCGACGGTGTCCACAGTCACGAGGGCGACCCGAGCTCGATCAATGCCTGGGTGCGCAGCTACGACGAGGACGCGCTCGCCGCGTCCGCGCGCGCTGACGAACGGCTCGCCGCCGGTGACGCCCCGAGGCTCTGCGGCGTCCCGATCGGGCTCAAGGATCTCTACGCCGTCGCGGGCAAGCCGCTGACGGCGTCGAGCCGGGTCATGCACGAGGTCCCGGAGCGTGACTGCGACAGCTGGTCGCGGCTCCAGGCCGAGGGGATGGTCCTGCTCGGTCATCTGCATACGCACGAGTTCGCGTGCGGCGGCACGACCGACCAGGTCGGCAACCCGTGGAGCCTCGAGCGCTCGGCTGGAGGCTCGAGCGGCGGGTCCGCGGCTGCGCTCGCATCGCGCCAGGTGCCGGCCGCAACGGGGACCGACACCGCCGGGTCGCTCCGCATCCCCTCGTCGGAGTGCGGCACCTCGACGATCAAGCCCACGCGCGACCTGCTCTCGATCCGTGGGATCGTCCCGCTTGCGCCGACGTTCGACCATCCCGGCCCGATGGCGCGCGAGCTGCGCGACTGCGAGCCGCTGCTCGCCGCGCTCGCCGGGGTGCCCCCGCCTGCCGAGCGGCGACCACTCCGCCGCTGGACGGTCTCGCCGCGGATCGCGGACCTCGACCCGGACGTCGCCGACGGGCTCGAGCGCGCACTCGCGCAGCTCCCCGGGGAGCGCGTCGATCCGCTGCCGCCGGCGGCGCAGCTGGACGTGCTCGCGGAGTTCTTCGACCTCGTCCTCACCGAGATGCTCGTCTGGCATCGGCGCTTCGACGACCGCCGCGCGGACTACCGCTCCTCGAACCGCGCGCGGCTCGAGCACGCCGAGCGGCGGGCGATGACTGCCGAGGAGTACGTGGCCGGGCAGAGCCGGCGCGTCGAGGACGCGCACGCGTGGACGGACTGGCTCACCGAGCACCGGATCGATGCAGTCGTCGAACCGACGATCCCGATCGTGGCGCCGGTCCGCGGTCGCGGCTACGACGAGCCCTTCGGCGACCTCGACGACCTCTCGCTCACGCACTACTGGGACTGGACCGGCTTCCCTGCGGTCGCGCTGCCGTCGGGCGTGGGCTCGCGGAGCGGGCTGCCGGTGAGCGTCTCTCTGATCGGTGCGCCGGGCTCCGACTGGGACCTGCTCACGTGGGGCGCCGCGCTCCAGCGCGAACTCGGTACGGTCTCGCCGTGATCGATCTCGACGCAGTCGTCGCGATCGACGTCCACGTGCACACCGAGCGGACCCGCGACGGCCACGATCCAATGCCCTCGGAGCTGCGCGCGGCGGCCGCCCGCTACTTCGGGAGCGACGAGCCGCTGCCGACGGTGGACGACGTCGCCGCCTATTACCGCGAGCGGAAGATGGCGGCCGTCGTCTTCACCGTCGATTGGGAGTCGCGCAGCGGCATCCCGCCGATCCCGAACGAGGAGATCGCCGACGCCGCGCGCGAGCACGGCGACGTGCTTATCCCGTTCGCGAGCGTCGACCCCGCCCGGCCCGACGCAGTGGAGCGGATCCGGCGTCTCGTCGCCGAGCACGACGTCAAGGGCTTCAAGTTCCACCCCAACTTGCAGGAGTTCTTCCCGAACGACGAGCGGGTCTACCCGCTGTACGAGGCCATCGCGGCGGCGCGCGTGCCGGCCCTCTTCCATACCGGCCACAGCGGCATCGGCACCGGCGCCCCCGGCGGCGGGGGGCTCAAGCTCAAGTACTCGAACCCGATGTGCCTGGACGACGTCGCCGCCGACTTCCCCGAGCTGAAGATCGTGCTCGCGCACCCTTCGTTCCCCTGGCAGGACGAGGCGATCTCGATCTGCCTGCACAAGTCGAACGTCTGGATCGACCTCTCCGGGTGGTCGCCGAAATACTTCGCGCCGAACCTGATCCAGTACGCGAACACCGGGCTGCGGCACAAGGTGCTGTTCGGCTCCGACTTTCCGCTGATTACTCCGGACCGCTGGCTCGCCGACTTCGCCGAGGCGCCGTTCAAGGACGAGGTGCGGCCGCTCGTGCTGAAGGAGAACGCGGCCGCGCTGCTCGGACTGGTCTAGTCGGCCCGGTATCCGAGGTTGGCGGAGATCTCCGCCGCGGCCGCTTGGAGCGGTCCGAGCAGGCGCGCCGCCAGCTCCTCGAGCGAGACCATCGAGCTGTGCACGGCGAGGTTGATCGCGGCAACCGCGACGCCGTCGCGCGACAGCACCGGCGCGGCGATCGAGCGGAGGCCGTATGCGAGCTCCTCGTTGTTCGTCGCGAAGCCGGTCTCCCGGACGCGCTTCAGCTCCGCGGTGAGCGCGGACCGGGAGGTGATTGTGTGCGGCCCGCGCCGCACGAGCTCGATTCCCATCATCGTCTTCGCCTGCTCCGCGCGCGGCAGGAAGGCGAGCAGCACCTTTCCCAGCGAGGTGCAGTAGGCGGGCAGGCGCGAGCCGACATGGAGATCGAGGTCGATCTCACGCTGGCGACGCTGCGCGCTCCGGCAGCGCTCGACGTAGACGACGTCCGCGCCGTCGAGGATGCCGAGGTTGACGGTGAACCCGGTCTCGTCGCTGAGACGGCGCAGGTGCGGAGCCGCCACTTCGCGCAGCTCCATCGAGTTGATCGCCGAGAAGCCGAGGTCGAGCACGCGCGGGCCGAGCCGATAGCGCCGCGTGACCGCGTCCTGCTGCAGGTACCCGAGCCGTGCCAAGGTCGCCACGTAGCGGTGGGTGGTGCTGCGGCTGAGACCGATCTCGCGGCCGAGCTCGCTGACGCCGAGCAACGGCCGGCCGGAGCGGAAGGCGGAGAGGATTGCGAGGCCGCGCTCGAGCGACTGCGAGTAGGCGGGGGCCTCTGACCGGATGGCCATGCGCGAAGCATTGCACGTTGTTCGAATAGACGGAACGGCGTCTTGACTTCCGACACGCGGGCGTCGTAGCGTCCACGGGTCAGGCCGTGTCGATCCATCGAGGAGGCTCCAATGTCCGACGACGCACCGCACGAGATCAACAGACGCGACCTGCTCAAGCGCGCCGGCGTCGGCGCCGCCGGGCTGGTGGCGGGCGGCTCGCTCGCCGGGCCCGCCTGGGCGCGGCCGCGGGGCGCGGAGACCGCGGACGCGGCCAGCACGATCACGCTCGGCTTCGTCAGCCCGCTCACCGGGCCCGCGGCAGGCTTCGGGGAGCCCGACCCGTACGTGATCGGTCTTGCCCGCAAGGCCTTCGCGTCGGGACTGACCGTCGGCGGCAAGAAGTACGCCGTCACGATCGTCAACAAGGACAGCCAGTCCGCGCCCGCGCAGGCGGCCAAGGTCGCCGGCCAGCTGATCAACGGCACGAAGGTCGACCTCATGCTCGCCACCTCCACGCCTGAGGTCGTGAATCCCGTCGCCGATGCCTGCGAAGCGGCGCAGGTGCCGTACATCACGACGGTCGTGCCGTGGGAGGCGTGGTACTTCGGACGCGGCGCGAAGGACCCGACCAAGTCGCCGTTTCTCTACGGCATTCACTTCTGCTTCGGCGTCAAGAACTTCTTCGACGCGTACACGCATCTCTGGCCGCAGGTCGCGACGAACAAGAAGGTCGGAGTGATGTGGCCGAACGACGACGACGGCAACGCGATCCGCGCCGGCCTCGGTCCGCTGCTCGAGAAGGCCGGCTACACGATCGTCGATCCGGGCGCCTACCAGGACGGCACCAACGACTACTCGGCCCAGATCGCGAAGTTCAAGGCCGAGAACTGCCAGATCTTCAACACCTTCCCGATCCCGCCCGACTTCGCCACGTTCTGGCGGCAGGCCGCGCAGCAGGGCTATACGACGATGGTGAAGATCGCGCAGATCGCCAAGACGGGCCTGTTCCCGTCGCAGGTGACCGCTCTCGGCAAGCTCGGCGAGAATCTCGCCAGCGCCGTCTACTGGCATCCGACCTGGCCGTACTCCTCCTCGCTGACGGGCATCAGCTCGAAGCAGCTCGCCGACGGCTACATCGCGCATGCGCACAAGCAGTGGAACCAGCAGGCCGGTGCGAGCCTCGCACTCTTCGACGTTGCCAAGGCCGCCCTCGTCGCGAGCGGCGACCCGAAGGACAAGGCGAAGGTCGCGGCTGCTTTCAAGAAGGTGCACGTCGAGACGCCGCTCGGGGTCCTCGACTGGCGCAAGCAGCGCGCGGGCGTCCCGTGGAACGTCGTGCCGACCCCGATTCCGGGCGGTCAGTGGGTGAAGGCGCCGAAGTTCAAGATCGACTTCACGATCTGCGAGCACTCGGACGACCACAAGATCCCGATCGGCGGACATCTGACGCCGTACTAGGCCGCTAGAGTCGCGGTCGCGGATGGATCACGTCCTCGCCGCCGTCGGGGTCCGTAAGCGCTTCGGGGCGCTGGTGGTCCTCGACGGCGTCGACTTCGCACTCGGCCCCGGTGACGCCGTGGGCATCGTCGGCCCGAACGGGGCGGGCAAGACGACGCTGCTCAACGTCCTCGCCGGAGCGCTGCGGCCGGACGCCGGCCGCGTCGAGCTCCGCGGTGCCGACGTCACCGCGGTCGGAGCGGCGACACGCTGCCGGCTCGGAATCGCACGGGCGCACCAGGTGCCGCGGCCGTTCGGGAACATGACCGTCTTCGAGAACGTCTTCGTCGGCGCCGCCAGCGGCGGCCGAGCGCGGGGCCGGCGGGCGTACGACCGCTGCGTCGAGGCGCTCGACCTGTGCGCGCTGACCGCCCTCGCGAACCGCAGCGCCGAGAGCCTCGGCCTCCTCCACCGTAAGCGGCTCGAGCTCGCCCGCGCGCTCGCCACCGACCCGGAGGTGCTCCTCCTGGACGAGATCGGCGGCGGCCTCACCGACGCCGAGGCCGAGGAGCTCGTGGCGACGATCTCCGAGCTCCGCACCCGCGGTCTCGCGGTCGTCTGGATCGAGCACATCGTCCACGTCCTCGTGCAGGTGGTCGAGCGGCTCGTCTGCATGGACCAGGGGCGCGTGATCGCGGACGGCGAGCCGGCTGCTGTGATGCGAGACGCGACGGTGATCGACGCCTACCTCGGGAGCACGGTCGCGTGAGCGCGCTGCTCTCCGTCGAGCGGATCGACGCCCGCCATGGATTGCTGCAGGCCGTGCGCGAGGTCTCGCTCGAGGTGGCGGAGGGGGAGACGCTCGCTCTCGTCGGCGCGAACGGCGCGGGCAAGACGACGCTCCTGCGGACGATCGCGGGTGCGCATCGTCCCGCCGGCGGCCGCGTCGTCTTCGACGGCCGGGACGTGACGCGCATGCCCGCGCATGCGCGCGCACGACTCGGGATCGCGCTCGTGCCGGAGGGCCGGAGGCTCTTCCCGCAGCTGACGGTCGAGGAGAACCTGCGCGTCGCGAGCGCCTCGCGGCGGACCGGGGAGTGGAACGTCGAGCGCGTGCTCGACGTCTTCCCGCTCCTGCAGCCGCGCCGCCGCCACCGGGCGGCCACGCTCTCCGGCGGCGAGCAGCAGGCGGCGGCGATCGGTCGCGCGCTGATGGCGAACCCGCGCCTGCTGCTCCTCGACGAGGTATCGCTCGGGCTGGCGCCGGTCGCCGTCGAGGGGCTCTACCGCTCGCTCGAAGGGCTCATCGAGTCGGGCACGACGATCGTCCTCGTCGAGCAGGACCTCGCCCGCGCGATGCGGGTCGCGAGCCGCGTCGTCTGCATGCTCGAGGGCAGGCTCGTCCTCGAAGGCCGCGCCGACGACCTGACGCGGGAGCGCGTGACGGAGGCGTACTTCGGTCTGCATGCGAGGAGCGGCGCGTGAGCTGGGTCAATGCAGTCGTCCACGGCATCCTGCTCGGCGGCTTCTACGCGTTGCTCGCCACCGGCCTCTCGCTGATGTTCGGCGTGATGCGGATCATCAACCTCGCGCACGGCTCGCTGGCGCTCGTCGGCGCGTACATGACGTTCCTCGTCGTCGAGCACCTCCATGTCTCCGCGTACGTCGCGCTCCTCCCGGTGCTGCCGGGCGCGCTCATCGTCGGCTACCTCCTGCAACGGACGGTGCTCGAGCGCAGCCTCCGCGCCGGTGAGCTGGTGCCGCTGCTCACGACCTTCGGGATGCTGATCGTGATCGGCAACCTGTTGCAGTACTTCTTCTCTCCCGACGTCCGGGGGCTCGGCTCGGGCAGCATCGGCACGGCGAGCTGGCGCGCGACGAGCAGCCTCACCATCCCCTGGTTCGACGTGCTCGTGCTCGGCGTCGCCGTCGGCGTGCTCGGTGGGCTGCACATCCTCCTGCGGCACACGCAGCTGGGGCGCGAGCTCCGCGCGACGGCAGCCGACCCGGACACGGTGGAGCTGCTCGGCGTCAACGCGCGCGCGGTCTACGCGCGGGCGACAGCGATCGCAGTCGCCACCGCCGCGCTCGCCGGCGTCTTCTATGCGATGCGCTCGAACTTCGATCCGACGACGGGCCCGACGCAGCTGATCTACGCGTTCGAGGCGGTCGTGATCGGAGGAATCGGCTCGCTCTGGGGGACGCTCGTAGGCGGGATCGTGCTCGGCGTCGCACAGACGGTCGGCGCGCGGATCGACGTGCAGTACTTCGCTCTCGCGGGGCACGTCGTCTTCCTCGCCGTGCTGACCGTGCGCGCGGTGGTCCAGGCCGGCGGATTCCGGGTCGCGCTCAGGACGGCCGGATGAGCGAGCACGCCCTGCCGAGCGCATCGGCCCCGCGCGTCGAGCGCTGGACGCCGGTCTCACTCGGCTTCACCGTCGCGCTGGCCGGCGTGCTCGCCCTGCTGGGCTTCGGGCCGCTGCTGTTCGGACAGGGGACGATCGACAACCTGACCGAGCTGTACTTCCTCGTCATCCTCGCGATCATGTGGAACGCGCTCGCGGGCTACGGCGGGCTCGTCTCGGTCGGCCAGCAGGCGTTCATCGGCATCGGCGCGTACGCCGTCGTCTTCCTCTCGGTCGAGCACTCGCTCAGCCCCTACCTGGCTATGGCGCTCGCGACGCTGTTCGGCGCAGCGATCTCGATCCCGCTCGGAGCGGTGGTGCTCTGGCTGCGCGGCGGCGCGTTCGCGATCGGGATGTGGGTGGTCGCGGAAGTCTTCGCGATCCTCGTCTCCCTCGACGCGACGCTCGGCGGCGGCACCGGCACCTCGGCCGTGCTCGCGTTCAACCTCCGCTACACGCCCGAGCAACGCCTGCACGACACCTACTGGTTCGCGTTCGCGGCCGCGGCGATCTCGCTCGCAGTCGTGTTCGCGCTGCTGCGCAGCCGGCTCGGCGCGTCGCTGCAGGCGATCCGTGACGACGAGGACGCGGCCGCCTCGGTCGGCGTGCGCGTGTTCTTCGGCAAAGGCGTCCTCTTCGTCCTCGCGGGGGCCGGCTGCACGGCTGCGGGGGCGGTGATCGTCGCCTGGCAGCTCTCGATCCTTCCGCTCGGGCCGGACTCGATCTTCGGTGTCAACTGGACCGCGAAGATGATCTTCATGGTGCTCGTGGGCGGTCTCGGGACGTTCGAGGGGCCCATCGTCGGCGCGATCGTCCTCTACCTGCTGGAGACGTACCTGTCGACGCGGATGGGCGTCTGGTACCTCGTGATGCTCGGCGGGATCGCGATCGGTGTAGCGTTGCTGCTGCCGCGCGGCATCTGGGGAACGCTGCAGGAGCGGCTGAACACGCGGCTGCTTCCCGTCGGCTACCGGCTGAGGGTCGGGCGATGAAGATCACGGCGGCGGTCGTCGAGGAGAGGTGCGGCCCGTTCCGGCTGCAGGAGCTCGATCTCGGCCCGCTGCGCGAGGACGAAGTGCTCGTGCGCGTCGCCGCCTCCGGCATCTGCCACACCGACCTCGTCTGCCGCGACCAGTGGATCCCGGTGCCCCTGCCCGCAGTGCTCGGTCACGAAGGCGCCGGCGTCGTCGAGTGGGTGGGCGACGCGGTGACGACAGTCGCTCAGGGCGACCATGTGGCGTTGAGCTACGACTCGTGTGGCGTGTGCCCGCAGTGCGCGCATGGCCGTGCGTACTACTGCCACCGTATCTTCGAGCACAACTTCGCCTCCGCACGGACGGACGGGACGACCGCGCTTTCGCGCGGCGGCGAGGCGGTCCACTCGCACTTCTTCGGACAGTCGAGCTTCGCCACGAAGGCCGTCGCGCACGAGCGCAACGTCGTCAAGCTCGACGACTCCGTCCCGTTCGAGGTGGTCGCGCCATTCGGCTGCGGCATTCAGACCGGTGCCGGATCGGTGTTGAACGCGATGAGGCCGGAGCCGGGCAGCAGCATCGCGGTCTTCGGCGCCGGCGCCGTCGGGCTCTCCGCAGTGATGGCGGCGCGGGTGGCGGGCTGCGAGCCGATCGTCGTCGTTGATCCCCGCGCGGGTCGGCTGGAGCTGGCGCGAGAGCTGGGAGCAACGCACGTCCTCGACGCGTCGCAGCGGGACCCGGCGGACGTGATCCTCGGCATCACCGGTTTCGGCGTCGACTTCGCGCTCGAGGCCTGCGGCGCTCCCGCTGCGTTGGAATCCGCGATCCGGTCGCTCGCCCCGCGCGGTGAGTGCGTGGTCGTCGGCGCGCCGCCGCCCGACTCGACCGCGAGCTTCGACGTCAGCCACCTCTTCTCGTCCGGCCGCCGCATCGTCGGCGTCGTCGAGGGCGAGAGCATGCCGGCCGAGTTTTTCCCACGCCTGCTCGAGCTGTGGCGCAGCGGCCAGCTCCCGGTCGAACGCATGATGCGGACATACGACTTCGACGAGATCGAGCAGGCCGTGCACGACGCAGAGTCGGGCGAGACGGTCAAACCGGTCTTGGTGATGAGCTGATGGCGGTCGTTCCTCTCTGCTGCGCGGTCCGCGACCTCGTCCACGACGGCGACGTCGTCGCGCTCGAGGGCTTCACGCATCTGATTCCCCACGCCGCGGGGCACGAGCTGATCCGGCAGGGCCGGCGCGATCTGACGCTGATCCGGATGACGCCGGACCTCGTCTACGACCAGCTGATCGGAATGGGCTGCGCGCGCAAGCTCGTCTTCTCCTGGGGAGGCAACCCCGGCGTCGGCTCGCTCCACCGGCTGCGCGACGCGGTCGAGCACGGCTGGCCGGCGCAGCTCGAGCTCGAGGAGCACTCGCACGCGGGCATGGCGGCGGCATATGCGGCAGGCGCGGCCAACCTCCCCTTCGGCGTCCTCCGCGGCTACCGCGGCGGCGACCTGCCGGCCCGCACGCGGGTGGCGACGATCACGTGCCCGTTCACCGGCGAGGCGCTGGCGGCGGTGCCCGCGCATCGGCCGGACGTCGGCATCGTCCACGCGCAGCGCGCCGACAGCGACGGCAACGTGCAGCTCTGGGGCATCCTCGGCGTGCAAAAGGAGACGGTGCTCGCCTCCGCGCGGTCGATCGTGACCGTCGAGGAGGTGGTCGACGAGCTGACGCCGGTTCCCGGCGCGACCGTGCTGCCGTCATGGGTGGTCGACGCCGTGTGCGTCGCGCCCGGCGGCGCGCATCCGTCCTACGCACACGGGTACTACGATCGCGACAACGACTTCTACGTCGCCTGGGACGAGATCAGCCGCGAGCGCGAGGGCTTCCGCGCCTGGATGGAGCGGCACGTGCTCGGCACGACCGACGTGACCGAGTACCACGCGAGCCTCGCGCGCACCCGGGAGCGCGCATGAGCGAGTGGACGGCGGACGAGATGATGGCGGTCGAGGCGTCGCGGCGGCTGCGCGACGGCACCGTGTGCTTCGTCGGCATCGGCCTCCCCAGCCTGGCCGCGAACCTCGCGCGGCGGACGCACGCGCCCGGCTGCGTGCTCGTCTACGAGAGCGGCACGATCGGCGCGAAGCCGACCGAGCTGCCGCTCTCGATCGGCGACGGCGAGCTGGCCGAGACCGCGGACTCCGTCGTCTCCGTGCCGGAGATGTTCGCCTACTGGCTGCAGGGCGGCCGGATCGACGTCGGCTTCCTCGGCGCCGCGCAGATCGACCGGCACGGCAACCTGAACAGCACGGTGATCGGCCCCTACGACGCGCCGAAGGTTCGGCTGCCGGGCGGCGGCGGCGCGCCGGAGATAGCCATCGGCGTACGCGACGTGTTCGTGATGCTCCGCCAGTCCAGGCGCGCCTTCGTCTCGGCGCTCGACTTCACCACGAGCGTCGGCGACAAGGTGCGCGTCGTCATCACCGACATCGGCATCCTGGAACCGGTGGACGGAGAGCTGGCGCTCGTGGCGCTGCATCCCGGATGCCGGGTCGACGAGGCGCGCGAGGCGACCGGTTGGGAGCTGCACGTCGCCGATGACCTGCGAGAGTCGGACCGGCCGACCGAGGCCGAGCTGCAGGCATTGCGATCCCTGAGGACGAAAGGAGCTGGATGAGCGTCGCCGTCGATCCCTACGAAGGGCCGGTCGTCCTCGGCGACGACCCGAGCCTCGGCCCGGGGGTGCAGATCGACTACCCCGGCTACCGCTCCACTCGCTGGCGGGTCCCGAAGCGGCCGCTCCAGACGCTGCCGGAGGAGCTGATGGCCCTCGACGGCCCGGTCTTCGGCGAGAGCGCGATCGACGAGCTGGACAACGACCTCACCCGCCAGCACGAGGGCGAGCCGCTCGGCGAGCGGATCACCGTCTCCGGGCGGGTGCTCGACGAGGACGGCCGGCCGCTGCGCGGCACGCTCGTGGAGATCTGGCAGGCGAACGCGGCCGGCCGCTACCGGCACGAGGTCGACCAGCATCCGGCTCCGCTCGACCCGAACTTCTCGGGCGCGGGCCGCTGTCTCACCGACGACGAGGGGCGCTACCACTTCACGACGATCAAGCCGGGCTCGTACCCGTGGCGGAACCACCCGAACGCGTGGCGGCCGAACCACATCCACTTCTCCCTCTTCGGGCGCCTGTTCGAGCAGCGCCTCGTCACGCAGATGTACTTCCCGGGCGACCCGCTCTTCCCGTACGACCCGATCTTCAACTCCGTGCGCGATCCCGAGGCGCGGAAGCTGTTGATCGCGCGCTTCGACCTGCCGACGACGGTGCCGGAGTGGTCGCTCGCATACGAGTGGGACATCGTCCTCGGTCGTGCCCGTCGCGGGACGACCCCGGTGGAGCAGCAGTGAGCCTGCCGACGACGCCCTCGCAGACGGTCGGGCCCTTCTACTCGATCGGCCTCTGCCGCCGCGAGGACAACGAGCTCGACCCGGATGGGATCGAGCTGCGCGGGACGCTCTACGACGGGCAGGGCGAGCGGGTCCCGGACGGGATGATCGAGGTGTGGGACGCCGCCGCCCGCGTCTGGGGTCGCTGCGGAACGTCCGAGGAGGCGGGGAGCTACCACTTCCGCGTGCCGCGCGACGCGGCCGTGCTCGAGGTCTTCGTCTTCTCGCGCGGGATGCTGCGGCACGAGCGCACGCGCATCTACCTCCGTGAGGGCGAGGACGAGGTCTGGCGGAGCCTGGACGACTCGCAGCGCGAGCGTCTGCTGGCGCGGCGCGAGGGCGACGCGCTGGTGTTCGATATCCGCATGCAGGGCGACGACGCCACCGTCTTCTTCGAGCATTGACCTCGTTCGCCGGGATCTTCGTGCCGACGGCCCTGCGCGATGCCGTGTCGGACGAAGCCTGGTTGTCGGCGATGCTCGATGCGGAGCGCGCGCTCGCGAACGCCGAGTCGCTCGTCGGTGCGATTCCCGCCGCCGCGGCCGCAGCGATCGCCGAGCGCTGTGAGCCGGAGAGGTACGACCTCGCCGCAATCGAGGAGCAGGGCCGCGCCGTCGGCAACCCGGCGGAGCCGCTCGTGCGTGCGCTGCGCGAGCAGGTCGGCGGCGACGACGCACGCTACGTCCACTTCGGAGCGACGAGCCAGGACGTCGTCGACACGGCGGCGATGCTCGTGGCGCGCGTCGCAGTCGAGCTCGTTGCGGCGGAGCTCGACGGCGTCGCGGCTGCGTGCGCACGGCTCGCGGAAGAGCATCGTGAGACGCCGATGGCGGGGCGGACGCTGCTGCAGCAGGCTGTGCCGACGACCTTCGGTGCGAAGGCGGCAGGCTGGCTCGTCGCCGTCGTCGAGGCGTGCGAGGGCCTGCGCTCGCTCCGCTTCCCGGCGCAGCTCGGTGGGGCGGCCGGCACGCTGGCGCCGCTCGGCGAGCGGGGCGTCGACGTGGTGGCCGCGTTCGCGGCGGAGCTCGATCTGGAGGAGCCGACCGTTCCCTGGCACACGCATCGCGGCCCGGTCGCTGCGATCGGCTCCGCGCTCGACGCGTCCGCGAGCGCTTGCGCGAAGCTCGCGCTCGACGTGATCCTGCTCGCGCAGACGGAGATCGGCGAGGTGGTCGAGGCGGGAGGCGGCGGCTCCTCGACGATGCCGCACAAGCGCAACCCGGCGAAGGCCGTGCTCGCGCGCGCGTGCGCGAGGCTCGTGCACGCGAACGCGCGCGTGCTCACGTCGGGCGAGCACGAGCACGAGCGCGCCGCCGGCGCCTGGCAGGCGGAGTGGACGGCACTGAGCGAGGCGCTCGCGCAGGCAGGAGGCGCGGCCTCCGCCGCGCGCGAGTCCGTCGAAAGGCTCGAGCTGCGGCCGGAGCGGATGCGCGCGAACATGAGCGGCGACCTCTATGCCGAGCGCGAGGCCTTCGTCGAGCGCGGCCTGGCCGATGCGAGCGACGACTGGCTCGGCTCCGCGGGCGCCTTCGTCGACCGCGCCCTCGCGCGCTGGCGGGAGTCGGCGTGACGCTCGCGTACCGCTTCGACGGGCCGGAGGACGCCCCCGTGCTCGTGCTGCCGAGCTCGCTCGGAACGACGCGTGAGCTGTGGCAGCCGCAGGTGGAGACGTTCGCACACGCATTCCGCGTCCTTCGCTACGAGCACCGCGGCCACGGCGAATCGCCGGTCACGCCCGGCCCCTACGCGATGGAGGACCTTGCGCGCGACGTGCTCGAGCTGCTCGACCGGCTCGGGCTCGAGCGCGTCTCCTGGTGCGGCCTTTCGCTCGGCGGGATGGTCGCGATGTGGCTCGGTGCGCACGCGCCGGAGCGCTTCGACGCACTCGTCCTCGCCTGCACCTCGGCGCGCGTGCCCGCGCCCGACGTGTATCGCGAGCGGGCGGCGACCGTGCGCGCGCTCGGGATCGAACCGGTTGCAGGTGCCGTCGTCGAAAGGTGGTTCACGGCCGAGACGTTCCGCCGGCAGCCGGAGCTGCCGGCGCGCTTCCGCGAGATCCTCGTCTCGACGCCGCGGGAGGGGTACGCAGGCTGCTGCGAGGCGCTGGCGGGCTGGGACTTCCGCGACGGGCTCGCCGGCGTCGCCGTGCCGACGCTCGTGATCGCGGCCGAGAAGGACGAGGCGACGCCGGTCGGAGACACCGACCTCCTCGCGGAGAGGATCCCCGGGGCGAAGCTCGTCACGCTCGAGGGCGCCGCGCATCTCGCCAACCTCGAGCAGCCGCGGGCGTTCGCCGACGCGGCGCTCGCCCATCTCCTGGAGGTCATGTGAGCAGCGACGAGGGCATGAAGACACGCCGCGAGGTGCTCGGCGACGAGCACGTCGACCGCGCTATCGCCGGCAAGACGGCGTTCACCGCCGACTTCCAGGACCTGGTCACACGCTATGCCTGGGGCGAGATCTGGTCGCGGCCCGGGCTCGACCGGCGCACGCGCAGCGCGATCACGTTGACGGCGCTGACCGCGCTCGGGCACCACCACGAGCTGGCGATGCACGTGCGGGCCGCGGTCCGAAACGGGTTGACGCCGGACGAGATCAAGGAGGTGCTGCTGCAGGCGGCGATCTACTGCGGCGTCCCCGCTGCGAATCGTGCGTTCGCGATCGCCCAAGAGGTGCTGGCCGACGAAGGAGCGGTCTGAGGACACAGGTCGGGATCGTCGGCGCGGGACCGGCGGGCCTGACGCTCGCACGGCTGCTCGAGAACGCCGGCATCGAGTCGGTGATCCTGGAGGCGCGCAGCCGGGAGTACTGCGAGGCGCGAATCCGGGCGGGAGTGCTCGAGCAGGGCACGGTCGACCTGCTGCGCGACGCCGGGGTCGGCGACCGGATGCAGCGCGAAGGGCTCGTCCACCACGGTATCTCGCTCCAGTTCGACGGCGAGCGCCACCGCGTCGCACTCAGCGACCTCACGGGCGGACGCACGATCGTCATCTACGGTCAGACCGAGGTCGTCAAGGATCTGATCGCGGCGCGCCTCGCGAGCGGGCTGCCGCTGCTGTTCGAGACGCCGGTGGAGAGCGTCGATCCGGAGCGGGGTTTCATCCGCCACGCAGGCGGCGAGCTGGAGTGCGACGTCATCGCCGGCTGCGACGGCTTCCACGGCGCATGCCGCGCCTCGCTGCCCGCGGGTGCGCTGCGGGAGTTCTCGCGCGAGTATCCGTACGGCTGGCTCGGGATCCTCGCCGCCGTCGCGCCCTCGATCGACGAGGTCGTGTACTCGCACACCGAGCGCGGCTTCGCGCTGCTCTCGCTGCGCTCACCGACGTTGTCGCGCTACTACATCCAGTGCGCGCCGGACGAGGATCTCGACGCCTGGCCGGACGAGCGGGTCTGGGAGGAGCTGCAGTCGCGGACGGCGGTCGAGGGCTGGACGCTCGCCGAAGGGCCCGTCCTCGAGAAAGGCGTCACCGGTATGCGCAGCTACGTCTGCGAGCCGCTGCGACACGGGCGGCTGTTCCTCGCCGGCGACGCGGCGCACATCGTGCCGCCGACCGGCGCCAAGGGGCTGAACCTCGCGATCCGCGACGTACGCCTGCTCGGCGAGGCGCTCGTGCGCTGGTACGAGAGCGGCGACGAGTCGCTGCTGGACGCGTACTCCGACGCCTGCCTGCGGCGCGTCTGGCGCTGCGAGCACTTCTCCTGGTGGATGACGACGATGCTGCACCTGCCGCCGCACGCGGACCCGTTCGACCTCCAGCTCCAGCGTTCGCAGCTGCGGTACGTGACGACGTCCGAGGCCCAGGCGCGCGCGCTGGCCGAGAACTACGTCGGCCTCGAGCACGTCTGACCGTCTTCAGCTCCCGGGCGCGACGACCACCTCGAGCAGCAGCGGCTGCTCCAGATCGCGCAGCCGCGGCATGACGTCGTCGAGCGCCGCGAGCAGCTCGTCGTGGGTCTCGACGCGGTGCGCGGGGCAGCCGAAGCCGGCCGCGACCGCGGCGAGGCCGAGCTCGCCGAAGGAGGGCCACGCGCTCGTGGTGCCGGCTGCGCGGGCGATCTCGTCCATGACCGCATAGCCGCCGTTCGAGAGCACGACCAGGAGCGCGCCGGCGCGGTAGCGGGCGGCGGTCCAGAGCGCCTGCACGACGTAGGCGGCGGCGCCGTCGCCGAGCACGGCGACGACCGGCCGGTCCGGCAGCGCCATCCGCAGCCCCACCGCGGCGGTGAGCCCGAAGCCGAGCGCGCCGTTGGCGACGCTGAGGTACGCATCCGGAGTCCGGGGCGGGATGCGCTCGAGCAGCTCGAGGCGATTCGACGGAGCCTCCTCGACGAGCGTCGCGTCCGGCGGCATGCGTTTCTGCAGCTCGCTCAACACGTGGCCGGCGCGCAGGAGCTCCCCGGCCGGCGGCGGAGGCGGGGCCTCCGGCAGCGGCCGGGTACCGGCAGCCGGGCGCGCGGTCAAATCGAGCCTGCGCGCGAGCTCGCGGCAGGCCGCGGCCGGCGGTGCGAGCAGGACGAGCTCGGCGACGCTGCGCAGGGCCTCGTCCGCGTCCTCGACGATTCCGGCGAGAAGCGTTCCCGGCTCGACGATCGGCCCGTCGTGGTACGTGTACAGCCGCAGCGCCGGCGTGCCGATCGCAAGCACGAGGTCGCGGCCGGCGAGCGCGGCGCGAATCTGCGGCCGCGCCGCCGGCAGGTGGCCGGCGAAGAGTGGATGGTTTTGCGGGAAGCCGGCGCGGCTGCCGAAGGCCTCCTGCCAGACGGGCGCATCGAGACCCTCCGCGAGGGGAACGATGGCGTCCCAGCCCTCCTTCGTCGCGAGCCCCGCTCCGACGACGAGCGCCGGCGCGCGCGCGGCGCGGACGAGATCGGCGAGCGGCGCGACCGCGTCCGGGTCGACGAGCGGGGCATGGAGGACGCGGCGCGGCGTCGGCGCGATCCCGTCCCCGGCCGGCTCGCCCCAGTCGCCCATCGGCGCGACGACGAGCGCAGGCCCGCGGCGCAGGCTCGCCTCGTGCGCCGCGCGCGCGATCGCGCCTGGGAGATCCTGCGGCGTCGGCGGGAAGTTCGTCCAGACCGGATAGTCGCCGGCCAGCCGCTCGAGGCTCTTGCCGGCCAGGAACGGCGAGAAGGCGAGGTGGCGGCGATCCTGCTGGCCGACGACGATCACGAGCGGCGCGCGGTTCTCGCGGGCGGCAACGATCGCGTTGACGGCGTTCCCGAGGCCGGCGGCGACATGGAGGTTCACGAAGGCCGGCGTGCCCCGCCCGAGCGCGTACCCGATCGCCATGCCGACGACCGAGCCCTCGTGGAGGCCGAGCACGAACTCGAAGTCGTCGGGGAGGCCGCCGAGGAAGGCGATCTCGGTCGAGCCCGGATTGCCGAAGATCCGGGTCATGCCGTACGTGCGCATGACGTCGAGCGCCGCATCGCGGACGGTCCGGTGCGAGGCTTCACCCATGCGCGGCGCATCTTCCCAGGACCGCCCTGGTAGGTTCACGCGACGGTGACGCCCGAACACCGAGACGTCCCGGTCCTGATCGTCGGCGGCAGCCTCGTCGGCCTGACGACGGCGCTGCTGCTGCGCTCACACGGCATCGACGCGCTCGCGGTCGAGCGCCACGCCGGGACCGCGATCCATCCGCGCGCGGGCCACTTCCACCTGCGGACGCTCGAGATCGTGCGCGCCGTCGGGCTGGAGGAGAAGGTCCGGAAGCGTGCGGTCGAGCTGTACGACCCGAACGGCGGCATCAACAATGTCGAGTCGCTCGCGGGCACCGAGATCTCGCACTTCATCCAGAACCTCAACGAAGGCGTCGAGCAGTTCAGTCCGACGGTGCGATGCTTCATCGACCAGGACGCGATCGAGCCGATCATCCGCGAGCGTGCGCTCGAGCTCGGCGCCGAGATCCGGAACCGTACGGAGCTCGTGTCGTTCGAGCAGGACGCGGACGGCGTCACCGCGACGATCCGCGACCTCGAGAGCGGCGGCGAGTCGACGGTTCGAGCGCAGTACATGGTCGCGGCCGACGGCAACCGCAGCCCCGTCCGCAACCGGCTCGGGATCGAGATGCGCGGTCACGGCTACCTCTCGAACAGCATCACGATCTACTTCCGCGCCGACTGCGCGCCGTTGCTCGAAGGGCGCAACCAGGGCGTCACCTACGTGACGAACCCGGTCCTGCGCGGCTTCTTCCGCCTCAACCGAAGCGGCGGCTCCGGGTTCCTCGTCGTCAACCTCATCGGCGACATCGCGCGGCCGGAGATCGTCGCGCAGTATCCCGACGCGCCGTGGGCGAACGTGGCCGAGGTCGTGACGCCCGCGCGTGCGGAAGAGCTGCTGCGCGCTGCGATCGGCGTGCCCGACTTTCCCGTAGAGGTCGTAGACGTCGCAACCTGGCGCGCACAGGCAGACTCGGCGGAGCGCTACCGCGACGGCCGCGTCTTCCTCGCCGGCGACGCGGCGCACACGGTGCCGCCGAACGGCGGCTACGGCGGCAACACCGGAATCGGTGACGCGTGGAACCTCGCGTGGAAGCTCGCCGCGGTGCTGAAGGGCGAGGCGGGCCCGGCCCTCCTCGACACCTACGATGCCGAGAGAAGGCCCATCGGTGAGCTCATCGTGGAGCAGGCGTACACGCGCTACGTCACGCGCGTCGCGCCCTACCTCGGGAGCGAGGGGGTCCAGCCGATCGTCGACGACTTCTCGATGGAGCTCGGGGACCGCGTCCACTCGTCGGCGGTGATCGACGAGCCCGGCGACGACGGCTCGGTGCACGAGCACCCGTCCGAGGCGGGCGGGCGGCCCGGCTCGCGTGGGCCGCACGTCTGGCTCGAGCGAGACGGGCGGCGGATATCGATGCTCGACCTCTACGGCCGCGGCTGGGTGCTGCTGGCGACGAACGACGAGTGGACCGCTCCGGCCGGTGTGGAGCGGCACGTCGTGCCTGCCGACGTCGCGGACGCATACGGGCTCGGCGCGTCCGGCGCGTCGCTCGTACGCCCGGACGGCATCGTCGCCTGGCGCGCGCGAGAGAGAGTGGGCGAGGACGTCGGGGCCGTGCACGCCCGCCTGCTCAGCCGCTAGGGCTGCCACACCATCAGGCCGACGATCGCGAGGAGGACGAGCCCGCTGGCGGTGCTCGTCCAGAGCGAGCGCGGGTCGCGGACGAGCGTCTGCAGCTCCGGGCTCGGCGCGTCGCCGGCGGCGGCCAGCCGCTCGGCGAGCTCCCTCGCGCGCCGCGCGTATCCGCCGCCGTAGCCCCCGAGCGCCATCGCGAGCACCCAGAGGGCGAGCGCCGCCTGGATCCATGCCGGTCGGAAGGCGAGGCCGAGATGCTCGGCGAGCCCGATCCCGAATCCGAGCGAGCCGAGCGCGCCGGAGCCGACGAGGGGGACGCCCCGCCGTGCAACGCCGAGCAAGGTCGCGATCTCGCTCGGCCGCTTGCGGCCGAGAGCCGCGTACTGCGCCGCTGCCGCGACCGCCCCGCCTGCGAAGAGCGCGATCACAGACAAGAGATGGAAGAAGAGGAGTGTCTGATACATGCGGTCAGTCGAGTCGAAAGATCTGCTCGAGCGGCGGTGGCCCGGAGTCGGGTACGCGCTCTTCGAGGAGCTCGGCCATCGCGTCCTGCCACCGCTTGGAGACCGCTTGCCGGGCGAGGTGGGCCGCCGCGGCTTCGAGGTCGTTCGCCTCGAAGTAGCCGAAGACCTGGTTGCCGTCGCGGAAGATGGAGTAGTTGCGGATGCCGGCGCCGCGGAGCGCGTCGAGCATCTCGGGCCAGACCTCGCGGTGGGAGGCGACGTAGTCGTCGACCCGCTCCGGGCGGATACGGAGGACGAACGCGCTTCGCTGTGTCATGTGGTCTCCTTCGCCACGAGGACGACGAGCGTCCGTGGGCCGTGAACGCCCTCGACCCGGCTGAGCTCGATGTCGGACGTCGCTGACGGACCGGACACGAACGTGATCGGGCGCCGATCGACGGCGACGTCGTGGAGGAGGAGGATCGCCTCGGGAACGAGCTCCACGATCTGCGTTTCCCCGACGACGCAGATGTGCAGGTCGGGGACGAGCGTCAGCGCGCGGCGGCCGTCGGCGGGCGCAGAGCTGAGGACGATCGTTCCCGTCTCGGCGATCGCAGTGGTGCAGCCGGTGATCACGCCGTCGAGGGCGTCGAGGGCTGCCGGATCGAGGCCGTCGTCCTGCACGAGCTCGAGCCCTCTCGGTCGCCACTCGGCCGGTAGTCCCGGCGGGATCGCGAGGCGCCGCGCGCCGCGCTCGGCGCAGACGGACTCGAGCGTCCTCGCGATCTCGCCGGGCTCGATCAGGCGGACGTCGGCTCGGTAGTCCGACACCCGCTCGTGGAAGAGCGCGAGCCGCTCGCGTGCGGAGAGCGTTCCCGCGCGGCGGTAGCTGCGCGGGATCGGGCCCGAAGGCGCGCGCGGGATCGCGCGGACGCGGCCGAGGATCTCCTCGCGGGCAGCGCTCATCGTTTGCGCCACCATTCGCCGAACGTCTCCTTGGGCATGGGCTTGAGGTCGCGTGTACGCGTCCATGCTGCGAGAGGTCCGAGGCGGAGCGCGAACGGCTGCGCGAGGCGTGCGAGTCGCTGCGCCGCTCCGAAGCGGCGGCGGCCGGAGAACATCCAGGCGACGAGCCCCATGCCGGCTCGTTCGGCTCGGCCTGCTCGAGCGGAGACGGCGCGTGTGCGGAGGTGCAGAAGCACCGACGGGATGTCGATCTTGACGGGGCAGACCTCGTAGCAGGCGCCGCAGAGGCTGGACGCGAACGGGAGGGATGCTGCGTTCTCGATGCCGACGAGCTGCGGGGTGAGGATTGCGCCGATGGGGCCCGGATAGACCGAGCCGTAAGCGTGGCCGCCCGTGCGTGAGTAGACCGGGCACACGTTGAGGCACGCGCTGCAGCGGATGCAGTGCAGGGCCTGGCGGCCGACGTCGTCGGCGAGAACCCGGGTGCGACCGTTGTCGAGCAGCACGACGTGGAGCTCCTGCCCCTCGGTCGCCCCGGTCCAGAGCGACGTGTACGGGTTCATCCGCTCTCCCGTCGACGACCGCGGGAGCAGCTGCAGGAAGACCTCGAGGTCGGCGAAGGTGGGGACGAGCTTCTCGATCCCGAGCACCGTCACGAGCACGCGCGGCAGGGTCGTGCACATGCGTCCGTTGCCTTCGGACTCGACGATGCAGATCGTCCCGGTCTCTGCCACGCCGAAGTTGGCGCCGCTGACGCCGACCCGCGCCGCGAGGAACTTCTCGCGCAGGTACAGGCGGGCCGCCTCGGCGAGGTCGCGCGGATCGTCGGACACGATTCCCGGCGCGATGGTGCGGGCGAAGAGATCGCGGATCTCGGTGCGGTTGCGATGGATCGCCGGGACGAGGATGTGCGACGACCAGTCGCCGTCGAGCTGCAGGATCAGCTCGGCGAAGTCGGTCTCGGTCGCGCAAATCCCGTGCTCGGCGAGCGCGTCGTTCAGCTCGATCTCGTCGGTGGTGAGCGACTTCATCTTCACGACCTCGTCCGCACCGTGGCTTCGCGCGACGTCCGCGACGACAGCGTTTGCCTCCGCAGCGTCGCGCGCCCAGTGAACGTGTCCGCCCGCCGCCTGGACGGCCTCTTCGAACTGGAGGAGGTAGTCGTCGAGGTGCGCGAGCAGGTCCGCCTTGATCGCACGGCCGGCGTCCCGCAGGTCTTCCCAGTCGGGCATCTCGCCGACGACACGCGCCCGCTTGTCGCGGATCGTGTCGGTCGCTTTGCGGAGGTTCGTTCGCAGCTGGACGTTCGCGAGCTCGCGTCGTGCGGCGGCAGGGAAGCTTTCGGCGGGAGCCCTCATGTGGAGGCGAGGATCTCGGCGAGATGGATCGCGCGCACGCCCGATCGACCGCGGGAGAGCCCGCCGCCGATCTGCAGCAGACAAGAGCCGTCCAGCGCCGTGCAGTACTCGGCGCCGGTTGCCTCCACGTCCGCGCACTTGTCCGCGAGCATCGCGCTCGACGTGTCGGCGTTCTTGATCGAGAAGGTGCCGCCGAAGCCGCAGCATTCGCGGGGACGGGAGAGCTCGACGAGCTCGAGGCCGTCGACCCCCTGCAGCAGCCGTTGCGGAGCGTCTCCGACCTTCGTCACGCGCAGCGAGTGGCAGGTTGCGTGATACGTGACCCGGTGCGGGAAGCGTGCGCCGACGTCCTCGACGCCGAGCCGGTGGACGAGGAACTCCGAGAGCTCGTAGACGTTCTCGACTCCGTAGTGCTCGCGCATCGTTCCGGCGCACGAGGACGAGGGCGACACGATCGCGTCGAAGCCGTCGAACACCGACCGGAAGCGCGCGGCCAGCCGGTCGGCCTCAGCGGAATAGCCGCTGTTCAGATGCATCTGGCCGCAGCACGTCTGCTCGCTCGGGAACGCGACGTCGTGGCCGAGCCGTTCCAGCACCGACACCGTCGCCCGGCCGGCCTCCGGGAAGAGCGTGTCGCCGATGCAGGTGACGAAGAGCGCGACCCGCACTCGTCAGGACCGCTCGTAGGCGCTCTCGACCGAAGCGGTTCCGCGCTCGCGGGCGAGCCGTTCGGCGTACCCGCCGCGGCGGAACGCTTCGACCGGGTCGGGATCGACGCCGATGCGCTCGCGGTGGCGCGCGAGCAGCGGGCGGACGTCGGTCTCGAATGCATCGGCGAGGACGCGGTGTGCGCCGAGCACGTCGCCCGACTGCTGGGCTTCGGAGAGCCGTTCGCGGTCGACGAGCAAGGCCTTCGCGTACGCCGTCTGGATGTTCGCGACCGACTGGATCATCGCGTCGATCTTCCCCTCGACGTTGTGCGACTGGTCGATCATGAAGGCGACGTTCTCGGCGTCGCCCCGTGCGATCTCGAACATGATCCGGAACAGCTCGAAGGGATCGATCGCGCCGACGATGAGATCGTCGTCGGCGTACTTGCGGTTGTTGAAGTGGAAGCCGCCGAGCAGGCGCTCGGCGAGCAGCAGGGCGACGATCTGCTCGATGTTCGTCCCCTGCGGATGGTGGCCGGTATCCACCAGCACCTGCGCCTTCGGGCCGAGGCTCCGGCAGACGAGAGCGGCGGTGCCCCAGTCGGGCAGGTCGGTGCTGTAGAAGCCGGGCTCGAAGAACTTGTACTCGACGAGCAGGCGCACGCGGTCGGGCAGCGCTTCGTAGAGCGCTCCGAGGCCTTTGACGAGCCGCACGTGGCGGTCGCGGAGATCGTCCTGGCCGGGATAGTTGGTGCCGTCGGCGAGCCAGAGGCTGATGACGTTCGAGCCGACCTCCGTCGCGATCCCGATGCAGTCGCGGCAGTGCCGCAGTGCCTTGGCCCGCGCCTCGCGGTCGGGGCTGCAGAAGCTCCCGAGCCGGTAGTCGTCGTCGCCGAACAGGTTCGGATTGATCGCGCCGATGCGGATGCCGTGCTCTGCGGCGAAGCCCGCGAGAGCGGTGTAGTCGTCGACCGCGTCCCAGGGGATGTGCAGCGCGACGCTTGGGCAGCAGCCGGTGAGGCGGTGCACGAGCGCGGCGTCGGCGATGCGCTCGTGGACGTCGCGGGCGGCGCCCGGCCACGGATAGACGTGGAATCGCGTGCCGGAGTTGCCGTAGCCCCACGAGGGCGTCTCGATCTCGAGCCGTGCGAGGCGGTCGAGGACCTCGTTCTCACTCATCGGTGTTGAGTTTGACGCATCCGCCGCCGGATTTCGAACTCGCTTTCGATTGGCAGCGTTCCGTAAGTTGGTCGCCACATATTGACTTGTGCGGAGCAGCGGCGATAAGGTCGCCCGCATCGACGACGTTGTCGATCTTCGCAATCTCTCGCAGTCCGAGCGCATGCAGCACGTCCTGCGGCTGCTCGAGACCAGGGATTCCGTTCCGGTTTCGGAACTTTCGGAGGCCTTTTCGGTCTCGGAGGTCACCGTCCGGAGCGACCTGAAGGCGCTCGCTCGACAGGGGCTCGTCGCGCGCGTCCGCGGAGGCGTGCGAGCGCTCCAGCAGGGCCAGTCCGAGGTCGGGTTCGATCTGCGTCTCCGCCTCGAGGTCGAGCGCAAGCGCGCGATCGCCCGGGCGGCGGCGGCACTGATCGGAGAGGGCGAGGCGGTCGCGATCGACGCCAGCACGACCGGGTACTACCTCGCGCTCGAGCTGCGGGCGAAGCGCGAGCTCGTCGTGGTCACCAACGGGCTCTTGGTGGCAACGGCGCTCGCCGACGCTCCCGGCGTCACGGTGCTCGTCCCCGGCGGGGCGCTGCGTCTGTCCGCGATGTCGCTCGTCGGCGACTTCGGCACCGACATTCTGCGCACGACCCGGATCAACAAGGGCTTTCTCGGCGCGCGCGGGCTCAGCATCGAGCGCGGCCTGATGGATCTCAATCCGGACGAGGTGCGCATCAAGCAGGAGATGGCCGACGCGTGCGAGCAGGTGTGGGGGATCCTCGACGGCACGAAGTGGCACCGCAGCGCGCTCCTTTCGTTCGTGTCTGTCGAGGACTTGACCGGCATCGTCACCGACGACAGCGCCCCGGCCGACCAGGTCGAGGCCTGGCGCAACGCCGGCGTCGAGGTGGTCACTGCGCACCTGGGACCGCTGGAGCCGTTGCCCGTCCGGCCGCGTGACCTCCGGCGCGCGACCCGGAACGACGGGGCGACGAGTTGACGATCCTCGCCGCGGTCGATCTCGGCGCCCAGAGCGGACGTGTCGCCGTCGGCCGGCTCGACGCCGGCCGGCTCACGGTCGACGAGGTCCACCGCTTCCCGAACGTGCCCGTGCGTGCGGCCGGCACGCTCTACTGGGACGTTCTCCGGCTCTACGCCGACGTTCTCGACGGTCTCCGCGCGACGCGGCGCGTCGGCCCGATCGCGTCCGTCGCCGTCGATTCGTGGGCGGTCGACTTCGGCCTCGTCGACCACAACGGGGCCTTGCTGCGAAACCCCGTCCACTACCGCGACGCGCGCCGCACAGCGGCCGTCGACGCCGTCTTCGAGCGCGTCCCTGCGCGCGAGCTGTACGAGCGCACCGGCATCCAGATGCTGCCGATCAACACGATCTTCGAGCTCGCCGCGCTGGCCGCCGCCGGCGACCCCGCGCTGGCCGCCGCCCGCCGGCTCCTGCTCATCCCCGACCTGTTCCACCATTGGCTCTGCGGCAGCGAGGTCAGCGAACGGACGAACGCGACCACGACGCAGTGTCTCGACGTCCGCACCGGAACGTGGCTCGACGACGTTCTCGAGCGTCTCGACGTGCCGACCGGCCTGCTGCCGGACGTCGTCCCGCCGGCGACCGTCCTGGGAACGCTCGCGAGGGACGTCGCCGACGAGACGGGAATCCGCGAGGCGCGGGTCGTCGCCGCAGCCACACACGACACGGCGTCCGCGGTCGCCGCCGTCCCGCTGCACGGCGAGCGATGCGCCTACATCAGCGTCGGCACCTGGTCGCTCGTCGGAGTC
>Ga0187809_10000294_pt1 | contig 29336 bp, 33 predicted proteins | sample NC_wetland_sal_i_8_FD_132415 | JGI IMG/M metagenome (GOLD analysis project Ga0187809, IMG submission 132415) | Wetland sediment microbial communities from Neuse River Estuary, North Carolina, USA - ASW_4 | ecosystem: Environmental > Aquatic > Freshwater > Wetlands > Sediment | place: USA: North...
ACCGTCGCGCCGTGCGGCTGCAACGCACCCTCGATCCGCTCGAGCCGCTCGTTGGCGGAGCGCCAGCCGGAGCTGATGAGGTCGACGAGCAGTGCGAGATCGTCGACACGGGCATTCCGCTCCCCGAGCAGGTCGGTCTCGATCCGCTCCAGCCGGCGGATGACCTGGTTCATCAGGCCGCGCACCTCGGCGAGATGCCTTGCGCTCGGCTTGAAGTGCTCGCGCAGGCCGTCCTGGATCGCGCCGGGGAGGCCCACCTGCATGACGTGCGTGGTCGCGGCCAGCGCTTCGATCTGCGTGCGCGCCCGAGCGAGCGCAGCTTCGAGCTCAGCGGGATCGGGCCGTGAGGAGCGGGCCCCTGAGATCCGGTCGAGCGCCCGCTTCAACACCGCCTCGTCCATCGAGCGCAACGTTACGGTGGGCGTCGGATGGAGGCCTCCGAGCTCGATTACGAGCTGCCGCCGGAGCTGATCGCACAGCATCCGGCCGTCCGCCGCGACGAGTCGCGGCTGCTCGTCGTCGAGCGTGCGACGGGGCAGGTCCGCCATCGCCGGTTCGGGGAGCTCCCGGACGAGCTCCATGGCGAGCTCGTGGTCGTGAACGACACGCGCGTCGTCCCGGCCAGGATCCCGATCGATTCTCCGCGGGGTGAGGTGCTGCTGCTCGAGCGGCTCGAGGGCGACCTGTGGGAGGGGCTCGCGCGGCCGACCCGTCGGCTGAAGCCGGGGGCAAGCTACGGCCCGATCGAGCTCGTCGAGCATCTCGGCGAGGGGCGCTGGCGGCTGCGGCTCAAGGGCAAGCCGGCGGGGGAGACGCCGCTGCCGCCGTACATCACCGAGCCGCTCGTGGATCCCGAGCGCTACCAGACGGTCTATGCGCGCGAGCCGGGATCGGCGGCCGCGCCGACCGCGGGGCTCCACTTCACCGAGAAGCTCCTCGAGCGTCTCGACGTCGAGCGCGTGACGCTTCACGTCGGCCTGGACACCTTCCGGCCCGTCGGGGAGGAGCGGCTCGAGGACCACGTCATCCACGGCGAGCGCTATTCGGTCGAGGCTGCGGCCCGGGAGCGCATCACGGCCGCGCCGCGCGTGCTCGCCGTCGGCACGACGACGGTACGGGTGCTCGAGTCGCTCGCCCGCGGCGCGCCGCTCGAAGGCCGGACCGAGCTCTTCATCACGCCGGGATTCGAGTTCCTGCGCACGGACGCGCTGCTGACGAACTTCCACCTGCCGCGTTCGACGCTCCTTGCGCTCGTGATGGCCTTCGCCGGCGTCGAGGAGACGCGCAGCCTCTATCGGCTCGCGGTCGAGGAGCGCTACCGCTTCTACTCATTCGGCGATGCCATGCTGATCCTCTGATGTGGGACCACGTCACCATCCGCGTCTCCGACGTCGAGGCCTCGGCGCGCTTCTACCAGACGGTGCTCGGCCGAGTGCCGACGGGAAAGGCCTACCGGGAATGGGACGACTTCTCGATCGCACCGGCGGACGCCGAGCATCCGCTCACGCGACATCTGCACGTCGCCTTCGCGGCGGCGTCCCGCGACGACGTCGACCGCTTCTGGCACGCGGGCGTCGATGCCGGGTACGAGAGCGAGGGCGCCCCCGGGCTCCGGCCGCAGTACCACCCCGAGTACTACGGTGCCTTTCTCCTCGATCCGGACGGGAACAGCGCAGAGGCCGTGTTCGGGCACCGGCGGCGAACAGGGCCGAACGTCCTCGACCACCTGTGGATCCGCGTCGCCGACGTCGACGTGTCCGAGCGGTTCTGGTGCACCGTCGCTCCCGTGCTCGCGGTCGAGGTCGACCGCGACCTTCCGGACGGTTTCCACGTCGTCGGAGGCAATCGCTCCTTCGCAGTGCTCCGCGACGGGCGGCCGCGAACCGAGAACGTCCATCTCGCGTTCCCCGTTCCCGACGACGATACGGTCGCCGAGTTTCATCGCATCGCAACCGCCGCCGGGTACCGGGACAACGGCGGCCCCGGCGAGCGGCCGGAGTACCACGCGGGCTACGTCGGCGCTTTCGTCCTCGACCCCGACGGCCACAACGTGGAAGCCGTCAACCACAACCGCTGATGACCCCGGGCTGCTTCACGCTCGAGGCGACGGAGGGAGCGGCCCGCGCCGGCGTGCTGCACACCGCGCACGGCGACGTGCCGACCCCGGCCTTCATGCCCGTCGGGACGAAGGCGACGGTGAAGACCGTCGACCCGGACGAGCTGCGTGCGGTGGGAACGCGCATCCTCCTCGGCAACACGTACCACCTGCATTTCCGTCCCGGCGAAGACGTGATCGCCGAGCTCGGCGGCCTGCACGCGTTCATGAGCTGGGAAGGCCCGATCCTCACCGACTCCGGCGGCTTCCAGGTGTTCTCGCTGCGCGACACGCTGCTCGCCGCCGACGACGACGGCGTCACCTTCCAGAGCGTCTACGACGGTTCGCCGGCGCGCTTCACGCCGGAGCTCGCCGCACGAATCCAGGCGGACCTCGGCTCGGACGTCGCGATGTGCCTCGACATCTGCCCGCCCGCCGGCGTCGCGCGCCCGGAGCTCGAGGTTGCCGTCCGCCGGACGACCCTGTGGGCCGAGCGGCAGCGCGATCTCCCGCGCGCTGCCGGTCAACTGCGCTTCGCAATCACGCAGGGAGGCCTCGACCGCGAGCTGCGCGCGCTCTCGTCCGAGGACCTCGTCAAGCTCGACTTCGACGGCTATGCAATCGGAGGTTTGTCGGTCGGTGAAGAGCGCGCGCCGATGTTCGAGGCCACGACGGACGCCGCCGCGGCGCTCCCGGAGCACAAGCCGCGCTACTTCATGGGGATCGGCGACCCCGAGGGCGTCGTCGAGGTGATCGCCCGCGGCGTCGACATGTTCGACTGCGTCCTCCCGACCCGCACCGCGCGGACCGGCAGTGCGCTGACATGGGAGGGCCGGCTGAACCTTCGCAACGCACGCTTCGCGCGCGACCCGCGGCCGCTCGACGAGAGCTGCGGCTGCCCGACCTGCTCGCGGTTCAGCCGGGCCTACGTCCGGCATCTCGTCAATCAGGACGAGATTCTGGGCCTTCGGCTTCTCAGCCTGCATAATCTCCGCTTCTTGCTCGATCTCGTCGCTGCCGCGCGGGAGTCGATCGAGCGCGGCGCTTTCGCTTCCTGGAGCGCGGACGCGCTTGCCCGGCTCGCCCGGCCTACCGAAAAGGAACTCGCATGAGCGGAGCAGGCTTCCTCCTCATCGTCGTCGCGTTCGCCTTTCTCTACTTCGTGCTCGTCCGCCCGCAGAAGAAGCGGCAGCTCCAGACCCGCCGGATGCTCGACGCGGTCAAGCAGGGAGACGAGGTCGTGACCGCCGGCGGGATCTACGGCCGGGTCACGGAGTTGCACGACGACGCCGTCACCGTCGAGATCGCGCCGCAGGTCCAGGTAAAGGTGGCCCGCCGTGCGATTGGAGGCGTCATCCCGCCCTCCGAGCCGGAAGCGGTCGAGGAGGCCGGGGAGCCTCCGACTGTGGAAAACGGCCGCTAACCTGTCGTTTCTTCGGTCGTGAACGAGCGTCGGAACTACCTGATTCTTCTGGGCGTGATCCTGGCCGCCGTCGTCGGCGCGGTCCTCCTCGCCGCCCCAGGCACGGGGGTGCACCGGAAGCCGACGCTCGGCCTCGACCTCCAGGGCGGCCTCGAGGTCGTCCTTCGCGCCGTCCCGCCCAAGGGCCAGAAGGTGACACCGGACGGGATGAGCACCGCCCAGTCGATCATCCAGAGCCGCATCGACAAGCTCGGTGTCTCCTCGCCGGAGGTGCGCAAGCAGGGAGCCGACCAGATCGTCATCGAGCTGGCAGGCATCCACGACCCGGCGAAGGCGGCGGCCCTGATCGGCAAGACGGCGCAGCTGATGATCTTCGACTTCGAGCCCGACCTCGCGTCCCCGTCGGTGGGGACGCGCGGCCAGCCGGTGGCGACGCCGTCGCTCTACGACCTGCTGACGCAGGTGCAGGCGGAGGCGAAGCAGGGGTCGCCGGAGTTCTACTACCTGTTCAGGAACAAGACGGTCCCGGCGAAGACGAAGAAGGGCAAGCCGACCGTCACGCACTCGCTCCTGCAGGGGCCGGTGGCGACGAAGGCCGACCTTCTGCGGCGGTACGGCGGCAAGGTGCCGCCCGACGCGCAGGTCCTCCTCGTGCCGTCTCACCGGCTCGTCGTCAGCTGCCCGGCCCTGAACGGCTGTCCCGGCGCGTCGGTCAACGCGTCGACGTACTACTACATGTTCAAGTACGACCCGACTGCGCCGAACGGCCCGCCGGAGCTCTCGGGCAAGGACCTTGACACGTCCGGCATCCGGGCCGACATCGACCCGAACACCGGGCAGTGGGTGACGCTCCTGTCGTTCACCCATCACGGTGCCAAGGAGTTCCAGGCGATCACGAAGGCCGAGTATCAGCGCGGTCAGCAGGCGGCGGCGCTCGCCGGCCAGGCGGGGAACCGCGACACGGCCACGGTTCAGCAGTACGCGGGGCACTCGGCGATCGTCCTCGACGGTGCCCTCGAGACGACGCCGTACATCGACTACACCGACGCGTCGCTCCAGGACGGCATCTCCGGCGGCGCCCAGATCACGACCGGCAGCCAGAGCTCGGCGAAGAACCTCGCCCTCATCCTCCAGACCGGCGCGCTGCCCTACAACTTCGTGCAGATCGCCCGCACCGACGTCTCCGCCACGCTCGGCAAGGACTCTCTCCGGCAGGCGTGGAAGGCGGCCGCGGTCGGCCTCGTCATCGTCGCCGTCTTCCTGCTCCTCCTGTACCGCTTCCTCGGCCTCGTCGCCGTCTTCGGCCTGGCGATCTACGCCGCCCTCTACTACGCGGCGATCCTCCTCTTCAACGTCACGCTGACGCTGCCGGGCTTCGCCGGCCTCATCCTGACGATCGGCGTCGCGGCGGATGCGAACGTCGTCGTGTTCGAACGCATCAAGGAAGAGGTGCGGTCCGGGAAGTCCGTGCGCGCGGCCATCGCGACCGGCTACAGGCGCGGCTTCCACACGATCCTCGACGCGAACGTCGTCACCGCCATCACCGCCCTCGTGCTGTTCCTCATCGCGGTCGCCCAGGTGAAGGGCTTCGCCCTCATGCTGCTCATCGGCACGCTCATCTCGCTGCTCACCGCGGTCGCCGCGACGCGCGCGATGCTCGGCCTGCTCAGCGGCTTCCGCTGGTTCGACAACCCACGCTTCATGGGGGCGCGCGCGCAGTCGATCCCGCGGTGGCAGCAGATCGACGTCAACAGCCCACGCAGGCGACGGATCTTCCTCGCGGTCGCGACCGCTGCGATCGTCCTGATCGTCTTCGCGATCGCCTTCAAGGGACTGAATCTCGGGATCGACTTCAAGGGCGGCACGCAGATGTCGTTCCAGACGAGCACAGCACAGACGACGGGCACCGTGCAGAAGGTCTTCGCGGATGACGGGTTCACGGACGCCGTCGTGCAGGGCCGCGGGACGCAGTCCGGCTCGAGTTACGAGCAGTTCCAGGTGCGAACGAAGCACCTGACGAACCAGGAGCAGACGAAGATCGTCGACGATCTCACGTCGGCGGCGGACCTGAAGGGGACGCCCGACGTCACGACCGTCTCGTCGAGCTTCAGCTCGCAGATCGCACACGACGCGATCCTCGCGATCGTCGTCTCGTTCCTACTGATCGCCGTCTTCATCGCGATCCGGTTCCAGTGGCGGTTCGCGATCCCGATCCTGCGAACGCTCTTCAACGACATCCTCATCACGCTCGGTGTGTACGCGCTGAGCGGACGCGAGGTGACGATCGACACGGTCGCGGCCGTGCTCACCGTGCTGGGCTACTCGATCTACGACACGATCATCGTCTTCGACAGGATCCGCGAGAACATGCCGCTCATGCGGCGTGCGAGCTTCGCGCAGATCGCCAACGTGTCGGTCGCCGAGACGCTGCGCCGCTCGATCACGACATCGGTGCTCACGCTGCTGCCGATCACGAGCCTGTTCCTCTTCGGCGGCACGACGCTCAAGGACTTCGCGTTCGCGCTTCTCGTCGGCATCGGTCTCGGCGCAGTGTCGACCATCTTCGTCGCGACGCCGTTCCTGACGGTGCTGATGGAGCGCAGCCCGGAGTTCCGCCGCCGCAGCGCGGCCGGCGACGGCGGCTTCGGCGGCGCGGCCATCCCGGGGCAGCTGCTGCGCGCCCTCGGCCGGAGCGGCTCTGCCGACGGCGACGGCGCCGTGACGGAGGTGCCGGACGAGCAGGAGCTCGAGGCGGAGCGCGAGATCATCGAGCCGGCGGCGCCGGCGCCTGCGGCGCAGACCCAGGCCAGGCGGGAGAAGCGGCGTCAGCGGCGACGCTCGAGACCGCACGGCCGTGCCCGCTAGCCGTCTCTCCGAGGTGGTCGAGGAGCTGCTGGGCGAGCTGCCGGCGCGCGTCCGCGGCTCGCGCGCCCGCGCCGGTGAACAGACGATGGCGCTCCTGCGCGGGCTCGTCGAGGAGCTGAACCTCGTTACGCGTGACGATCTGGACGAGTTGGAGCTGCGCGTCGCTCAGCTCGAGCATCGTCTGTCATTGCTCGAAGCGCCGCACGACGCGCCGCCGGCGTAGGCCGGCGGAAGCGGTCGACGGTCGCGACAAAGCGCTCGACGTCGACGACGATGTAAGCGCAGAGCGCCGCGAGCGGCAGCTCCCCGAACGCCGCCTCGAGCACAGCCTCGACCACCTCCCCGCCGCCCTGCGACGTGACGATGTCGAACCAGGCGTCGCAGATGAGCATCGTCCCCGTCACCGCGGCGAGCGGAACGAGCCAGCTGAGCCGCCGGTAGGCCGCCAACGCGGTGGCCGCGAACGCGGTCGCGAGGCCGACGTCGAAGCCGACCCAGGCGAGGTCGTAGTGCTCGGTGAGGTGCCGTGACGGAAGGGTGAACGTGAGGTACAACGTCCACGGAACGAGGAAGATCGCCACCAGGCCCATGAGCCCGGGCACCCACCGTGGGACGGGAGACTCCACCGACATGAACAGGTTGTACCCTGCCCGCGTGCGACTGCGGAGGGTGAGCCCCGAGTCCGTCCTGGCCTGGGCTGCCGCGTTCGTGGGAGCGATCGGGATCGCCTCGGCCCTCACGCCGGAGATGGCCGACCGCTACCGGTTCGTCCGAGGCGTGCTTCCGCCCGGGTTCCCGACCGCAGCGCGCATCGGCGCGCTCGCGTTCGGGATCGTCCTCATCTGGCTCGCGCGCTCGCTCGGGCGGCGCCGGCGGCGGGCGTGGCAGCTCGCGGTGGCCGTGGTCCTTGCGTCCGCGGTCGCGCACCTGGCGAAAGGCCTCGACGTGGAGGAGGCGACGATCTCGCTGCTCCTCCTCGCCGCGCTGGTGCGTTGGCGCAGCCGGTTCGACGTGCCGGGCGACCCGGCGTCGACGCGGCCGCTGCTCGCCCTCGTCGCGGCGGTCGCGACCGCGGGGGCCGTCGGCCTCGCCTGGGAGCTGCGCGGCGGTGAGCTCTCGGATCGGGCGAGCGATCTCTTCACCGCACTGGGTTTCGTGTTCGGCGCCGCCGCGCTCTGGCTGTGGTTCCGCCCGTTGACCGAGAAAGTCGCCCAAACGGTGGGAGAGCGGCGCGTAGCGCGTGCGCTCGTCGACGCGTACGGCAGCGACAGCCTTTCTTTCTTCGCGCTGCGCCGCGACAAGAACTATTTCTTCTCGCCGACGCGGAAGGCGTTCCTCGCGTACCGAGTCGTCGCCGGCGCCGCGCTCGTGAGCGGGGACCCGGTCGGCGACACGACGGAGTTCGACGCCCTGCTCGCAGAGTTCCGTCGCGTCGTGCACGCGCACGGATGGCGGCTCGCCGTGCTCGGCGCATCCGACGCACAGCTCGACCGCTACCGCGCCGTCGGCCTGCGCTCGATCCTGCTCGGCGAGGAGGCGGTGCTGCGGCCGAAAGAGTTCTCGCTCGAAGGACGACCGATCCGCAAGGTGCGGCAGTCGGTGTCGCGGCTGACGAAGGCCGGATACGAGCTCCGCGTCGTCGCAGCCGAGGACGCGGGGCCGGAGCTGAGGGCGAAGCTCGACGAGGTCTCGGAGCAGTGGCGCGGCCGGCAGCCCGAGCGAGGGTTCTCGATGGCGATCGACGACCTGTACGTGCCCGGCACGGTGTTCGCCGTCGCCGAGGCGGCGGACGGGCACATCGGGGGCTTCCTCCATCTCGCGCCGACGCCGGCGGGCGGCGGCTGGTCGCTCTCCACGATGCGCCGGCGCCCTGGGGAGCCCAACGGGCTGACCGAGTTTCTCATCGCGCAGACGCTCGCGTGGGCGAAGGAGCAGCAGGCATCGGAGCTGTCGCTCAACTTCTGCGCGTTCACAGAGCTCATCTCGGAAGAGCGGGCGGTGACGCTGCCGCGCCGCCTCGCGCGGAGGGTGTTGCTCGCCGCCGACGGCGTGTTCCAGCTCGAGCGGCTGTACTCGTTCAACCGGAAGTTCTTCCCGGAGTGGAGGCCGCGCTACCTCTGCGTCGAGCGGCTGACCGATCTGCCTCGCGTCGGCCTCGCATATCTGCACGTGGAGCAGCTGCTCGTGCCGCCCGGACCGTGGACGCGCCGCGAGCGGCGGCGGCGGCAGGTCGTGTCACACTGAGTCGCATGGCGCAGTCGCCGCCGCGCACCCTCAGCCGTCTGTCCGAGATCGCGCAGGTGATGGTGCGTCACGGCTTCGGCTACTTCTTCGAGGCGCATCGGCTGACCGATCTGATTCCGGGGAAGCGGGTCGACGTGGAGGCGATGAGCGCCTCGGCGCGCGGCCAGCACATGCGCGAGGTGCTCGACGAGCTCGGCCCGACCTTCGTGAAGTTCGGCCAGCTGCTCTCGACCCGACCCGACATCGTGCCGCCCGACATCATCGCCGAGCTGCGCGCGCTGCAGGACGACGTCCGCCCGTTTCCGTTCGAGCAGGCAGAGCGCGTGATCGAGGAGGAGCTCGGCAACTCGCTCGAGCGCCTTTTTCTCGACTTCGACCCGGTGCCGGTCGCGGCTGCCTCGATCGGCCAGGTGCACCGCGCGACGCTTCCCAACGGCCGAACGGTGGCGGTGAAGGTGCAGCGCCCCGACGCGGCCCGTCAGATCGAGGCCGACCTCGTCCTCCTCTATCAGGCGGCGAGGCTCGTGAAGGAGCGCGTGCGCGCACTCGACTTCGTCGACGCTCGCGCCGTGATCGACGAGTTCGCGCGCCAGATCCGACAGGAGCTCGACTATCGGCTCGAAGGACGCAACGCGCAGACGTTCTACCGCAACTTCGCCGGCGCCTCCCGCGTGCACGTGCCGAAGGTCTACTGGACGTACACGCGCGCGCGGGTGCTCACGCTCGAGTGGCTGGCGGGCACGAAGCTCGCCGACGTGGACGCGCTCGGTCTCTCCCTGGAGGAGCGGCGCGACCTCGCGTATCTCATCACGGAGACGTGGATGACGATGATCTTCCGCCACGGTTTCTTCCACGCCGATCCGCACCCGGCGAACATCTTCGTGATGGAGGAGGCGGGAACGATCGGCCTCGTCGACTTCGGCTCCTCCGGCACGCTCAGTGACGACGACATGACGAAGCTGACGCGGCTGTTCATCGACGCCGCGAACGAGAACGTCGACCTCCTACCGAAGCGGCTGTCCGATCTCGGTGTGCGCTATCCGAGGGAGCGCGAGGAGGAGTTCCTCGCCGAGCTCCGCGAGATGTACTACCGCTACTACGGAGCCAGCCTCGCGGAGATCGACCCGCTGCAGGTGATCCGCGAGGCGTTCCAGCTCATCTATGCGATGAACCTGCGCCTGCCGACGCGCTATCTGCTGCTCGACCGTGCGATCGCGACGCTCGGATCGGTCGGCATCGAGCTCTATCCCGACTTCAACGTGTTCGAGGTGGCCCGTCCGTACGCGCGCGGGCTGATGCTCGAGCGGTTCTCGCCGGAGCGGGTCGCACGCCGGGCACGCCGCGACGCGTTCCAGTACGCGCACATCCTGCGCGAGGCGCCGCACCAGATCCACGAGATCCTCGAGGAGCTGCGAGACGGCCAGATCGAGGTCGGCTTCGTGCACAAGGGGCTCGACGAGTTCCTCGCCGAGCTGCAGAAGGTCTTCAACCGTCTCGTGATCGCGCTCGTCGTCACCGGTGGGCTCATCGGGTCGAGTCTCATCGGGATCTTCGCGAAAGCCGGGCCGCACCTCCTCGGGGTCAACATCATCTCGATCCTGGGCTTCGCGCTGTCCGCGGTCCTCGGAATCTGGCTGCTCCTGGGCGTCGTGCGCTCGGGCCGTCTCTAGCCGGGCGCTGCGCCAGAGCGCGCTGCGACGGCGTCGCGCAGCCGCGAGAGGCGCCCGCCGACGGCGGGCTGGAGGCCCAGTGCGGCGAGCAGGAGGGCCTCGTCGTCCCGCTCGGGGACGAACCGCTGCGGGTAGGCCGAGCGCTGAGCTGCGAAGATCCGCGCGACGAGCGGCGCTGCGGTACCGAGCTCCTCCAGGCGGCGGACGAGCTCGCGTCCGTCACGGCGCCTGAGCGGGATCTCGCGTTCCGCATCTACGAGACAGATCTGGACGAACGGTGGGTCGTCGCCGGGGACGAGCACGCTCCGAGCGTCCCACCTGCCGCGCGAAAGGTCAACCGGCGGGCAGTGGGTCACCATGCCCTTCGAGCAGCGCAGGACTCGCGCGCCCTTGGGATCGTGCGAAAGGCGACTTACCGATCGTCGAGGACGATTGCCTCGGGCCGCACAGGCTCGCCCTGCATGCGAAGCATGGCCTCGACGTACATCTCGCGAACTTCATCCATCTTCGGACGAGGATCGTTGCGCCACGTCGACGGCAGGGATCGGCGCAGCTGCTCACGAGAGCGACGCTCCCTCTGCCAATGCTCAAGAAGCCTCGAGTCGATCATCGCGGCCTCTATCTCGGCATCTGGAGAGTCCGTCTTTAGCAGCCGAGCGGTCAGTCGAAGCCGCGTCACGGCTCGATAGAATCGACCTGCGATGGCGGTCTTTCGGTTCCTGATCATCGACGAGGACGGCCAGCGCGTCGGGCGGTTCGAGTCGGAGGACCTCACGTGGCGTACCGGCGACACCTTCGCCCTCGACGAGCAGATGTGGCGGATCGTCGAGATTCTTCCCGAGGTCTCGACGATGGTCGCATACAACGCGGTGTGGGTCGCCGCTCCCGCCGACGAGGACGAGGAACCGGACGATCCCGGATGGCCCATGCCAGAGGCGCTCGGACAAGCGCAAATCTAGGTCTCAGCCCGGCGGCGGCCGACCGCAGCGCCTCGAGAGGAACGTCTCGGGCGCCCGGACGACGTTGCGTCGAGGAAAGCGCCGCGGCAAGCCGGGGGGCCAAGGGCAAAGAGCCGTGACCGTTCGCGTTGCGGCACACGACACGAATCACGGCGACGCCGACCCCCCGGCACTTGCTGATTCGCCGAAGCGCGGATCGATCCTGCGCACCACGGCGACGCCTCGAGCCGTTGCCACGAACAAGACGAGCCAGACCGATCTTGCGGATACGGCCTGGCTCTGTCTCAGGGAGAGGAGCGGGCTGCGGCCATCCGCTCGTCTCGCTGCCGACACGATGCGTCCCCGAGCACGCGGCCGCCTCCCTCGACTCAGTGATGTTCGGAGAATTCGCAGCGGAGAAACCGACAGATTCCTCCAGCGGTTCTACCGATACATCACACAGCCTGCCGGTCAGTGCCCGGCCGTGCGAACGGCCAACCGCTCCCGCACCATCAAGCCGCGCTCGTAGTGCTCCAACGCGACTTTGCGCATCTCGGCGGCCCGGAAGTGCATCAGGACGGCTTCGACTTCCATGCGGGCCGCGCTCTGCTGCACCCGCCGCAGCTGCTCGTCGGTCAACATCGTGAACGAAGTCTGCTCAGCGACGCGGCTCGCCAAACGCAGGGGCAGTTCGCGGTGCGATGATCGCAGCTTCTCCACTGGACGCGATCGACTGGAGTGACGATGCACATCACGAGAAACTCGAGCGAGACGATGCGTGGCTCGGCAGACTGGTTCACCGGGGACGTCTACGTCGACACGATTGCAGCGCCGGCAGGAGGCTCGCAACTCGGTGCTGCCGTCGTCCACTTCACGCCCGGTGCACGGACTGCTTGGCACACGCATCCGCACGGGCAGACCATCTGGGTCACCGAGGGTGTCGGCGTCTGCCGGCGCGAGGGCGGCCCGATCGAGGTCATCCGCCCCGGTGACCGGGTCTTCTTCGAGCCGAACGAGAACCACTGGCACGGTGCCGCGCCGACCCGGTTCATGGTTCATATCGCCATGCACTTGGCCGACGAGATCGGGAGCCCCGTCACCTGGGGCGAGCATGTCAGCGACGACGAGTACGCGCAGGCGCCCGCGCTCGGCTAGCGATTGGCTTGAACGAGCGCGCTGTGGCGCATTCGTGACACTTACGCGCGAAAGGACATCTGGCGTGCATGCCGGCGCACGGCTACGGTCGCGCCATGACCGCGCTGATGCTCGCGGAGCCCGAAGCAGCCGTTCGCGGCTTTCTCGCGCAACAGCTTGCAAGTGACGGGTTCGACGTGCTCGCGTTCGAGAGCACCGACGACCTGCCGCGGTGGGCGGATCCGGACGTGCTGCTGCTCGGCGATCCCGATGCGCTCGGCCGGTGCCACATCGGCGACTGCGCCGTCATCGTCCTCGGACGGGCGGACACGAACGAGCGCGTCCGTGCGCTCGCGCACTGTGACGACTACGTCACGAGGCCGTTCGTCTACGAAGAGCTCGTGGCGCGTATTCACGCCGTGCTCCGCCGGCGGTCACCGCGTTCGGAGCTGATCGACCTGGGCGAGCTCGCCGTCGACCGTGCGGCGCGGCGTGTTCTCGTGCGGGGGCGCGAGCTGCGGCTCCCTTCGAAGGAGTATGCGCTCGTCGTCCGCATGGCCCAGGACCCGGACCGCGTGTTCACGCGCGAGCAGCTGCTGCGCGACGTCTGGGGCTACCGAACCTTCGTGCCGACCCGCACCGTCGAGTCGCACGCGTCACGCGTGCGCTGCAAGCTGGCCGCGGCGGGCCTCCCGGGCTGGGTCGTGAACGAGTGGGGAGTCGGCTACCGCCTCCGGCCCGCCCTGCTCTAGCACGTCGATCCGATGTAGCAGGTACTCGATCCAGGCGAATTGCGCCGCCTGGACGAGGAACATCGTGACGAAGACGATGAGGACGACGAACCACATGTCATGGGTATCGCGGACGGCGGTGGAGGCTGCATCCGGGATCCCCCGTATCCGTCCGACGGCGGGGAGACCATACAGCCATGCATCCACTTCTGTTTTTGACCGTGCACGACGCGAACCGGCTGAAGGAGTTGGCGGCGGCCCTCATCGCGGTCGCGGGCGTGGTCATGCTGCTCGGCGCGATGGCGCCGATGGGACGGTGCGGCAGCCAGTGGCTGGCCGGGCTCGCCCTCGCCGTCGCGGGCGTGCTCGCCGTCGTCGCCCTTCACTGGGGCGGCAGATAACCGGGATCCGTCAGAACAATTAAATGGCGCCCTCGAGGCGCAGAAGCAGCTCCTTGCGGTGGAGCCCTCCGCCGTAACCCGTCAGGCTGCCGTTCGCGCCGACGACACGGTGGCACGGCAGCACGATCGGCACCGGGTTCCGGTTCATGACCGTCCCGACCGCGCGCGCCGCCTTCGGGTTGCCGGCCCGCGCCGCCAGCTCCCCGTACGTCGTCGTCTCGCCGTAGCCGACCCGCGCGAGCTCGCCGAGAACCCGGAGATAAAACGCCGGCTGGCCGCGCAGGTCGACGTCGACGTCGAACGCGCGCCGCTTCCCGTCGAGATATTGGTCGAGCTCGCGATGAACACGGTCGACCGGCCCCGCCGACCGGAGGACGCGAGGGCCGTAGACGCGCGCGAGCCGGTCGAGCTCCTGCTCGGGCTCCGGGTCGTACGAAATGCGGCAGAGCCCGCGGTCGGTGACACCCACGAGAAGCGGGCCCATCGCCGTGTCGTCGAAGACGTCGTAGGCGACGTCGAGCAGCCCGGCAGCGGCGGCGGCCGCGCGAAAGCGCTCGTCGAGGTCGGAGGTGAGCATCTCGGTCACTGCTGCGTCTCCTTCTTGTTGTCTGCTCGCAAACGCCGCACGCCGGCCGACGCCGCCTGGCGCGCCGCCGAACTGGTCGAGCCGAGCGCCGCGCCGATCTCTTCGTAGTCGAGGTCGTAGCCGTACCGAAGCACCACCGCCGCCCGCTCCTTCGGCGGCAACTCGTCCGTCAGCGCAGCCAGCTCTTCGAACGCGGGCCGCACGTCCTCGATCGCGAGCTCGGGGAGCTCGCCCTGCGGCCGCTGCCGGCGCGCGCCGTCGATGACGATCCGGCTCGCGATCGTCAGCACCCACGCGCGCAGGTGCTCGCCGTGCTCGAGCCTCGGGTACGCGCGCAGCGCGCGGAGGAACGTCTCCTGGAATGCGTCCTCCGCCCGCTCGCGGCCGAGCTTGCCGGCGAGGAAACGGAAGACCTCGGTCTTGTGACGCTCGTAGAACGCCTCGAACGGCGGGACGGAGGCGACCATCTGTACCTGAAACGTACTCGGACGCGAAGATGTGAGGTGGTCATGCGACTCGCGGTCGTCGGTCACATCGAGTGGGTTCAGTTCGCCCGGGTCGAGCGGGTGCCGGCGCCGGGTGAGATCGTCTCCGCCACCGAGGTCTGGGAGGAGCCCGCAGGCGGCGGCGCGGTCGCCGCGGTTCAGCTTGCGAACCTCAACGGCTCCGTCGATTTCTTCACCTCGCTCGGAGACGACGAGATCGCGCAGCGATCACTGGCCCGTCTCACCGATCTGGGCGTGACGGTCCACGCCGGCGAGGCCGGGCAGCCGCAGCGGCGTGCATTCACGTTCGTCGACGCGAACGGCGAGCGGACGATCACGGTGCTCGGCCCGAAGCTCCGCCCCTCCGGCGAGGACGGCTCGCTGCCGTGGGAGCAGCTCGCGCGCTGCGACGCGGTCTACTTCACCGGCGGCGACGTCGCCGCGGTGCGCGCCGCGCGCCGCGCGAAGGTGCTCGTCGCGACCTCCCGCGAGCTCGACACGCTCCACCGGGCGCGCGAGGAGCTCGACGCGCTCGTCGGCAGCGGCGAGGACGTGGGCGAGCGATTCGACGCGCTCGAGCTCGATCCGGTGCCGCGCCTCGTCGTCAGCACGGCGGGAGCGCTCGGAGGCTGGATCCGCCCCGGCGGCCCGTTCCGCGCCGCGCCGCTGCCCGGTCCGGTCGAGGACGCATACGGATGTGGCGACTGCTTCGCCGCCGGATTCACCTTCGGGCTCGGCGCGGGATGGACGCCCGACGCCGCCGCCTCCCTCGCCGCCCGCTGCGGCGCGATGGTGCTCACCGGCCGCGGACCGTACGAGCGTCAGCTCACTTCGTCGGATGCGGTTGCGGGATAGGCCCCTCCGGGCCGTCGACGGCATTCGACCACATGAGCTGGATCGGGACGGTGCCGCTCCCGTCGGCGAGCGGGACCTCCTTCATCACGAGGCCGATGTCGCCGTTCGCCTCCGCCATCGGGATGTCGCCGATCTCACCTCCGCGCGGCGAGTACCAGCCGAGCAGCTTGTCGGCGCCCGGCGCCGATCCCTGCCGGATCGCGTCCTCGACGTCGGGATCGGTACGCGTCTCCTGGAGCTCGTGGTAGAGCGTCGCGCAGACGTTCTTCCACGGCTCGTCGAACGCGACGATGCCGTTGTCGCCGTCCGAATATACGGCGACGGAGTAGTAGCGCTCCGAGCTGCCGGCGTCGACCGACCCGTGGTAGCCGCCGAGCCCGTGCTGCGAGTCGACGTCGCCGTCCGCGAGGACTGCTCCCGGCGGCAGCACGATGCACGTGACGGCTCGCCCCTCGGCGAGCTGTCCGGCGAGGGTCTCGACCCAGGTGCGGTCGACACGATCGGGGACGGGGCCGGGGTGCACGAGCGAGCCTTCGAAGGTCGCGGTCACTGCCGAGGGGAAATACTGGGCAAGCACGTTGTTCAGGTCCGGGTCGGTCATCGCGGCGGCGAGCGCGCGGTCGAGCTCCGTCCGCCCGTCCGCCGGCCATCCTTCGAGGTAGACGAGCGTGTAGGTGAGGTCGGGCAGGGTCCGGCCGCCGAGGTAGCGGAGGTCGAGGCTCGGCTCGGGGCCGAAGCCGGGCGCGCGGACTGCGCTCCGGTACGCGGCGGCGGCCTCCGACCCGGGGGCGACGACGACGCTCAGCGGCCCCTCGACGACGCGGTTCGGGGTGCGGGTGGACATGTGCGGCTCCTCTCTTCTCGAGCCGCAGACCGGGCGCCGCAGAGGCCGAGCGTACTCGGGCGGGAGATCCGAAGGCAAGTGGGGCGGAGGGTGGACAAGTGGGGTTGAGTGGTTTAGAGTGGGGCAAAGTGGAAGAGAAGGATCCGGCCCCGGCATGCTCCTCGGCACCCACGACCACACAATCGACGACAAGAATCGGCTCACGCTTCCGGCGAAGTTCCGGACTGCGTTCGAGGGCGGCGTCGTCGTGACCCGCGGCCTGGACCCATGCCTCGTCGCGTATCCGCGGGAGGAATGGGCGCGGAGTCAGAGCCGCATCGCCGAGCTCGACTCCCTCAGCGGGGAAGCGCGCAGCCTGCAACGCGTCGTCTACGCGAACGCCGTCGAGGGCGAGCTCGACAAGCAGGGGCGGATCGTCATCTCCGCCCGGTTGAAGGACTTCGCCGGCCTCGAGCGCGACGTCGTCGTCGCCGGCGTCAACGATCACCTCGAGATCTGGGATCGCGCCGCCTGGGAGCGCGAGCTCGCCGAGACCGAAGGGAGGACGCGCGATGTTGCCGAACGTCTTGCAGCCAAGCGCGACTGATCACGTCCCCGTCCTCGCCGAGGAGGTTCGCTCCAGCCTCGACGTGCACCCGGGCGACACGGTCGTCGACGCCACGTTCGGCGCCGGCGGCCACGCGGCCCTCCTCGCCGCCGATCTCCGGGGGCGCGGAAAGCTCATCGCGATCGACCGAGACCCGACGGTGCGGACGTACTTCGAGCGCCTCGAGCGGTCGAGCGGCATTCAGGCGCGGCTGCTACGCGGCGACTTCGGCGTCGTCCTTCCGCAGCTGGCGGAGAACGGCGTACGCGCGGACGAGGTCCTGCTCGACCTCGGGGTCTCGTCGATGCAGCTCGACCGGCCGGAACGGGGCTTCTCGTACGCGGCCGACGCGCCGCTCGACATGCGCATGGATTCCTCGCAGGACCTCGACGCGAGGACGCTCGTCAACACCTGGCCGGAGAAGGAGCTCGTCACCATCTTCCGCCGCTACGGCGAGGAGCGCTACGCGCGGCAGATCGCGAAAGCGATCGTGCGCCGGCGCAGGCAGCAGCCGTTCGATCGCACCGGCGAGCTCGTGGACACGATCAAGGCCTCGATCCCCGCGCCGGCCCGGTTCGGCGACGGCCACCCGGCAAAGCGCGTCTTCCAGGCGATCCGCATCGCCGTCAACGACGAGCTCACGTCGCTCGAGGCCGCGCTGCCGGCCGCTCTCGCGATGCTGCGGCCGGGCGGCCGCCTCGCAGTCATCTCGTTCCACTCGCTCGAGGACCGAATCGTCAAGCAGTTCCTTCGCGAGCGTGAGCGCGGCTGCACGTGTCCGCCCGACTTTCCCGTCTGCGTCTGCGGGCACAAGCCGGAGCTGCGCGCGATCCAGCGGCGGCCGGTTCGGCCGAGCGAGGCCGAGGTGGCCGCCAATCCGCGCGCGGCGTCGGCCCGGCTGCGAGCGGCGCTGAAGGCCACGGAAGAGGGGTCGTAGGCTTGGCGACGGTCGATTGGTTCGCGGCCGAGGCCGTCGCCGCTCCCGCTCCCGCTCCCAATCCGGTCCGTCGGCGGCCGGCGGCGGCACGACCGAAGACGCGCACGCGACGGCGGCCGCGTCGCATCACCGCCGGGATCGTGTGGATCGCGTCGTTCACGCTCCTGCTGGCGGGCGTCGTCGCGGTCAACGTCGCCGTCCTGCGCGCGAACGTCGCCGTGAACAAGCTCGACCAGCAGCAGGTTGAGCTGCAGGCGCAGAACCAGGCACTCGCCTCGCAGGTCTCGAGCTCGATCGCGTCCATCCGCATCGAGCAGGCCGCGCGCCGCTTCGGGCTCGTTCCCGCCGCGGCGTCCGACACGAGGTACATCGACCTGAACCGGAAGTAGCGCGTGAAGCGGGTCGTCAACTCGCGCATCCGGCTGCTCCTGCTCATGACGCTCGTCGTCTTCGGGGGCCTGCTCGCCCGTGAAGCCTGGATAGCGACCGTACGCGCCGCTCCGCTCGCGGCGATGGCGACCGCCCAGACGAAGGCGACGGTTGCCCTGCCCGCCGGACGCGGGACGATCTTCGACGCAGTCGGTACACCGCTCGCCCTCGGCGAGCAGGCGACGACCGTCTACGTCGACCCGAGTGCCGTCACCTCGCCCAAGAAGGAAGCCATGACGGCGGCACGCATCCTCGGCATCAAGCGCAAGCCGGTCCTCAAAGCGCTGACGACGCAGGGGACGCACTTCGCGTACGTCGAACGGAAGGCGCCGCCCGACAAGGCGAGCCTGCTCGCGAAGCGAAATCTGCCGGGCTTCCACTTCTACGGCGAGGAGCGCCGCACGTATCCGCAGGCATCCGTCGCCGCGCAGGTGCTCGGGTACGCGGGCGTCGACAACAACGGCCTCGCCGGGCTCGAGCTCGAGCTCAACTCGCAGCTCACCGGCACGCCCGGCAAGGAGACGATCCTCCGCGACCCCTTCGGCAACGCGATCGACGTCCAGAGCGTGCAGCCTGCGAAGCCGGGCAAGGACGTCTTCCTCACCATCGACCATCGCATCCAGGCGAACGCCGAGCAGGTGCTGCGCGCCACGGTCTCCAAGTGGCACGCCAAAGACGCGACGGCGATCGTCCTCGATCCGCGGACGGGCGGCGTGCTCGCGATGGCGACCGCGCCGGACTACGACGCGAACGCCTACCCGCAGGCGTTCGCGAAAGGGCTCACCGGCAACCGGGCCGTCTCCGACGTATACGAGCCGGGGTCGGTGTTCAAGGTCGTCACCATCGGCGGCGCGCTCGCCGAGCACCTCGTCACGCCTCAGACCTCCTTCCTGCTTCCGTACTCGATCCATGTCGCCGACCGTGTGGTGCACGACGCCGAGATCCGGCCGACCGAGCGCATGACGGTGGCACAGATCCTCCAGCGCTCGTCGAACGTCGGCGCGGTGACGATCGCGCGCACGAAGCTCGGCGAGTCGGGGTTGAAGGAATGGATCCGCAGGTTCGGCTTCGGTCGGCAGACGGGCATCGACTTCCCGGGCGAGAGCGCAGGGCTGCTGCCGTCGTACTGGTCGGGCTCGACGATCGGGAACGTGCCGATCGGGCAGGGCATCTCGGTCACCGCCATCCAGCTCGCGTCCGTGTACGGCGCGATCGCGAACAAGGGGCTGTGGATCCAGCCGCACCTCGTCGACCACATCCAGGGCGTGCGGACGCCGGCTCCGAAGGCGCGGCGGATCCTCCCGCGCGCGATCGACCGTGAGCTTCTGTCCATGCTCAAGGGCGTCGTCTCCGATGCGGGGACGGGCGCCGCCGCCGAGATTCCCGGCTACTCGGTCGCCGGCAAGACCGGAACCGCGCAGAAGCCGGGGGCGCACGGCTACATGCCGGGCCAGTACGTCGCGACCTTCATCGGAATGGTGCCGGCGAAGAGCCCGCGCGTCGTCGTCCTCGTCACCGTCGACGAGCCGCGCGGCGCGTACTACGGCGGGGTCGTCGCCGCTCCGGCGTTTGCCCAGATCGCCACGTTCGACCTCCAGTACCTCGAGGTCCCTCCCGACCAGCCCGTCAAGTAACCTCGGCGCAAGATGATGGAGTTGGAGCGCCTCGTCGCGGCGCTGGGGGCGGCCGAGGTCGTCGGACACGCGCCGGTCGAGGTGCTCGACCTCGTGTACGACGCCCGGCTCGCGGCGCCGGGGTCGCTCTTCTTCTGCGTTCGAGGCGCACGGGCGGACGGCCACGACTTCGCGCCGCAGGCGGTGGCGGCGGGAGCGGTCGCGCTCGTCGTCGAGCGGCCGCTGGCCGTGGACGTCCCGCAGGTGATCGTCCCGGACTCGCGCGCGGCGATGGCGCCGGCCGCCGACGTCTTCTTCGGCCGGCCGACCGTGGAGCTCCAGGTCGCCGGCGTGACCGGGACGAGCGGCAAGACGACGACGTCGTTCCTCCTCTTCGCCATCCTCGCCGCCGCAGGCCGGCGCCCAGGCCTGCTCGGCACGGTCGAGGCACGCGTCGGCGGCGAGCGGCGCGGCGTCGAGCGCACGACGCCGGAGGCGATCGACCTGCAGCGCACATTTCGCGAGATGCTCGACGCCGGCGATCGTTCGTGTGCGATGGAGGCCTCGTCGCACGCGTCCGAGCTGCACCGGCTCGACTGCGTCCGCTTCGCCGTGCTCGTCTTCACCAACCTGAGCCAGGACCACCTCGACTTCCACGGGGACATGGAGTCGTACTTCCAGGCGAAGCGGCGGCTGTTCCTCGGCGAGCCGCGGCCGCGCGCGGTGATCAACGTCGGAGACGCGTACGGCAAGCGCCTCGCGGCGGAGCTCCCCGAGGCGTTCACCTTCAGCGCCGACGACGCAACGGCGCTCGCCGGCATCGACCTGAGGCTTCGAGGCGCGTTCAACGCGGAGAACGCGCTCGGCGCAGTGCTCGCCGCGCGTGCGCTCGGCATCGACGACGCCGCGATCAAGCGTGGGGTGGAGTCCGTGCGCAGCGTCCCCGGCCGCTTCGAGTCGGTGGACGAAGGGCAGCCCTTCGAGGTCATCGTCGATTACGCGCACAAGCCAGACGCCCTCGAGAAGGTGCTGCGAGCCGCCCGGGAGATGGCGCGCGGCAGGCTGGTGGTGGTCGTCGGCGCCGGCGGCGACCGGGACCGCGGGAAGCGTCCGCTCATGGGCCGCATCGCGTCCGAGCTCGCCGACGTCGCCGTCGTCACCTCCGACAATCCGCGCAGCGAGGACCCGCAGGCGATCATCGACGAGATCCTCGGAGGCGTCGTCGCCGACGTCGAGGTCGAGCCCGATCGAGCCACCGCGATCGCGCGGGCCGTCGAGCTCGCGCGCGAGGGCGACGTCGTCGTCATCGCCGGCAAAGGCGCCGAGCAGGGCCAGCAGTTCGCCGACCGCACGATCCCCTTCGACGATCGCGACGCCGCGCGCGATGCCCTGAGAGCTCTGGGAGCGCGTACCTGATCCCGATCCCGACTGCCGCGCTTCGCGGCCTCGGCAGGCTCGAGACGGACGCCGACGAAGTCACCGGCGTCGTCATCGACTCCCGCCGCGTGCATCCGGGCGACCTGTTCGTCGCAGTCCGCGGCGGTGTCGCGCACCTCGACGACGCCCGCGCGAACGGCGCCGCCGCGACGCTCGTCCCGGACGACGACTTCGCCGCGATGGCGGCCATCGGCCGCGCGGCGCGCGAACGCATCCGCGCCTGCGTCGTCGCGATCACCGGTTCGGTCGGGAAGACGTCGACGAAGGACATCCTCACCGCCCTCCTGCAGCCGAACGCGAACGTCGTCGCCGCCGAGGACGGTTACAACAACGAGCTCGGCCTGCCGCTGACGCTGTGCCGCGTCGAGGCGGACACCGACGTCGTCGTCACGGAGATGGGCATGCGGGGTCCCGGCCAGATCCGCGCACTCGCTGAGGTTGCCCGCCCGCACGTGGGAGTCATCACCGCCATCGCTCCGGTCCACCTGGAGCTGCTCGGCAGCATCGAGAACATCGCGCGGGCGAAGGCCGAGCTGCTCGAGCACGTCGAGATCGGCATCGTCCCCGAGGCCTCGCCCGAGCTGGAGCCGTTCATCCCGGCCGGGCTCGCCGTCCGCCGTTTCGGGCCGCCGCAGGTCGAGGTGCGCGACGGTCGTGCGGTCGTGAACGGCGTCGAGTTCTCGTTCACCGCCCGCCACCAGGCGGCGAACGCAGCCGCTGCATTGGCCGTGCTGTCGGCGCTCGGGTATCCACCGCCCTCCGGGCCGGTGGAGGTCGCGTTCTCGCGCTGGCGCTCCCAGGAGACGGAGCTGCCGGGCGGCGGCGTGCTCATCAACGACGCGTGGAACGCCAACCCGGTGGCGATGGAGGCCGCGCTCGCGTACCTGCACGAGCGCGCCGCAGGCCGGCGGACCGTCGCGATCCTCGGCGACATGGCCGAGCTCGGCCCGGATGCGCCGAGGTATCACGAGGAGATCGGGCGTGCAGCAGGAACCGTTGGCTTCGTGATCGGCGTCGGCGAGCTGGCTCGGGGATACGAACCGGACGCGTGGGCGGCGACGGCCGCCGAGGCGGTCGCGATCGCGCGCGAGCTCGTCAGGCCGGGCGACGCCGTGCTCGTGAAGGGCTCCAGGTCGGTGGGCCTCGAGGTCGTGGCCGAGGCGCTGACGGAATGAGTCGCGTCCTCGTCGCCGCGCTCATCGCGCTGATCGTCTCGATCGTCGCAGGCCCGCGGTTCATCGAGTTCTTGCGCCGCAACGAGTTCGGCCAGCACATCCGTGAGGACGACCTCGCGCACCATTCCGCCAAGCAGGGCGTGCCGACGATGGGCGGGCTGCTCATCCTCTTCGCCGCAACCCTGGGTTTTCTGCCGGTGACGCACTTCCGGCTTCAGGCGCTCACCGTGCTCTTCGCGACGCTCGGCTGCGGCGCCATCGGCTTCCTCGACGACTTCATCAAGCTCACCCACCGGCGCTCGCTTGGGCTGCGCGGCCGCTGGAAGCTGTTGCTCCTCGCGGCGGTCACTGTCGTCGTCGCGATCGTCGCCCGCCATCTCGACCTGAGCACCGACGTCTACATTCCGATCGCGAACGTCTCGGTGCCGCTGTCGTGGGGTTGGTACCCGTTCCTCTTCCTCGTCATCGGGGGCGCGTCGAACGGGACGAACCTCGCCGACGGGCTCGACGGCCTCGCCGCCGGCACTGGGATCATCGCGCTGTTCACGTTCATGGCGATGATGGTCGTCTCGTACGTCCGCTCGAGCCCGAATCCGGCGCATCGCAACCTCACGAAGCTCGACCTCGCCATCATCGGCGCGGCGCTGATCGGCGGCATGGTCGGATTCCTCTGGTACAACGCCTTTCCGGCCGAGGTGATCATGGGCGACACCGGTTCGATGGCGCTCGGCGGCGCACTCGCGACGTTCGCGATCATGACGAAGACCGAGGTGCTGCTGCTGCTGATCGGCGGCATCTTCGTCATCGAGGCGCTGTCGGTGATCATCCAGGTGGCATCGTTCAAGTACCTCGAGCGGCGCGTCTTCCTCATGGCGCCGATCCATCACCACTTCGAGATGAAGGCGTGGTCGGAGACGAAGATCATGGTCCGCTTCTGGATCGTCGCCGGGATCCTCTGCTCCGCCGGCTTCGCGCTGTTCTACCGCTACTACTTCAATCAAGCGTGAACGGCGTCCTCTGCGTGCTCGGCGGCGGCGCCGCACGTGAGTCGCTCGCGTCGTTCGACGGGTACGACGAGATCGTCATCCTCGAACCGTCGGTGGACGAGCTCGAGCGGCTGGTGGCGGAGCTCGCCGACCCGCGGCTCGACTATCTCCTGGGCGAGCTGCCGGTGTTGCCGCTGCCGGACCGGTCGGTCGACCGCGTCGTCGGCGGCGACGAGGGCGACCCAGAGGTAGCGCGCGTCCTACGTGCCTAGGATCGTCGTCCTCGGGACGAGCGGCGCGGGGAAGAGCACGCTCGCGACCGCACTCGCGAGGTTCTACGTCATCCCGCACATCGATCTCGACGAGCTGCCGAACGACGAGCTTCGGGCTCGGGTCGAGCACGTGCTTGCCACCACGCCGGCGTGGGTCATCGACGGGGACTACCAGCGCCTCGTCGGCGACTCCGTCTTGTCGGCTGCCGACACGGCGGTGTGGCTGGACCTTCCGCTGCGCGTCAGCCTGCTCCGGATGTGGCGGCGCACGCTGCGGAAGCGGCTGCTGCGGGAGCCGCGTCTGCTCGTCTGGGTGGGCCACGAGGTCAAGTCGCATCTCCGCCGAAGGCTGACTATGCCGGCGCGGCTGCGGAGGCACGGTCGGCTTCGGGTCGTCAGGCTGCGCTCGCAACGCGAGATCGATCACTGGCTCGGCTCGGTCGACTAGCAGCGGGACGGTCACGGGGGCGTGGCGCCATCCCGGAGGTCTCGTGACGGGGAGTGTCCCCGTCACGTGGTCGTCACAGGGGCGGCACGAGGTCGTGACAGGCGGCTGCCGAGGACCAGGCCGATCGGGGGCGAAGTACGCGCGGATGAGCGACCTTCCGCGCCGCGCGGTCGTGCTCGGGCTCGGCGTGACCGGCGAGGCGGCCGCGCTCGCGTTGGCGGCGAGCGGCGTCGAGGTGGTCGCGACCGACCGCTCCCCCGACGCCGACCCTGGCAGGCTCGCGGGCACCGGCGTCGAACTCCGTCTCGGGACGGAGGACGCCTCGGTACTGGAGGGAGTGGACGTGGTCGTGAAGAGCCCCGGCGTGCCGGCGGGTTCGCCGGTGGCCGCTGCCGCGCGCGAGCGCGGCATTCCGGTCTGGAGCGAGATCGAGCTCGGCTGGCGGCTCCTGCGCGGCAACCCCGTCATCGGCGTCACCGGCACGAAGGGCAAGACGACGACCGTGCGGCTGCTCGGGGCGATGTTCGCGGCCGCCGGCGTCGACGCGGTGCTCGCCGGCAACGAGCACGTGCCCTTGAGCGAGGTCGCGCTCACCGTCGGCGAGGGGACGTGGATCGTGTGCGAGCTCTCGAGCTTCCAGCTCGAGGACGTCGAGACGCTTGCGTGCGACGTCGCCGTCCTCCTCAACCTCGAGCCGGACCATCTCGACCGGCACGGGACGTTCGAGGACTACCGCGCCGCGAAGCTTCGCATCTTCGAGCGCGCGCGTGTGAAGATCGTGCCGCGCGGGATCGGCCTCGACGGCGAGGAGTTCGGAGGCGACGATCCGCTTCCGGCCGAGCCGCGCATGCCGGGGATTCACAACCGTGCGAACGCCGTCGCCGCCACAGCCGCCGCGCACGCCGCGGGCCTCCCCGACTACGCGATCGCGGACGCGCTGCGCACGTTCGCCGGCGTCCCGCACCGGCTCGAGCTCGTGCGCGAGCTGCGCGGCATCCGCTATGTCAACGATTCGAAGGCGACGAACACCGCCGCCGCTCGTCGCGGCGTCGCCGCGTACGACGCGCCGCTGCACCTCATCCTCGGCGGCTCGCTCAAGGGCGAGGACTTCGCCCCGTTCGCGGCCGACCTCCCCGAGAACGTCCGCTCGATCCACCTCATCGGCACCGCAAGCGAAGAGCTCGCCGCCGCGCTCGATGCAGCCGGTCGCGGGTACGCCCGCGACGGAGACTTGGCTACCGCGATCGCGCATGCGACGGAGATCGCGGAGCCGGGTGACGTCGTCCTGCTCTCGCCGGCGACGGCGAGCTTCGACCAGTTCCGGAACTTCGAGGACCGCGGCGACGCGTTCCGCCGCATCGTCGAGGAGCTGCAATGAAGCACCGGAGCCTCGAGTGGCAGATGCTGGTGCTCGTCAGTCTCGCGCTGACTGCTTTCGGGCTGATCATGGTGTACAGCGCGACGTCGGCATCGGCGGCGCTCGGGAACGGCAACCCGACCGGCTACCTCGAGCGGCAGGGAACGTACGCCGTCTTCGGGTTCATCCTGCTCGTGGTCGCTGCGCGCACCGACTTCCGGAGGCTGAGGCTCCTCGCTCCGATGCTCGTCGGCTGTGCACTCTTCCTCTGCCTCGCAGTGCTCGCCGTCGGCACGCGCGTGAACGGCGCACGCCGCTGGATCGGCTTCGGGGCGATCACCTTCCAGCCGTCGGAGCTCGCGAAGCTCGCGCTCGTCGTGTGGGCGGCGGCGTACCTCGCGCGCCGGCCCGCGCCGCGGACGTTGAAGGAGCTCGGCCGGCCGATCGGACTCCTCGTCGGGCTCTTCTGCCTCCTCGTTCTCGCCGAGCCCGACCTCGGGACCGCGATCACGATCGTCGTCATGGTCGGCGCGATCCTGCTCGTTTCGGGAACGCCGCTGCCGACGCTCACGGCGGCGTACACCCTCGTCTTCGGTGTCGGTGCGGTCGCTGCATGGGCGTCGCCGTACCGACGAGCTCGTCTGTTCACGTTCCTCGACCCGTGGAAGGATCCGCTCGGCGCGGGCCTGCAGAACGTGCAGGCGCAGATCAGCCTCGGCTCGGGCGGGATCTTCGGGCGCGGGCTCGGGCAGGGGATCGAGAAGATCCACTATCTGCCCGAGGCGCACACGGACATGATCTTCGCCGTCATCGGCGAGGAGCTCGGCCTTGTGGGCGCGGCGGTGCTCGTCGCCGGCTACAGCGCATTCGCCTACGCGGGGCTGCGCCTCGCGATCGGTTGCAAGGACCCGTTCGGGAAGCGGCTCGCCGCCGGGATCACGGCGCTCGTATGCGGACAGGCGGCGATCAACCTCGCGGCGGTCCTCGGGCTCGCACCGCTCACGGGGATCCCCCTGCCGTTCGTGTCGTACGGCGGCTCGAGCCTGGTCATCACCCTCCTCGGCGTCGGGATCCTCCTTAACATCGCTCGTGGTCATGCCGGAACAAAGACAGCTTCGGTGCCTGATCGCCGCAGGCGGGACGGTCGGACATCTCGCCCCGTCGCTCGCGGTGGCGGAAGCGCTGCGCCGCCGCGGAGTGGAGGTGACGTTCGCCGGGTCGCGGGTTCGCGTCGAAGCGCAGCTCGTCCCTGAGCACGGCTATCCGTTCGACGCGTTCGCGATCACCGGCTTCCCGCGGAGGCCGGGGCCGGATCAGCTGCGGGCGGTTGTGCTCGCCGCCGCGGCGCCGGTCGCCTGCCTGCGCATCATCGAGCGGCGCAAGCCAGACGTCGTCCTCGGCGGCGGCGGCTACGTCGCCGGCCCGATGGTGCTCGCCGCGCGGCTTCGCGGGATCCCCGCCGCCCTGACGGAGGCGGACGCGCACCTCGGCCTAGCGAACCGGCTGGCGGCGCCGTTCGCGGAGCGGGTCTTCCTCGCGCTCCCGGTGCCGGGACGGAACGGCGCCAAGTACGTCGCCGTCGGGCGGCCGGTGCCGGCGCGCTCCCACGCCGCCCCGCGCGCCCAGGCGCGCGAGCGGCTCGGCCTGCCGGGAGACGGCTCTGTCGTCCTCGTCTTCGGCGGCTCACTCGGGGCGCGCGTGCTGAACGAGCTGGCGGTGACGACATGGGCAGAGGCGGGACCGGCGGTGATCCACCTCTGCGGGCAGCGGGACTACGCGTCGCTGCGGGACCGCGTCTCGCGTCCCGGCTACGTGCTGCTGCCGTTCCTCGACGAGATCGGCGTCGCGTACGGTGCGGCCGACGTCGCGCTGGCTCGCGCGGGCGGCTCGGTGTGGGAGCTCGCCGCCGCCGGCCTGCCCGCCGTTCTCGTCCCCGGTGATTTCGCCACCGGCGGCCACCAGCGCAAGAATGCGGATTGGTTCGTGCGTGCCGGCGGTGCGGTGGTGGTCCCCGAGTCGGAGGTGGGGCGCGTGCCCGAGACGGTGGCGGCGCTACTCGCCGCGCCGAAGCGGCTCGCCGCGATGTCGGCGGCGATGCGCGCTGCCGCGAAGCCCGACGCAGCAGAGAGGATCGCCGATGAGCTCGTCGAGCTCGCAGCCGCTCACCGGTAGGCGCATCTGGATCGCCGGCATCGGCGGCGCCGGCATGAGCGCGTACGCGCTGCTCGCTCACGCGTGGGGCGCCGAGGTCGCCGGCTGGGATCGCATCGAGACGCCGTACCTCGCGCACCTCGACGGGATCGAGGTGGAGATCGCGCCCGATCCTCCGACGCCGGCGGACGGCTGGGAGGTGTACGTCTCCACCGCGTTCGCCGGTCGTGTGCCGGGTCGCCCCCGCGCAGACCTTCTCGCCGAGCTGGTGTCTCTGCGCCGCTCGATCGTCGTTGCCGGCGCGCACGGGAAGACGACGACGAGCGCGATGATCGCCTTCTGCCTCGACCGGCTCGGGCTCGACCCGGCGTTCCTCATCGGCGGCGACGTTCCGCAGCTCGGCGGCAACGCGCGCGCGGGGGAGGGATGGCTCGTGGTCGAGGGCGACGAATCCGACCGCTCGGTCGCAGCGCTCAGGCCGGAGATCGCGGTGCTGCTCAACGTCGACCTCGACCACCACACGACGTTCGCGTCGCTTGCCGAGGTGGAGGAGCTCTTCGACACGTGGCTCGCGACCGTTCCGCACGTCGTGCGCGGAGAGGCGCTCGCTCCCGTCGAGGTCGAGCTCGCCGTTCCGGGAGAGCACAACCGGCGTAACGCCGCCGCAGCGCTCGCCGCGCTGGAGCTCGCCGGGGTCGACGGCGCCGAGGGCGTCATCGTCGAGTTCACCGGGGCGGGGCGTCGGCTGCAGCAGCGCCGAGCCGGCGTGCTCGACAGCTATGCGCACCATCCCGCAGAGATCGCCGCCGACATCGCCGCGGTGCGGAACGGAGGCCGCGTGCTCGCGCTCTTCCAGCCGCACCTGTACTCGCGGACGCGGCACCTCGCGCACGAGTTCGCGCTGGCGCTCGCCGCGGCCGACGCGGTCTGCGTCACCGAGGTCTATCCGGCGCGCGAAGAGCCCGTCCCAGGCGTCAGCGGCAGGTTGATCGTCGACGAGCTCGCGCGCGTCCGTCCCGGGATGCGCGTCGGATGGGCACCCACGCTCGAGGACGGCGCGCGCATCGTCTCGGGTTGGCGGCGGCCCGGCGACGTCGTGCTCACGCTCGGCGCCGGCGACGTCGATCGCGCCGTGGAGCTGCTGTGACGGATCTCTCCCGCTACACCACGCTCGGGACGGGCGGTCCGGCGCGTGAGTTCGCGGAGCCGAAGTCCGTCGCAGACGTGGAGGCCCTCCTTCGCCGCGGCATGCCGGTGGCCACCATCGGCCTCGGCTCGAACCTGCTCGTCGCCGACGACGGCGTCGACGCGCTCGTGCTCAAGCTCGTCGGCGACCTCGCCGCCGTCGAGATCCAAGACGACCTCGTCCGGGCCGGCGCCGGCGCCGCGAACGCGGTCGTCCTCCACCGCGCCCGCGCCGCCGGGCTGGGCGGCTTCGAGTTCGCGTGCGCGATTCCCGGGACGATCGGAGGCGGTATCTGGATGAACGGGGGCGCGTACGGCGGCGACTTCTCGCACGTGCTCGTGCGCGCGCTCGTCGCGACCGCAGACGGGACGGGCTGGCTCACTCCCGAGGAGCTCGGGCTGTCGTACCGCCACTCGAACCTCCGACACGAGCAGGTGGTGGTGCAGGCCGAGCTGAAGCTCACCCCTCGTCCGCCGGAAGAGGTCAAG
>Ga0187809_10000295_pt1 | contig 29332 bp, 28 predicted proteins | sample NC_wetland_sal_i_8_FD_132415 | JGI IMG/M metagenome (GOLD analysis project Ga0187809, IMG submission 132415) | Wetland sediment microbial communities from Neuse River Estuary, North Carolina, USA - ASW_4 | ecosystem: Environmental > Aquatic > Freshwater > Wetlands > Sediment | place: USA: North...
GGCTGGTACGGGCGCGGCCGGAGACGTCCCGCGCATCCATGCCGGCCTGGCGGGGCGCGCCGGTGCGCTCTCGGGCACGCCCGGCGCGGGCTGCGGCGACGCGGTGATGCCGGGCACGCCCGGCGCGGTCACCGTCTCGACGGACCCCGTGGTGGCCTGCTCCGCGGCCTGCCGCCGCGCCCGTCGTCCTCCCGGCGCCGGGGGCCTGGTCGCCGTGCCTGCCACCGGGACGGGCGCGGTCGGTGGGGCCCCGTGCGCACCGATCGGTCCCACCGGCGGGACCGGCGCGGTCGGCGAGCCGCCGGAGGCGGGGGCCGGCACGGGACGTGCGACGGGGCCGGCCCCGGGAGCCGGCGGCTGCGGCGCCGCGGGTCCGGCCACCGGGCGCGGGGTCGTCGCGCCCGTCGCCTGCGGTGCCCACGAGGCGGACGGCTGCGGCGCCGACGGCTGCGGCGCGTCGGGCCGCGGCGGGACCGTGCCCTGCACGGGTCCCGGTGCCGCGGGCTGTCGCCGGCGCAGCCACCGGCCGACGCCGGACGCCGCGGCGCCCTCGGCGGGCGCGGAGCCGCTGGCGGCGGCGTCGGGGACGGGTGCCGCGGGCTCGTCACGCCCCGCTGCGGGACCGGTCACGGCACGAGGCCGAGGGCCGGGCTCGGCGGAGGCTGCGGTGGGAGCGGCCACGGCGGGCGGTCGAGGACCGGTCTCGTCGGAGGCGGCGGTGGGACCGGCCACGGCCGGGGGCGTCGGCTCGCGGTGCGCCGCGGCGGTGTCGACCACCGAGGACGTGCCCGCGACGCGCGCGGCGTGCGGCACGGTCGTCTCGCCAGGACGGGTGGCCGCGGCGGTGTCCGGCCCGGTGGAGTCCGCCGTCGCGGCCGGCGCCGCGACCGTGGACAGCTGACCGGTGCGGGCCAGCTCCTCCATCTCGCGCATCTGCCGTCGGGTGAGTCCCGCGCCCGCGGAGACCACCGGGATCGCACCGGTGGCCACGGTCGTCCAGCCGACGTCGCGGCGCCGCCGCAGGTCGCGCCACAGGAGGAGCAGCGCGACGAGCACGAGCAGGCCGCCCGCCACCGTGCCCGGCACCAGGTACGGCGTGGTCACCGTGCGGGGCCAGGCGAACGCCAGGGTGGGCGGCACGCCGGCACTCGCGGACGTGGACCCGACGACCAGCAGGCTCCACCGACCCGGCTGCGCGCGCCACGTCAGCGATGCCGACCCCGTGCCCTGCGCGCTGGTGACCCACATGTCGGACGTGGCGGCATCGGGTACCTGGGACGCCCCGGCGGAGGTCGCGGCCCCGGCCGCGCCGGTCGCGCTCGCGGTCGGCGACGGTGGCGCAGGCACCGGCGCGGAGGCGGACGCGGTGGCGCTGCCCGTGGGTACCGGCGCGCCGCTCGGGCGCGGCGAGCCCGTGGGGGCCGCCAGCGCCAGCGTGTGCCAACCGTCGAGGCCCGAGACCCGCTGGTGCTCCGCCGTCCCCACCCAGCCCAGGACGTCGCTGTCGCGCCCGACCGCGAGCACCACGTGGTCACCGGCCGGCACCGTGGCGGTGACCGTGACGGGGTCGCCGGCCATCTCGAGCACGCCGGGGTCGGTGACGACGATGGGCTGGTCGGCGCGCGCCGTGGCGCGCAGCACCGAGTCCGCACGCCAGACGGTTGCCGACGCGATCGCGAGGCCGATCAGCAGCACGCCGACGATGCCGACGGCGGCGTAGACCAGTCGATTCCGCACGCGCTTCCTCTCCGGAGGGACACCCCAGGATAGGCGGCGACCGGTGGTGAACCGTCCCGACCGGGGGTCGGCCAGGACATCGACGTGTCACCCGATCCGCGTATCCTTGCCGCCGGACTCCGGCGCCGAGGCAGCCCATGCCAGCCGGGGCTGACCCCAGCGTTCTGGAGGATCCGTCCGTGGTCGACGACACCCCCGCCTTCCCCGTGGTCAACTTCCGCGGCTACGACCGCGCGGCCGTGGACGCCCGCATCACCGAGCTGGAGCGCCGCCTGGTGGACGCGCGCAGCCAGGTCGAGGCCGCCGACGCCAAGGCGCTGCAGACCGCCGGCGAGCTCTCCGAGGCGCACCGTCAGCTGCGCGAGGCCGAGCGGCCCACCTACACGGGCCTGGGGTCGCGCATCGAGCAGCTGCTGCGCTCGGCGGAGGAGCAGTCCTCCGAGGTCATCTCGCAGGCCAACGCGCAGGCCGCCGACGCCCTGGCCCGCGCCAAGCTGGCCGCCGGGCAGCTGCGGGCTCGGGCCGAGAACGAGGTCGCCGAGCTGCTGGCGACGGCCCGCCGCGAGGCCGACGAGGTGCGCACCACCGCGGCCGCGGAGGCCGAGAGCCACCTCGTCGCCGCCCAGCGCCGCGCCGAGGAGCTCGTCGGCTCCGCCGAGCGCGAGGCGCAGCGGATCCAGTCCGCGATCGCCACGGAGGAGAGCGAGCGCCGCACCGCGCTCGAGCGCGAGCTCGGCACGCTGCGCGCCACCACCGAGCACGAGGCGACGCAGCTGCGACTGCTCACGGAGCGCACCGCGAGCGAGCTGCGCCAGCGCACCGAGACCGAGACCACGGCGCAGCGCGAGGAGGCCGAGCGGTACGCCCAGGACCTCCGCCAGACCGCGGACGCCGAGACCACCGCCCTGCGCCAGCGCACCGAGGCCGAGGCCGCCGCGACCGTCTCCGATGCGGACACCTACGCGGCGCGCGTGCGGCAGGACGCGGCCGACGAGGTCGCCGCGCTGCGCCAGCGGGTGACCGACGAGGTCGCCACGCTGCGCGCGCAGGCCGCCGCGTACGCCGACGAGGTGCGTGCCACCGCCGAGCGGGACGCCGCCGCGCTGCAGCAGCGGGTGGCCGCCGAGGTCGCCGCGCTGCGGACCGAGGCCGACCAGTACTCGGCGTTCGTCCGCGCCACCGCGGACCGCGAGACCGGCGAGCAGCGGGCCCAGGCCGCCGACGAGATCTCGGCCGCCCGCACCGAGTCCGACCAGGCCGTGTCGAAGGTGCGCAGCGAGGCCGAGCAGTACGCGGCGGAGCTGCGCGCCGCGGCGCTGCGCGAGACCACCGAGCTCCGGGAGCGCACGGCCACGGAGACGACGGCGGCGCGGGAGGCCGCGCAGCGCGAGACGACACAGCTGCGCGAGACGACCGAGCGGGAGGCCGCCGAGCTGCGCGCCACCGCGGCCCGCGAGACCACCGAGCTGCGCGAGACGACGCGGCTCGAGGTGGAGCGCCTGCTCACCGAGGCCCACCGCTCGGTGGCCGACCAGGCCGCCGCCGCGAAGGCGCACGCCGACGCGCTCGTCCAGGACGCCGAGCAGCGCCTGGCGGACGCCGAGATCGAGATCGCCTCGAAGCGCGCCGCCGCCGAGCGGGCCGACGAGGAGCGCACCGCACAGGTGCGCGCGGACACCGAGCGGCTGGTCGCCGATGCCGAGGCGCACGCCGCCGAGGCCGAGGAGCGGGTGGCCAAGGCGCTCGCGCAGGCCGAGAAGGTGCGTGCCGACGCCGAGGCGCACGCGCGCGACCTCCTGTCCAACGCCCGCCGGAACGCCGACCGCGTCGTCGGCGAGGCCCGCGAGCACGCCGAGAAGCAGATCTCCGAGGCCATGGTCGAGGCCGAGCGCGAGCGGACCACGGCGCAGCGGCAGGTCGAGGACCTCAACCGTCAGCGCGAGTCGATCACCACCTACCTCGACGAGCTGCGCAGCCTGCTCGGCAACGACCCGGACCGCGGCACGCTCGAGAAGGCCGGGCGTCTGCAGGCCGAGCTCGCGCAGGCGCACCCGGCGCGGCCGTCCGCGAAGCCGGCCAAGGCTGCGCCCACCAAGGCGAAGGGTCGCCCGGCGCCGGTGTCGGCGGCCCTCGCCGTCCCGGCCGTCCCGGCTACCGGCGAGGCCGCCCCAGGGGAGCCCGCGGGGACCGGAGCCGTGGTCGACGACGCAGCGGTCGAGAGCGCCTCCGCGGCGCCCGCGTCCGGCGACGCCGCGTCCGCCGAGGAGCGGCCCGCGGTCGAGGCCGGCGACGGCGAGGCAGAGCCCGGCGAGGGCGGGCCGGAGGTCCGTGAGGGCGCACCGACCGACGAGGCCGCGGCGCCGGCATCCGCACCGTCCGGCACCGCGGCGGCCGACGCCCAGGACACGGGTGTCATCCCCGTCGTCGTGGACGACCAGGACGCCGCCCCGGCACGGTGAGCACCCGGTGACCCAGCCGGCACCCGACGACGCCGCGCGGTGGCGCGAGGAACGACGCGCCGCCGCCGACCACCACGCCCGCGCGCTCGCCCGCCGGCAGGCGGCCGAGTCGGCGCGCGCCCGCGAGATGCTCCGCGAGCTCGTCGCGCGCGCGCTGGCGGACGGCCCGGAGCCCGAGCCGCTCGTGGTGCGCAGCTTCGACGGACGGCACACCTACCGGACACCCCTACGCGGCTGGTACCTGCGCCAGGACCGGACGCTGGCGGTGGACACCGACGCCAACTTCTACGTGCTGCGCGCGCCGTCCAGCCTGCGGGCGGCCGTGCGCGGCGTCCAGCCCGAGCCGTCCGACCCGCCGCTCGTGCTCGGTGCGGGCGGCAAGGACGGGGAGTCGCTCGACCTCGACGTCGCGATCGCCCGCGTCCTCGCGCGCTGAGCGCCCGCTACGCCCCGTCGGCGCGCTGCGCCAGGTCCGCGAGCGCCGCGGCCACCGCCGCCGGGTCCTCGAGCGCCGTGAGGTGGCCCGCACCGCGCACCACCACGAGGGGAGCCCCGGCGGCCGTCGCGGACATCGACTCCGCCTGCGCGACCGGCGTCGGCCGGTCCTCGTCGCCCACCACCACCGCGACCGGGCCGCCGTACGCGCGCAGCACCTCGGTGCGGTCCGGCCGCGCCGCCATGGCACGCTGCTGCCACGCCAGGCCGGCCGGCTCCTGCTCCCCGATCCACGCGAGCACCTGGTCGCGCACGTCCGGGCGCGCAGCGCGGGACGTCTCCCCCAGCAGCACGTCGACGTCGGCGACGACCTCGGCCACCGAGCCGGAGGCCTCGAGCCGGTCGGCGCGCTCCAGCCGTGTCGCCACGGCCTGCGGGGTGTCGGCCACCGTCTTGGTGTCGAGCAGCCCCAGCCCCGCGACGAGCGCCGGGTGCCGCTCGGTCAGTGCGAGCGCGACGTACCCACCCATCGACAGGCCGGCGACGACCGCCCGGGTGATGCCGGCCGCGGCCAGCGCCGCGGCCACGAGATCCGCTGCCGCGTCGAGCGACGGCGGGTCCGGGAGGGCGGTGGTGTGGCCCGGGGAGCCGGGCAGGTCCACCGCGTAGACCGCGCGCGGACCCGGCACCAGGGCGCCCGCGGCGTCCCACATGCGCGAGTCCAGCGGGAACGCGTGCAGCAGCACCAGGGGCAGCGTCTCGTCGTCGTGCGCGGCGCCCGCGGCGCGTCGCACGGAGGCCTGGCTCATGCGTCCTCCCCGTCCCCGGCGCGCGGCGCCAGCGTGCTCGGTCCGTCCCACACGGTGGGCAGGGGCCCGTGGCCCGGCAGCACGTGCCCGACGATCTCGTCGAGCACCCGCCGCACCGCAGCCTCCCCCACCCAGAGGTGCCGCGCACCCGCGACGGCGATCATCTCGGCGTTCGGCACCGCGGCGAAATGGGGGGCCGCCTGCTCCGGGACGAGGAAGTCGTCGTGCTCCGGGACGAGCGCCACGAGCGGGCGCCCGAACTCGGCCCACGCCGCCAGGTCGTCGTCGGTCGCGCGTCGCAGCGGCGGGGAGAGCAGGATCGCGCCCTCGACCACCGGGTCGCGCCCGTACCGGAGCGCGAGCTCGGTGCCGAAGGACCACCCGACGAGCCAGATGTGGGGCAGGTCGCGGAACTCGGCGAGCTCGAGCGCCGCCGCCACGTCGAACCGCTCCCCCTCCCCCTCGTCGAACGCACCCTGCGACACCCCGCGCGGGCTGGCCGTGCCCCGGGTGTTGAACCGCAGCACGGCCATCCCTGCCAGGGCGGGCAGCCGCCAGGACGCCTTGCGCAGCACGTGGGAGTCCATGTAGCCGCCGTGCGTCGGCAGGGGGTGCAGCGTGACGAGCGTCGCGGCGGGCCGGACGGGCGTGCCGTCCGCGTCGACCGGCAGCGCGAGCTCGCCCACGAGCGTCAGGCCGTCGGCGGTGTGCAGCTCGACGTCCTCGCGCAGGGCCGGCAGGACGGTGAGGGAACGGATCGGGGTGCCGGTCTGCGCGTTCATCGGCTCGAGCCTAAGCCAGCCACCGCGCGGGCGGCCTCCTCGAGCAGCACCGCGACGCCGTCGTCGTCGTTCGCGGGCAGGACGCGGTCGGCGGCGGCGAGCACGGCGGGGTGCGCGTTGGCCACCGCGCACGCCAGCCCGGCCCAGCGCAGCATCGGCAGGTCGTTCGGGGCGTCGCCGGCGGCCCAGACGTCGCGGGGCACGACGTGCCGCGACGCCGACCACCGCGCGAGCGCGCCGGCCTTGGAGACGCCGGGCGGGGCGATCTCCGCCAGACCCGCGGCGCCCGAGTGGCTCACTTCCGCCAGGCCGTCCACCGCGGCGGCGACGCGCCCGACGAAGGCGTCGAGGTCGGGCCCGGAGTCGTCCGCCCGCACGAGGAGCTTGAGCGTCGAGGAGGTCACGGCCTCCTCGATCCGGTCGACGAGCACGCTGCCCGGCGGTACGGCGTGCCCCAGCCGGTAGCCGCGCTCCGCGGCGAACCCGGCCGCGCGCTCCACCGCCAGGTGCACGGCGGAGCCGCCGGCACGCAGCCGCCGTGCGAGCTCGGTCACCTGCGGCGCGCTCATGCCGCGCTCGTCCAGCACGCGCCCGGTGGCCACCTGGACGACGGCGGCGCCGTTGAGGCACAGCGCGACCCCGTGGGGCCCGACGTGCGGCGCCAGGTCGGCCAGCCAGCGGGGCGGCCGCGCGGTGACGAACACGACCGCGAGCCCGGCCGCGGCGCACGCGGCGAGGGCCGCCGCGGTGCGGGCGGAGACCGTGCCGTCCGACCGCAGCAGCGTGCCGTCGAGGTCGGTGGCGACCAGGCTCGGCACGCTCGTCGGCCCGCTCGGGGCCGCCGCCGGCGCGGTCATCGCCGCGTGGGTCCGCGCCGGCCGCGGGCCTGCCAGCAAGAGGAGTGCCAGTGCCGCCGGCCACCCACGCCGTCGCCCAGCAGGTCGTCGGACCGCCACGCGACCACGTGCGGCGTGCCGGCCGCGACGAGCTGGTCGCAGCCGGGGCAGCGGTAGTCCTTGTCCGAGCCGCGCAGCCGCTGCACCACCCAGTCCCCGTCGGGGCCGTGCTCGGCGGTGCGTCCGCCGGTGGCGCGCTCGACGTCGAGCGGCACGTGCCCGGCGGCGTAGGGCCGCTTGGCGGACCTGCGACTGCTGGGCACCCCGCCATCATGCCCCGCGGCGGCGGCCCCGGCGGCACCGCCCGAGCGGGCTCCGGCTGGCGCGGGAGCGCGACCTCAGGTGTGATCGAGGCAGGACGTTCAGGCCACGGCCGCCCCCACGCAGGGAAGAGGGGTCGACCCATGGTCGGGCAGGTCTCGGCAACCATCATCAGCGTCGCGTGGTACGACTACGTGCCGATCGCCATCTACTTCGTGCTCGTGCTGGGCATCGGGTTCCTCGGCCGGCGGCACGTGTCGAACGCGCTGGACTTCCTGCTGTCCGGGCGGTCGCTCCCGGCGTGGATCACCGGCCTGGCGTTCGTCTCGGCGAACCTCGGCGCGGTCGAGATCATGGGGATGTCCGCGAACGGCGCGCAGTACGGCATGCCGACCATGCACTACTACTGGATCGGCGCCGTGCCCGCGATGCTCTTCCTGGGCATCGTCATGATGCCCTTCTACTACGGCTCGCGCGTCCGGTCGGTGCCCGAGTTCATGCTGCGGCGCTTCGGCCCCGCCGCCCACCTGGTGAACTCGCTGTCGTTCGCGCTGGCCCAGCTCCTCATCGCGGGCGTCAACCTCTACCTGCTCGGCACCGTGGTGCGGGCGATGCTGGGCTGGTCGGAGTGGATCACCCTCATCGTCGCGGCCGCGATCGTCCTTTCGTACATCACGCTCGGCGGCCTGTCGGCCGCCATCTACAACGAGGTGCTGCCGTTCTTCGTCATCGTCGCCGGGCTGCTGCCGCTCACGCTCGTCGGGCTGCACAAGGTGGGCGGCTGGCGCGGTCTGGTGGACCGCGTGACGGCGTCACCCGGCGGCGCCGGGCAGCTCGCGTCGTGGCCCGGCCAGGCGCTGTCCGGCTTCTCGTCGCCCGTCCTGTCGGTCATCGGCATCGTGTTCGGCCTCGGGTTCGTGCTGTCCTTCGGCTACTGGACGACGAACTTCGTCGAGGTGCAGCGTGCGATGGCGTCCAACTCCATCCGCTCCGCCCGGATGACGCCGATCATCGGCTCGTTCCCCAAGATGTTCATCCCGTTCATCGTCGTCATCCCCGGGATGATCGCGGCGGTCCTCGTCCCGGAGGTGGTCCACCACAAGGCCGCGGGCGGTCCGGCAGGCCAGTCCGTGCAGTGGAACCAGGCGCTCATCTACCTCATGCGCGACGCCCTGCCCAACGGCCTGCTCGGGCTGGCGATCACGGGCCTGCTGGCCTCGTTCATGGCCGGCATGGCCGCGAACATCTCGGCGTTCAACACCGTGCTCACGTACGACCTGTGGCAGCGCTACGTGCGCAAGGACCGCGACGACCGCTACTACCTGCGCCTCGGCCGGCTGGCCACCGTCGCCGCGACCGCGGTCGCCATCTTCACGGCGCTCATCGCGAGCGGCTTCTCCAACCTCATGGACTACCTGCAGACGCTGTTCGGCTTCTTCAACGCGCCGCTCTTCGCCACGTTCATCCTCGGGATGTTCTGGAAGCGCATGACGCCCGCGGCCGGGTGGTCCGGCCTCGTCCTCGGCACACTGTCCGCCGTCGCGGTGTTCGTCCTCAACGAGACCGGCGTCATCTCGCTGCCCGGCCAGGGCATGGCGTTCCTCGCGGCCTCCGCGGCGTTCGTCGTCGACATCGTCGTGTCCGTCGTCGTCAGCCGGGTGACCCAGCCGAAGCCGGAGGGCGAGCTGGTCGGGTTCGTCTACTCGCTGACGCCCAAGGAACGCCGCACCGACCCCGGCACCGCGCGCTACCCCTGGTACCAGCGGCCGGTGCCCATGGCGGGAATCGGGCTCGCCATCGTCATCGCTCTCAACGTGATCTTCGCCTGAGGAGGCCGGCCATGACCCAGACCGAACCGCCGAGCGGCACCACCGCGGTGCGCGGCTACGACGTGCGCTACTTCATCGCCCTCGCGCTCGGGCTCATCGGGGCGTTCCTCGTCGTCGTCGCCCTCGTGGCGCCGGCGCAGCCCGAGCTCCAGAAGACCGGCGGCCTGCACGCCAACCTCTGGACGGGCGTGGTGATGGTCGTCGTCGCGGCCGCCCTCGCGCTGTGGGCGCGGCTGCGCCCGATGCTCATCGAGCGGCACGGCGACGACGCGACCCTCACCACCGAGGCGCCGCCGCACGCCGGGGGCTGAGCCCCTACGGGACCACCGGCGGCACCACGGCCCGCGCGCGGACCGCCTCGGCGTACCAGAGCGCGGAGTCCTTGAGCGTCCGCGTGCCCGTCGGGTAGTCGACGTGGACGATGCCGAAGCGACGGTCGTAGCCGTACGCCCACTCGAAGTTGTCCATGAGCGACCACACGAAGTAGCCGCGCACGTCCGCGCCGGCCTCCAGCGCGGCGCCCACGGCATCGAGGTGGTCGTGCAGGTAGTCGACGCGGTCCTGGTCGTGGACGCGGCCGTCCGTCACCTCGTCGTAGAACGCCGCGCCGTTCTCCGTGATCGCCAGCGGCTGGCCGGGGTAGCGGCGGGAGATGTCGACGAGCATGCGCGTGAGGCCCTCGGGGTGGATGCCCCAGTCCATCGCGGTGCGCGGCCCCGGGCGCGGCACCCACTCGACCTCGTCGGCCCCCACCCACGGGATGTGGCGCGACGTCTTGTGGCCGTCCGGGCCGGGCTCCCCGTCGCCCACCGGCGCCACGCCGTGGCGCACCACCGCGTCGTCGTAGTAGTTGAGCCCCAGCAGGTCGATCGGGACCTTGATGAGCTCGAGGTCCCGGTCCTGCACGAACGACCAGTCGCTCACGTGCGCGGTGTCGGCGCGGACGTCCGCCGGGTACCGGCCCTCCAGCAGCGGCTGCAGGAACACCTCGTTGCCGATGGTGTTGACGCGGCGGAACGCCTCGACGTCCTCCGGCGCGTCGCTCGCGGGCGAGAAGAGGTGGAGGTTGAGCGTGATCGAGATCGTCACGCCGTCGCCGAGCTCGTCGCGGATGGCACGCGCCGCCAGGCCGTGGGCCAGGTTGAGGTGGTGCACGGCCCGCAGCGCACGCTCGTCGTCCGTCACGCCCGGCGCGTGCACGCCCGAGGCGTAGCCCAGGAACGCCGAGCACCAGGGCTCGTTGAGCGTGCTCCACGTGTCGACGCGGTCGCCCAGCGCGCGCGCGACGATGCGCGCGTACTCGGCGAAGCGGTAGGCGGTCTGCCGGTTGGACCAGCCGCCCTCGTCCTCGAGCGCCTGCGGCAGGTCCCAGTGGTAGAGCGTCACCACCGGCTTGATGCCCGCGGCGAGCAGCCGGTCGACGAGGTCGGAGTAGAACGCCAGTCCCTCGGCGTTGGGCTCGCCCGTCCCCGTGGGCTGGATGCGTGGCCACGCCACGGAGAACCGGTAGGCCTGCAGGCCGAGGTCCTTCATGAGCGCGACGTCCTCGGCCACCCGGTGGTAGTGGTCCGCCGCGACGTCGCCGGTGTCGCCGCCGAGCACCGCGCCGGGCGTGTGGCTGAACGTGTCCCAGATCGACGGGCCGCGGCCGCCCTCGTGCACCGCGCCCTCGATCTGATAGCTGGCGGTGGCGGAGCCGAAGACGAAGTCGTCCGGGAACGTGCGGCCGGAGGGGCGGGAGGTGGCCATGGGCTGCCTTTCGCGCTGCGCGGAGGGTGGCGCCGGATGCGCCCCGTGGGAACGCTACCGCGCCCGGGCGCGCCGGTCGAATCGATTCGAGCAGGCGCCCGCACGCGCCGGCTCGGCACGTGCGCACCACTTCGGCACCTGCGCCTGCCGAGCCCGTGCGCAACTGCCGAGCGCGCGGGCTAGCGCCGAGCGCGCAGTCGAGTGCCGAGCGCGCGGGCGGGTGACGAGCTGGCGCCCGAGCGCGCGGGCGGGTGCCGAGCCGGCGCTCGGGTGCCGAGCGGGCGGGCGTCAGGCCGTGGGGGGCGCGTCCGTCACCCAGGCACCGAGACGCATCACCCGGCGGGGGCGCAGGTCGTCGTCCACCACGACGAGGTCCGCGCGGTGGCCGGCCACGAGCCGGCCGAGGTCGCGGAAGCCGAGGACGTCCGCCGGGGTCAGGCTGGCCGCGCGCACCGCGTGCACCAACGGGACACCAGCGCGCACCGTGCAGCGAACGACGTCGAGCAGGTGGGCGATGCCGCCGGCGATCGAGCCCGACGAACCGTCGGGCTGGACGATCCGGGCAACACCGTCGGCCACGCGCACGGCCATCGGGCCGAGCCGGTAGTCGCCGTCACCGAGGCCGGTGGCCGCCATCGCGTCCGTCACCAGGAGGATCGAGTCCGGACCGACCAGGTCGAACACCATGCGCACGGTCGCGTCCGCCAGGTGCGTCCCGTCGGCCACGAGCTCGACGACGAGCTCGCCCCGTGCCGCCGCGGCGAGGCACGCCGCGACCGGTCCGGGTTCGCGGTGGTGCAGCGGCCGCATGCCGTTGAAGAGATGGGTCGCCGTCGCGCGGCGACCGCCCGGGAGCGCCCCGAGCAGCTCCACGGCCCGTGCGATGGCGGCCTCCGCCTGCTCCGCCGTCCCGTTCGTGTGGCCCACCGAGGGCAGCGCGCCGCCCGCGACGAGGGCCGCCATGACGTCGTCGGGCGGACCGACGACCCCGGGGACCTCCGGAGCCACCGTCATCGTCACGAGCGTGCCGCGCGAGGCCTCGACGAGCCGGCGCACCAGGCCCGGGTCGCCCGGCACCAGGTGGTCGGGGCTCTGCGCGCCCCGCCGCTCGTAGGAGAGGAACGGGCCCTCGGCGTGGACACCCGCCAGCACGCCCGCCTCGACCGCGTCCGCGAGCAGCCGCGCCCGCTCCACGAGCACGTCGCCAGCGGCGGTGACGAGCGAGCCGACGAGCGTCGTCGTGCCGTGCCGCAGGTGCTCGTCCGCGGCCGTCGCGACCTCGTGCGCCGTGGTCGCGTCCGGGAAGCTGGCGCCTCCGCCGCCGTGGCAGTGGATGTCGACGAGGCCGGGCAGCAGCGTGTCGGCGCTCGGGGCCGGCAGCGCGCTCCGCCACGCCTCGGGGACGGCCGTCACCGGACCGACCCACCGCAGCCGGTCGCCCTCGACGACGACCGCGCCGTCTGCGACCACCTCGTCGGGCGTCACCACCCGGCCACGGAGCACGAACGGGGAGCCGGCAGCGGTCTGCGACGTCACGCTGCCCATCCTTGCAGGTCGGGGCCACCCGCCACCCGGGCCGCTCGTCCCCCACTCCGGTGGAACGGACCGGGCCCCTCGCGCGGCGTGTCCCCGTGTGTGCGTTCCACTGCACGCGTGTGGGGGCCCCGTCTCGACCAGCCGGGTGGAACGTACCGGGCCACCCCCACGGCGCGTACCCGTGTGTCCGTTCCAGTGGTGGGGTCAGAAGAGGCGGAGGGAGGCGTCGTCCGTGCCGCGCATGGCGTCGTAGTCGAGCAGCAGCACGTCGATGCCACGGTCGGCCGCCAGCACGCGCGCCTGCGGCGCGATCGACTGCGCCGCCAGGATGCCGCGCACCGGCGCCAGGAGCGGGTCCCGGTTGAGCAGCTCGAGGTAGCGCGTCAGCTGCTCGACCGCGTCGATCGTCGCGCGCCGCTTGATCTCGACGGCGACGTGCCGGAACCCGTCAGACGGGTCCCGCGCGAGGATGTCCACCGGACCGATGGCGGTCGGGAACTCGCGGCGCACCAGCGTGTGGCCCGTGCCCAGCAGCTCGATCTGCTCCGCGAGCAGCACCTGCAGGTGCGCCTCCACGCCGTCCTTGACCAGGCCCGGATCGGCGCCCAGCTCGTGCCAGGAGTCGTGCAGCACGTCGTACAGCTCCACCACGAGCCGGTCGTCGGACTTGGCCTGCTGCACCGTCCACACCTGCGTGACGCCGGCCGCCGCGGACTCGTCGGACGGCTCGGACACCGTGAGCGTGCACGGCGGGCTCATCCAGTTGAGCGGCTTGTACGAGCCGCCGTCCGCGTGCAGCAGCACCGACCCGTCCGCCTTGACGACCAGCAGCCGGCGCGCGAGCGGCAGGTGCGCGTCGAGCCGGCCCGAGTAGCTGGCCGTGCAGGACGCCACGACGAGCCGCACTAGTAGACCCTCCTGACGGCCGAGGGCGTCGCCTCGATCCACCCGGTGAAGCCGGCGTAGGCCGCCGGCGTCATCGACAGCCACACCTCACGGGCGCCGCCCTCGTCCGGCACGCGACAGTGCACCACGACCACCGCCTCGCGCTGACGCGGCCCGCGGCCGGCCGGCAACGTGTGGCGCTCGAGCACGACGAGCCCCTGCCGCGGCCACACCGCCGCGGCGCGCGGCACGAGCGACGCCCGGCGCCACCAGTACATGCGGACCCGCCCGTACTGGGCGATGCCCGCGCGCCACGGCCCCTGCTCGCGCTCGGCCAGCAGGCACCCGAACGACCCGATGCGCCGGGTCAGCGTCGTCGTGCGGGAGACCCACAGCACGCCCGCGACGACGAGAAGCGCGACGGCCAGTCCGAGGATCAGACCCACCGTCCAGTGCACGCCGCGGTCCTCAGTGCGTCTCTGCGACCGGCTGCGCGTCGTCGACGACGATCGTCACCTGGTCCGAGTCGACGGACAGGAACCCCCCGTCGACCGCCCAGCGCAGCGCCGGCGTGCCGCCGTGCGCCATGACGCGGACCTCGCCGGCGCGCAGCACCGCCAGCACGGGCGTGTGCCCCGGCAGGATGCCCATGTCGCCGTCGGCCGCCGGGGCAGAGACCTGGTGGGCCGCGCCCGACCAGACCTTGCCGTCGGCGGCGACGATGTCGACCTCGAGCTCTCCCATCAGACGCCGTAGTCCTTCTGGATCCGGGCCCAGTTCTTCTCCAGGTCCTCCAGGCCGCCGACGTTGAAGAAGGCCTGCTCGGCGATGTGGTCGAACTCGCCCTCGGCGATCTTCTTGAACGCCTCGACCGTCTCGGCGACCGGGACCGTCGAGCCCTCGACACCCGTGAACTTCGTCGCCATGTACGTGTTCTGGGAGAGGAACTGCTGGATCCGGCGGGCCCGGGCCACGACGGTCTTGTCCTCCTCGGACAGCTCGTCCACGCCGAGGATCGCGATGATGTCCTGCAGCTCCTTGTTGCGCTGCAGGATCGCCTTGACCTGCGTGGCCACGTTGTAGTGCTCCTGGCCGACGTACCGCGGGTCGAGGATCCGGCTGGTGGAGCTCAGCGGGTCCACGGCCGGGTAGAGGCCGCGCGACGCGATCTCGCGCGAGAGCTCGGTGGTGGCGTCCAGGTGGGCGAACGTCGTCGCCGGGGCCGGGTCGGTGTAGTCGTCGGCCGGCACGTAGATCGCCTGGAGCGACGTGATCGAGTGGCCGCGCGTGGAGGTGATGCGCTCCTGGAGCTGACCCATCTCGTCGGCGAGGTTCGGCTGGTAGCCCACCGCGCTCGGCATGCGGCCGAGCAGCGTCGAGACCTCCGAGCCGGCCTGCGTGAACCGGAAGATGTTGTCGATGAACAGCAGCACGTCCTGGTGCTGCACGTCGCGGAAGTACTCCGCCATCGTCAGCGCCGACAGGGCGACCCGCAGGCGCGTCCCCGGCGGCTCGTCCATCTGGCCGAAGACGAGCGCCGTCTTGTCGAAGACGCCGGCCTCCTCCATCTCGGCGATGAGGTCGTTGCCCTCACGGGTGCGCTCGCCGACGCCGGCGAACACCGAGACGCCGCCGTGCTCCTGCGCGACGCGCTGGATCATCTCCTGGATGAGGACGGTCTTGCCGACGCCGGCGCCGCCGAACAGGCCGATCTTCCCGCCCTGCACGTAGGGCGTGAGCAGGTCGATGACCTTGATGCCCGTCTCGAACATCGTGGTCTTCGACTCGAGCTGGTCGAACGCCGGCGGCTTGCGGTGGATCGGCCAGCGCTCGGTGATCTCGAGCTTCTCGCCGGGCTGCAGGTTGAGCACGTCGCCGGTGACGTTGAACACGTGGCCCTTGGTGATGTCGCCCACGGGGACCGAGATCGGGGCGCCCGTGTCGGTCACCGTGGCGCCACGCACCAGGCCGTCGGTCGGCTTCAGCGCGATGGCGCGCACGAGCGAGTCCCCGAGGTGCTGCGCCACCTCCAGCGTCAGGCTGTGGCTCGCCTCGCCCTCGCCCTGGTTGGCCAGGTCGATCGGCACGGTGAGGGCGTTGTACATCTCCGGGATCTGGTCCGGCGGGAACTCGATGTCCACGACGGGGCCGATCACCCGGGCGACGCGGCCGACGCCGGGCGTGTGCTCCGCGGCGGCCCTCGGGTCGACGGTGGTGGCAGTCATTGCTCTGTCCTCGCTTCGTCGGTCAGGAGGCCGCCGCGAGCGCGTCGGCGCCCGAGACGATCTCGCTGATCTCCTGGGTGATCTCGGCCTGGCGGGCCTGGTTGGCCAGCCGCGTGTAGGTGCGGATGAGGTCCTCCGCGTTGTCCGTCGCCGTGTGCATCGCGCGCTGGCGCGCCGCGAGCTCGGACGCCGCGGCCTGCAGCAGCACCGCGTAGATGCGCGTACGCACGTAGCGCGGCAGCAGCGCGTCGAGCACGTCGTCCGGGCTGGGCTCGAACTCGTACAGCGGCAGCACCTCGTCGTGCCCGGGCTCGACGACGCCCTCGACCACCTCGAGCGGCAGCAGCCGGATGACGCGCGGGCGTTGCGACACCATGTTGACGAACTGCGTGTACACCACGTGCAGCTCGTCGACGCCGCCGGCGTCCGCCGGCGCACCGTAGGCGTCGAGCAGCACGTCGGCGATCTCCTCGGCCAGCTCGCTCGTCGGCGCGTCGGACTGGCCGACCCACGCCCGCTCCGGCGGCCGCTGCCGGAAGGTGTAGTACGACTCGGCCCGGCGGCCCGCGACGTAGAGGACCACGGTCTTGCCCTCACCGGTCAGCCGCGCGACGAGCTTCTCCGTCTCGCGGATCACCGACGCCGAGTAGGCGCCGGCCATGCCGCGGTCGCTCGCGACGACCAGCACCGCGGCACGCCCCGTGTCGTGGCGCTCGACGAGGAACGGGTGCGACACGTCCGAGTGCGTCGCCAGCGCCGAGACGGCGCGGGTGATCGCCCGCGCGTACGGCGTGGCCATCGCCATGCGGTCCCGGGCCTTGCCGATGCGGGAGGCCGCGATCAGCTCCTGGGCGCGGAACATCTTCTTCAGCGCCTGGGTGGACCTGATGCGCTGGCGGTAGACGCGCTGCGAACCTGCCACCGCTAGGCCTTCTTCTGCCGGACGATCTGCTCCTGCTCGACGTCCACGGGCCCGGGCTCCGGGTCGTTCGCCACGCGCACGAGCGGCGAGCCGTCGCCCTGCACGAAGCCGGCCCGGAACTCGTCGGCGGCCTTGTCCAGCTCCGCCTCGGTCTCGGGCTTGAGCTGCCCCGTCTGCGCGATCGTCGTCAGCACCGAGGTGTTGCGCCGCAGGTGGTCGAGCAGGTCCCGCTCGAACCGGCGCACGTCCTCGATCGGCACGTCGTCGAGCTTGCCCTTGGTGCCGGCCCAGATCGACGCCACCTGGTCCTCGACCGGGTACGGCGAGTACTGGCCCTGCTTGAGCAGCTCCATGAGGCGCGCGCCGCGGGCGAGCTGCGCGCGGGACGCCGCGTCGAGGTCGGACGCGAACATCGCGAACGCCTCGAGCGAGCGGTACTGCGCGAGGTCGATCTTCAGCGTGCCGGCGACCTGCTTCATGGCCTTGACCTGCGCGGCGCCACCGACGCGGGAGACCGAGATGCCGACGTCGACCGCCGGGCGCTGGTCCGCGTTGAACAGGTCGGACTGCAGGAAGATCTGGCCGTCCGTGATGGAGATGACGTTCGTCGGGATGTACGCCGAGACGTCGTTCGCCTTGGTCTCGATGATCGGCAGGCCCGTCATCGACCCCGCGCCCAGGTCGTCCGACAGCTTGGCGCAGCGCTCGAGCAGCCGGGAGTGCAGGTAGAACACGTCGCCCGGGTACGCCTCGCGCCCCGGCGGCCGGCGCAGCAGCAGCGAGACGGCCCGGTAGGCCTCCGCCTGCTTGCTCAGGTCGTCGAAGACGATGAGGACGTGCTTGCCCTGGTACATCCAGTGCTGGCCGATGGCCGAGCCGGTGTAGGGGGCGAGGTACTTGAAGCCGGCCGGGTCGGACGCGGGGGCCGCCACGATCGTCGTGTACTCGAGCGCCCCGGCCTCCTCGAGCGCCCCGCGCACGGCCGCGATCGTCGAGCCCTTCTGGCCGATCGCCACGTACACGCAGCGCACCTGCTGCTGCGGGTCGCCCGTGGCCCAGTTGGCCTTCTGGTTGATGATCGTGTCGATCGCGATCGCGGTCTTGCCGGTCTGCCGGTCGCCGATGATGAGCTGCCGCTGCCCGCGGCCGATCGGGATCATCGTGTCGATCGCCTTGAGGCCGGTCTGCAGCGGCTCGTGGACGCTCTTGCGGTGCATCACGCCGGGGGCCTGGAGCTCGAGCGCGCGGCGGCCTTCCGTGGCCACGTCGCCCAGCCCGTCGATGGGCCGGCCCAGCGGGTCGACGACGCGCCCGAGGTAGCCGTCGCCCACCGGCACGGAGAGCACCTCGCCGGTCCGCTTGACCGGCTGCCCCTCCTCGATGCCGGCGAACTCGCCGAGCACCACGACGCCGATCTCCCGCACGTCGAGGTTGAGCGCGAGGCCGAGCGTGCCGTCCTCGAACTCGAGCAGCTCGTTCGCCATCGCGCCGGGCAGGCCCTCGACCTGCGCGATGCCGTCGGCCGCCAGCGTCACGCGGCCGATCTCCTCGGCCGCCGCCACCGGCGGCTCGTACGACTGCACGAAGCGGTCCAGCGCGGCCCGGATGTCGTCCGGCCGGATCGTCAGCTCAGCCATTCCTTCGTCTCCTCACGAGTCGCACGCACCGGCGTGCGGGGTCGGTCGATCAGCTCGCCAGCCGGCGGCGCGCGTCCGCGAGGCGCGCCAGCACGGTCGCATCGATGACGTCGGGACCGGACTGCACGCGCAGCCCGCCGACGACGGTGGGGTCCACCACGACGTTCAGCTCCACCCGGCGCCCGAGCGCCGTCGCCAGCAGGCCGGACAGGCGGTCGCGCTGCAGGCCGTCCAGCGGCGCGGCCACGGTCACGGTCGCCACGCGCCGGTTGCGGCGCTCGGCGATGAGGTCCATCGCGTCGCCCAGCTGGACGACGAACCGGCGGCCCCGCGGTGCCGCCGCGGCCCGCCGGGCGATGACGCGCGTGGCGGGTGTGGCCCGGCCGCCGAGGATCGCGTCGACGAGCGACGCGCGGGCCGGCCCGGGCACGGTCGTGTCGTGCAGCGTGCGGCGCACCTCGCGCTGGCCCGCCAGCGCCCGCACGATCTCGAACAGCTCGTCGCCCACGGTGTCGAGCTGTCCGGCGGACTCGGCGGCCGTCAGGGCCGCGTCCACGCCGAGCCGCTCCGCGGCGTCCGCGAGGTCGCGGTCGTCGGACCAGCGCGCCTGGACGAGGTCGGTCACCACCGCGACCGTCCGCGGGTCGGCCCGCTCCAGCAGCCGCGACACCACGCCGGCCTTGGCGTCCGGCTCGGCCGACGGGTCCGCGAGGATGCGGCGCAGCGAGCCGGAGGAGTCGAGCGCGTCGACGAACGCGAACAGCTCGTCGGCCAGCGTCAGCGCGTCGGCACCGGCGGCCACGGCCACCGGCTCCCACCGGCCCGCGACCGCCGCCAGCGACGACCGGCTCGTCCCCCGCATCAGTCCCCCGCGCCCTTCGGCGCGCCGGCGCCGCTCGCCACCGTCGACGCCTCGAGGTCGTCGAGGAACCGCTCGACGACGCGCGAGCGCCGCGCCTCGTCGGCCAGCGACTCACCGACGATCTTGGACGCCAGCTCGGTCGCCAGCGTCCCCACCTCGGCCCGCAGCGAGACGGCCGCCTGCTGGCGCTCCGCGTCGATCTGCTTGCGCGACGTGTCGGCGATGCGCGCGGCCTCGTCCTGCGCCTTGCGCTTGAGGTCGGCCACGATCTGCGCGCCCTCGGTCCGGGCGTCCTCGCGGATCTTCGCCGCCTCGGCGCGCGCGTCCGCGAGGTGCTGCTGGTACTCGGCGAGCGTCGCGGTGGCCTCGGCCTGCGCGATCTCGGCCTTGGCCAGGCCGCCCTCGATCTTCGCCGCACGCTCGTCGAAGATCTTCTGGAACGTCGGCAGCACGTACTTCGCGAAGGGGATCGCGATGATGAGGATGACGACCAGCGAGCCGACGATGTCGGCGGTCGCCGGGATCAGCAGGCGGATCCCGTCGATCTGCTCCCCGTCCGCGGCTGCCAGGGCGACCGCGGCGAGCGCGGTGCCCGTCACTTGAAGAGGAACCCGGTGATGAGGCCGAGCAGGCCGAGCACCTCGACGAAGCCGATGCCGATGAACATCGTGGTGCGCAGCTGGCCGGCGACCTCGGGCTGGCGGGCCATGCCCTCGATCGTCTTGCCGATGAGGATGCCCAGGCCGATGCCGGGGCCGATCACCGCAAGGCCGTAGCCGAGGGTGGCGAGGTTGCCGGACATGGTGTCAGCGGCCGCGAGGATGAGGCTGGTCACGGTGGCTCGTTTCCTTCCTGTGGCGCCCGGCCGGTCGGCCGGTCGGGTCGGTCAGTGCTCGTCGGCCGTCGACAGGCTGATGTAGACGGCGGCAAGGATGGTGAAGATGTAGGCCTGCAGGGCGGCGACGAAGGCCTCGAAGAGCATCATCGCGAACGCCGCGACGAAGGTGAGCACGCCGAAGCCCTTGAGGGCCGGCGCGGCCTCGAGGAAGAAGTACTCGGTCGCGATGAAGCACAGCGCGAGCATGAGGTGGCCGGAGATCATGTTGGCCGTGAGTCGCAGCGCGAGCGTCGCGGGCCGGATGACCAGGACCTGCAGGATCTCGACCGGCGTCAGCAGCACGTACATGTACGGCGGCACGCCGGGCGGGAAGAGGCTCGCCTTCCAGAAGCCCCAGAAGCCGTGCTTGCGGACGCCGGCGGCCAGGTAGGTGACGTACACCCAGATCGCGAACAGCAGCGGCAGGCCGATGCGGCTCGTGCCGGCGATGTTCAGGCCCGGCACGATGCCCGTGAGGTTGAACGCGAGGATCGACACGAGCAGCGTGGTCAGCAGGGGCACGTACCGCTCCCCCGCCTCCTTGCCGAGCACGTCGTTCACCACGTTGCCCCGCACGAACTCCAGCACCCACTCGATCGCGGACTGGAACCGGCCCGGCACCAGCCGGGCCCGCCGCGCCGCGATGACGAAGACGAGGATCACGACGACGGCGGCGACTATGCGGACCAGCTCGATGCGGTCGAACTGGAGCCACGTGCCGTAGGAGAGCACGGGTGCGGGGAAGAAGTCGGCGATCGTCGGAGGCTGGAACCCGCCACCATCGGCCGCGAACGGGAGCACCGTCACAAGGCTGGTCAGGGCACACTCCCTGCTGGTCGTGGGGTCGATTCGGGCCACGCCTCGACCGTGCGGGCGTCCGGCTTCGGCGCCCCGGCCGTCATGGTCAGCGGAAAGCCTAACCCATGCCGTGAGCGCGTTCAGGTGGCCCTAAGTCCTCGCGGACGTGCCCGGTCAGTCCCGTTCGCCGGGTTCGACGTAGGGCACACGTCCCGTGGTCACGGCGCGGTAGTCGAGCACCGCCGAGCCGATGACGGCGACGGCGAGCATGCCCGCCAGGATCGGCTTGGAGTAGAAGTCCAGCGGCCGCAGCACGGCCAGCGCCACGATGACGACCAGCAGCTTCGCGAGCCAGGTGCCCATGACGAGGCCCGCCATCGCGGTCGGCGTGGACCTGGCCGTCCGGATCATCGCGACGATCGTCGTCACCGAGAACACGACCGCCAGGGCCCAGCCCAGCAGTGCGCCCCACACCCCCGGCAGGCCGGCCACCAGGCCGCCGACGACGAGCCCGAGCACGAGCAGCGCGGCCAGCAGGGTCGCGACGTCGCGCAGCGCGCGGTGGAACACGGCCTCGGCGGCCGGCACGGGCCGGTCGGACGGCAAAGTCATGGCGTCTCCTCGTCTCGCGGTGAGCGGCCCCGCAGGGGGCCGAGGGTGAGCAGGGTGGCGACGACGACCCCGACCCCGGTGACGACGAGCACCGTCGTCGTCGACCAGCGGACCAGGGCCGCGGCGCCGAACGCGAACAGCGCGGTCCACAGGTACATGATCGCCACCGCGCGCCGGTGCGAGTGGCCCAGCGCCAGCAGCCGGTGGTGCAGGTGGCGGGCGTCGGGGTGGAACGGTGAGTGGCCGGAGCCCACCCGGCGCACCACGGCCATCGCCATGTCGAGGAGCGGCAGCACGAGCACCGCGAGCGGCAGCAGCATGGGCAGGTACGCGGGGAACGAGACGCGCGTCGTCACGGCGCCCGGGTCGATCTGGCCGGTGACGACGATGCCCGCGGCGGCGATGACGAAGCCCAGCACGAGCGCGCCCGAGTCCCCCATGAAGATGCGCGCCGGGAACAGGTTGTGCGGCAGGAAGCCCAGGCACACGCCCACGAGCAGCGCGAGGACGAGCGTCGCCAGGCTGGCGTAGTCCTCGCTCGTCGAGACCGTCAGCAGGTAGCTGTAGGCCATGAACGCCGTGCCGCCGATCGCCACCATGCCCGCGGCCAGCCCGTCGAGGCCGTCGACGAAGTTCACCGCGTTCATCGCGACGACCACCGACAGCACCGTGACGAACGTCGAGACGCGGCCGGACCACGCCGTGACCCCGAACAGCGGCATCTGGTAGAGCACCACGCCCTGCCAGGCGAGGAACACGGCCGCCAGCACCTGCCCCATGAGCTTGGTCAGCCAGTCGAGGTCCCAGATGTCGTCGGCCACGCCGAGCGCGCACACGATGGCCGCGCCGCCGACGATGCCGATCACCGGGTGCGGGTTGTCGAACACCGCGCGCAGGAACGACAGCCGGCTGGCCAGCAGCGTCCCGACGAGCAGGCCGCCGAACATCGCCAGGCCGCCCAGGCGCGGCGTCGGCTCGTGGTGCACGTCACGCGCGCGCACCGCGGTGATCGCACCCCACGAGAACGCCAGGCGCCGGGCGGTCGGCGTCAGCAGGTACGTCGCCGCGGCGGCGACGACGAGCAGCAGGAGGTAGGCCCTCACCGGCCGTCGCCCGGCGTGGCGGCGCCGTCCGCACCCCCGTCGGGACGCGCCGTCGGCTCGTCGTCGGGCCCGGCCGGCGGCTGGTCGTCGGGGCCGGCCGTCGGCTGGTCGTCGGGGCCGAGGACGTCGGCGACCGCCCGGAGGTCGGCGAGCGGGATCGCGCCGAGGCGGACCACGCGCAGCCGGTCGCCGGTGGCGTCGACGATCGTCGACGGGGCGTTCCCCGGGGTCGGGCCGCCGTCGAGGACCACGGCGACCGCGTCGCCGAGCTGCTCGGCGGCGTCGGCCGCCGTCGTGGCGGCGGGCCGGCCCGTCCGGTTCGCGCTCGAGACGGCCATCGGGCCCGTGCGGCGCAGCAGCGCCAGCGCGAGCGGGTGGTCCGGCACGCGCAGCGCCACGGTGCCGTGCGTCTCCCCCAGGTCCCACGTCAGGCTCGGCTGCGCGGTGACGATGAGCGTGAGCGCACCGGGCCAGAACGCGGCCGCGAGCGAGCGGGCGGCCCCGGGCACGTCGGTCGCCAGACCGTCGAGCGTGCGCACGTCCGGGATGAGCACGGGCGGCGGCATCTGGCGGCCGCGGCCCTTCGCGTCGAGCAGCGCCTGGACGGCGCGCGGGTCGAACGCGTCGGCACCCACGCCGTACACGGTGTCGGTGGGCAGCACCACGACCTGGCCGCGCGAGACGGCGTTGACCGCCTCGTCGATCGCCGGGCCCCAGGCGTGCGGATCGGTGGCGTCGAGGATCGGGCTCACGTCGCGTGAGTCTTCCACGTCACCCGGTGACCTCACGCCGTCCGGCGCGCCAGGAGCGCCCGGGGGCGGCCGGTGAGGTCCGGCACCGTGCGGGGGTCGGCGAACGCGCCGCCGGCCGCCGCGGCCGCCCGGAGCGCCTCGGCCTGGACCTCCGCGTGCTCGACGACGAGCAGGCCGCCCGGGCGCAGCAGCCGGGCCGCCGCGGCGATGACGGCGCGGGGGGTGTCCAGGCCGTCCGCCCCGCCGCCGTAGAGGGCGAGGTCGGGATCGTGCAGGCGCACCTCGGGATCGGTGGGTTCCGCGTCGGGCGGGATGTAGGGCGGGTTGGCGACGACGACGTCGACCCCGCCCGCGAGCTCCGCCAGCAGCTCCGGGTCGCCGACGTCCCCGAGCAGCACGCGCACGTGGGCCCCCGCGGCCTGCGCGTTGCGCGTCGCCAGGGTCACCGCCGGCAGCGACACGTCGACCGCGACCACGCGCGCGGCGGGCACCTCGGTCGCCACGGCGACGGCGATCGCCCCGGACCCCGTGCACAGGTCGACGACGAGGGGGGTCGCCCCCGCGGCGACGCGCGCCGCCGCCTCGTCGACCGCCAGGCCCGCGACCACCTCGGTCTCCGGGCGCGGGACGAAGACGCCCTTCTCGACCGCGAGCGTGACGTAGCGGAAGCCCGTGCTGCCGACGATGTGCTGCAGCGGCTCGCGGTGGGCGCGGCGCGCGACGAGGTCGGCGAACGCCGCCGCGAACCCCTCCGGCAGCGGCGGCGGCAGCACGAGGTCGACACGGTCGCGCCCGAGCGCGAAGGCGGCCAGCTCGAGCGCGTCGTGCCGCGGGGACGCGACGCCGGCCTCGTCGAGCAGCCTGGCCGCTCCGTCGACGAGCGCCCGCAAGCCCACGGCGCCCGCGCCGCCGTCCGGCCCGCCCGTCACGCGATCCCCCCGCGCGCGCCGCCCCGGCGGCCCGCTCGGCACTCCCTCACGCCGTCGGCAGCAGCACCTGCCGAGCCGGTGAGGACGTGCCGAGTCGACGCCGCGCTCATCCGGCGGCCGCCGCGAGCCGGGCCGCCTCGTCGGCGTCGATGGCCGACTGGATCACCGGTCCGAGGTCGCCGTCCAGCACCTGGTCGAGGTTGTACGCCTTGTAGCCCGTGCGGTGGTCGGCGATCCGGTTCTCCGGGAAGTTGTACGTGCGGATCCGCTCGGAGCGGTCGACCGTGCGCACCTGGCTGCGCCGGGCCGCGCTCGCCGCCGCCTCGGCCTCCTCCTGCCGCGCCGCCAGCAGCCGGGCGCGCAGCACGCGCAGCGCCGCCTCCTTGTTCTGCAGCTGGCTCTTCTCGTTCTGCATCGACACCACGATGCCGGTGGGCAGGTGCGTGAGGCGCACGGCCGAGTCGGTCGTGTTGACCGACTGCCCGCCGGGGCCCGACGAGCGGAACACGTCGACCCGCAGGTCGTTGGGGTCGATCTCGATCTCGCCCTCGTCGTCCGCCTCGGGGAAGACGAGCACGCCGGCCGCGGACGTGTGGATGCGCCCCTGCGACTCCGTCACGGGCACGCGCTGCACGCGGTGCACGCCGCCCTCGTACTTCAGGTGCGCCCACACGCCGTCCTCCGGCGTCACCGAGCCGCGGGCCTTGACCGCGACGTGCGCGTCCTTGATGCCGCCGAGGTCCGACCCGGTGGCGTCGAGCACCTGGACCGCCCAGCCCTGCCGCTCGGCGTACCGGGAGTACATGCGCAGCAGGTCGCCCGCGAAGAGCGCCGACTCCTCGCCGCCCTCACCGGCCTTGATCTCGAGGATCGCGTCACGCGCGTCGTCGGGGTCGCGCGGCACCAGCACGCGGCGCAGGTGCTCGGCGGCGTCGTCGGCCGCGGCCCGCAGCGCCGGCAGCTCGCCGGCCAGCTCGGCCGCCTCGTCGCCCTCCGCCAGCTCGACCAGCTCGGCGGCGGCGCGGGCGTCGTCGGACGCGGCCCGCCACGCGCGGTAGGCCGCCACCACGCGGCCCAGCTCGGCGTACCGCCGACCCAGCCGGCGCGCGAGCGCCTGGTCGGCGTGCACCGCCGGGTCGGCCAGCCGACGCTCGATCTCGGCGTGCTCGTCGAGCAGCGGCGCGACGGCCTCGAACGCCTCGCTCATGCCTCCCCTTACCTTCCCCGCTCCCGTGGCGCCGTGCGTCGCCGTCCGGCCCGGGACACCGGATCGGCCCCAGACACGGCAACAGCGCCGGTGCAGCGGGTGGTCCCGCCGGCACCGGCGCTGCCGGGAAGCTACTTGGCCGCGGCCGGGCGCTTGCCGTAGCGCGCCTCGAACTTGGCGACGCGGCCGCCGGTGTCGAGGATCTTCTGCTTGCCCGTGTAGAACGGGTGGCAGGCGCTGCAGACGTCGGCGTGGATCACGCCGCTGGTCACGGTGGACCGGGTGACGAACGTGTTGCCGCAGGTGCACACGACCTGGGTCGGCACGTAGTTCGGGTGGATACCAGACTTCACGGGAATCTCCTTGGTGGGGATGCCGCCGGGTCCGAGCGCGCGACGCGCCGGTGAACCGGCAGACGGACGAACATGATGCCAGAACACCCGCACCCTCCGAAATCGTCCCGGCCGGGTGACCGAGCGGCGGCAGGCGCGCGACGACCTGTCACAGGAGGTGCGCGAGCCGCGCCTTGGCGCGGTTCTGCCCCACCAGCCACGCGACGTCCGGGTCGTCCGTCGCCAGCGCGAGGAACCGCGGCAGGCCGGCCTGCGGGTCGGCGGCTACGGCGACGCTCCAGCAGTACGCGAGCCCCTGCCGCAGCGTGCGCACGTCCGGATCGCGCCGCCGCTCGGCGGGCACCGCGCGCAGGAGCGCCGTCGCGCGGTCGCACGCGTCCAGGGCGGCGGCGCGCAGCGAGGGCGACGGCCGCAGGATCGGCGGCTCGCACACCGCGGCGATCGCGGCACGGGCGACGAGCGGGTCGCCCGCGTCCAGCCAGCGCCCGACGAGGCCCGCGAGACCCTCCGGCGACGCCGCGCCGATCCGCTGGCCCGCCATGGCCGCCCCCTCCCGCACGCGCCACATGGCGTCGGCCGCGCGCCGGGTGAGGGTCTCCTCCGCTCGGGCGCGGGCAGGCTCGTCGGCCGCCTCCAGCCAGAGCCGCCCGAGCGCCGCCGTGCCGCAGCAGCGCAGGTACTCGTCCTCGGCGTCGGCCAGCCGCAGGACGAGCGGCGACGGCGCGACGTCCCCGAACGCCCCCAGCAGCTCCAGGTTCGACCGCGGCCCCGGCAGGCCCGAGCGCGCCGTCAGGTAGGCCACCACGTCCTCGTCGGCCAGGGTCGCGAGCTCGTCCGCGTAGCGTCGGCGTGCCGTCACGGCCCCTATCCTGGCCGCGTGCCGACGCCGACGCCCGAGACGACGTCCCTGACGATCGGGCTCGTGCTGGACGACGGGCTCGACGCCCCGGACGGCGTGCAGCAGTACGTGCTCACGGTGGCCCGCGAGCTGCGGGCCCGTGGGCACGAGGTCCACCTCATCGCCTCGACCACCACGCGCACCGACCTCGAGCACCTCCACGTGCTGGGCCGCAACCTCCGGGTCCGCTTCAACGGGAACGTGCTGTCGTCGCCGCTGCCCGCGCGTGCCGGCGACCTCGACACGCTGCTCCGCGAGGTCCGCTTCGACGTGCTCCACGTGCAGCTGCCGCACTCGCCCTTCATGGCCGGCCGGCTGGCGCGCCGCGTCCCCGACGACGTCGCGGTCGTCGGCACGTTCCACATCCTCCCGGAGTCGCCGCTGGTCGCGGCCGGGACGCGGGCCCTGGGCCTGCTCGAGCGGCGCACGCTCGCGCGGTTCGACGAGGTCATGGCGGTCTCGGCACCCGCCGCGGGGTTCGCCCGCACGACCTTCGGCGTGGCGCCGCGCGTCGTCACGATCCCGGTCGATCTGGACCGGTTCGTGCGGGCTGCCGCGAGCGAGGCGACCGCCGCGCCTCCAGCGCCGGCGCCACCCGATCGAACGCTCCGCGTCGTGTTCCTCGGGCGGTTCGTGCCCCGCAAGGGCCCCCGCGAGCTCGTGGACGCCGCCGCCTACGTCGTCGACCACCGCCTCGTCGCGCGGCCCTGGACCCTCACGCTCGCGGGCACCGGGCCGCTGGACGACGAGCTGCGCCGCCGCATCGCCTACGCCGGCCTGACGGACCGCGTGGACCTGCCCGGCTTCGTGGCGGAGGACGCCAAGGCCGCGCTGCTGGCCGGCGCGGACCTCGTGGTGCTGCCGTCCACCGGTGGCGAGAGCTTCGGCATCTCCGTGGTCGAGGCGATGGCCGCCGGCGGCGGCCCGGTGCTCGCGGGCGACAACCCGGGCTACCGCTCGACGATGGCCGGCCTGGAGGACCAGCTCGTCGCCCCCCGCGACCGGACCGCCTTCGGGCACGCGCTGGCGCGCTGGCTGCTCGACGACGAGGCCCGCGCCCGCGCCACGGAGCGCCAGCGGGCCGCCGCGCGCCGCTTCGACGTGCACACGGTGGTCGACGAGGTCGAGGCGACCTACCGCCGGGCGCTGGCCACGCGCCGCGGCTGACCGCGGGGCCTCGAGGGTCGACACCCGAGGGAACCAGCGGCGGCCGTGTCGGCCGACGACGACGCAGGAACGGACGAGGGTCCGGGGAACCGATCGGCTCCCCGGACCCTCGTCGCACACCCGCGGTCAGACGGTGCGGCCGATCTCCTTCTCGTCGAAGGCGCCGCCCGGCGTCGTCTTCTGCACCTGGAGCAGGAACTCGACGTTCGTCTTCGTCTCGCGCAGCTTGCCGAGCAGCAGCTCGATGGCCTGCTGCGTGTCGAGGGCGCCCAGCACGCGGCGCAGCTTGTAGACGATCGCCATCTCGTCGCGCGCCATGAGGATCTCCTCGCGGCGCGTGCCGGACGCGTTGACGTCCACCGCCGGGAAGATGCGCTTGTCCGCGAGGGACCGGTTGAGCCGCAGCTCCATGTTCCCGGTGCCCTTGAACTCCTCGAAGATGACCTCGTCCATCTTGGAGCCGGTCTCCACGAGCGCCGTCGCCAGGATGGTGAGCGAGCCGCCGTTCTCGATGTTGCGCGCCGCGCCGAAGAACTTCTTCGGCGGGTAGAGCGCCGCGGCGTCGACACCACCGGAGAGGATGCGGCCCGACGCCGGGGCGGCCAGGTTGTACGCGCGGCCCAGGCGCGTGATGCCGTCGAGCAGGATGACGACGTCGCGGCCCATCTCCACCAGGCGCTTGGCCCGCTCGATCGCCAGCTCGGCGACGATCGTGTGGTCGCTCGCCGGCCGGTCGAAGGTCGAGGAGATGACCTCGCCCTTCGTCGAGCGCTGGAAGTCCGTGACCTCCTCGGGACGCTCGTCGACGAGCACCACCATGAGGTGGACCTCGGGGTTGTTCGTCGTGATGGCGTTGGCGATCTGCTGCATGACCAGCGTCTTGCCCGCCTTCGGCGGCGACACGATGAGGCCGCGCTGGCCCTTGCCGATCGGGGCGACGATGTCGATGACCCGGCTGGAGAGCTTGCCCGGCTCGGTCTCCAGGCGCAGGCGCTCCTGCGGGTACAGCGGCGTCAGCTTGGAGAACTCCGGCCGGTTGCGGGCCTGCTCGGGCGTCATGCCGTTGACCGTGTCGAGGCGCACCAGCGCGTTGAACTTGCTGGGCCGGTTGCCCTGCGGCGGCTGCTCGCCCTCGCGAGGCGCCCGCACCGCGCCGGTGACCGCGTCGCCGCGGCGCAGCCCGGCGCGCTTGACCTGGCCGAGCGAGACGTAGACGTCGTTCGGGCCAGGCAGGTAGCCGGAGGTGCGCACGAACGCGTAGGAGTCGAGCACGTCGAGGATGCCGGCCACGGGCAGGAGCACGTCGTCCTCGGTGACCTCGACCTCGTCGAGGCCCGCGAGGTCGGGCATGCCGGGACGGCCGCCGCGGCCGCGCTTGCGGTCCCGGTCGCGGTAGCGGTCGCGCGATCGGCGACGCCGGCCACCCATCTCGTCCTCGCCACCCGGGTTCTGCTGGCGGGCGTCGACACCGCCGGCGTACGGGCGGTTCTCCGCCGGGCGCTCACCCTGCGGGCGCTGCTGCAGCTCCCGCTGACCGCCCGCGGCCTGGCCGCCGGCCTCGGCCGGGCGCTGGGCCTCGGCGCCGTCGGCGCGCACCGGCGCGCCCGCACCC
>Ga0187809_10000296_pt1 | contig 29288 bp, 29 predicted proteins | sample NC_wetland_sal_i_8_FD_132415 | JGI IMG/M metagenome (GOLD analysis project Ga0187809, IMG submission 132415) | Wetland sediment microbial communities from Neuse River Estuary, North Carolina, USA - ASW_4 | ecosystem: Environmental > Aquatic > Freshwater > Wetlands > Sediment | place: USA: North...
AATTCGCTGAACCAGAATCACTATCTGCGTTCAAGCGACAACCGGTTCAACTTGCTGGTGCAGTCGAACGGGCACCTGATTCTGTACGGACCGATGTACCACGTCATATGGGACAGCGGCTACTCCGGCGGGAACGGTGCGTTCCTGAAAATGCAGAGCGACGGGAATCTCGTACTCTACAACGCGGGGGGCACGCCAGCCTGGGCGTCTGGAACGGGCTCCAAGGGACCAAGCTTCGTGAAGGTGCAGTCCGACGGCAAGTTCGTGGTATATACGAACGGAGGTACGGCCGTATGGCAGTCCGGAAACGGCGCTCCGTACTGACCCCACTCTTAAAAAGCTGGTCCGGAGTTACTCCTGGCCCTTTGGCGACCATTCCAATCACTACGATAGGCGTGTCCATTCCCTCTTGCTTGATTCGGGGTCACTGTAATCCATGTGGAGCCCAGCTAAAGTTGTAGAATTGTCCTTTGTGTTTGCGCCGCGATTTGCAGCCAACCAAGCCATTACACCGATCATGGCTTATGTTTTTAAGGTATACTCTTGAAGATGAAGACTTCGGTACTTATTACTGCTGTGGCGGGGACTGGTAAAACTACGGCTTGCAAAACCCTTCAGCAACTTGGGTATCGCGCCCGTGACATTGAATCCATACCAGGCCTGTATGAGCTTATCAATGTAAAAACGGGTAAAATAGTGCCGGGTAACCGTGATCAGATCAAGGAGAACTTGGACTGGAGCTGCAATAAAACAAAGCTTTTGAAAATCGTGGATTCCGAGTCTACTGAGCTGGCCTTGTATTGTGGCGGCATGGCCAACACCGAAGAAGTGTGGGACGTCTTCGATGCGGTCGTAGTATTGACTGTATCTGACGATACCACGGTACGCCGTCTCTCCACTCGCAAGGCAGGTGAATTTGGCAGTACGCAGGCAAGCAGAGACTGGGTGTTGAGTTGGAAGCATGACCTCGAACAAAGATGGCTCCGCATGGGCGGTATCGCCGTAAGCGCTGAGGACACTCCTGAAGAAGTTGCAAAACACATCATTGATGTTGTGTCTGGTAAGTAAAGTCGGGCGTTGCATCTCTTGAGCCGGCTGTTGAGACTAGGAATAGCGGAGGTGGGCCCGGATGAAGCTGCCGTGAAAGTTACCAGCAGTACATCTACTGGAGGCAAGCACTGAGAGCGGGGTAACCCGGAGGAGATCGTAAGTTTCTAATCTCGGCGCGGAGACTAGTACACTTGTCTTGTGCTCACGCTATTGCTAATATGGCCATATATATTACTATGCGCAAAATTCGTCAAAAACAAACTACGACTACCATGGCTCACAGGCAGCACTTTAATAAGCTGCACTTACCCTCTGGCCGCATTCGTCAGGCTCTTGTTGTCTTGGCGGTGGCTGTGCTTGGGTATGCAGCCCTCATGATTACCCATGCGGCAATCGATAGCGCTACGACGCAGGCTGAAAGTGGCTCCCGTGGTGGCGGCGCTTCCGTTGTCGCAGATGGTAGTGCTTCAGGTGGCAAAGCCGTCCAGTTCCATGCCGCTTCATCCGGTGGCTCTGGCGGCGGAGGCGGTAGCAACAACAGCGGTTTTATCTACGCTCAAGGTACGCAGCTTATGCAGAATGGCAAGCCGTATAAATCGGTCAGTTTTAATTTCAGCCCGGTAGGCTCTTGCTGGAACAACAACTGGACAACAGCTGAGATGGATCAATTTTTCGCGGCCATACCATCGAACAGCATCGCCCGTTTTTTCGCACCGCCCGGAGGCTCTGATTCGGTCAGCCTAGTGGAAAGCATTGTAAAGGAGGCCGACAAGTACCATATTCATCTACTCATTTCTCTGGCGGTGGCTGACGTGTATGGCCAGTGTGATGCCGCCGATTCCGATTCGACCAGCAGCGGCAAAACGGCCGCATACTATACTGACGCCGTGAAGTCCGGGAGCCCTTACGCCAACTGGGTCAAGTCGATCGTAACGCCGCTGGCCAACGATCCAGGCGTAGCGATGTGGGAGATCATCAACGAACCGTGGCATAACTCTAACAGTCCTCTGAGCTCGGTGGGCGGGGCATCAGGAGCCGCCACCTACACTAATGCCGCTGCAGCACTCATTCGCGCTGCCGAGAAAGCCGGTGCAGGCAGCGCTAAACAGCTTATTACGCTCGGCCCTGCCGACATCGGTGAGACGGGCGGTGTCAGCGGCATGGAGCAGATCTTCAAGAATATCGACGTGGTGGATGACCACGACTACTCTGGTGATCTGGGCGGAAACACCGCATATGACAGTAATGAGCTGTCTGAGTTGGTACAAATCGGCAAAGATCTTAATAAGCCCTATATGATTGATGAAGCGGGAGTGGAGGCGGGATCAAATTGTAGCTCATCCAATGTCCAAAACTCCTGGGATGATGGCGCCGGTATGACGCTCCAGAATCGGGTAAGCTTCCTGCTGACCCACAAGGCCACGGACTACTTCAACGCCGGCCTATCGTATGTTGGCTTCTGGCTTTACACGGCTCCTGGCCAGCAGGCATCAGGCTGCAGTTACGAGAACATTGTTCCCACCGACCCGATCATGGCAGCCGTAAAAAGCTATAAGATTCCTTGAAAGATGGTACGGTAAGCTGGAGGCTTCAGGTCTATTCCAGAGAGAGGGTCGCTTGTTTTGCGTTTACGCTATTGCTACTATGACCATACATTATTATGCGTAAAACCCGTCGTATACCGCCCAAACAGACACCAGCAATCTCCACCAACTTGAAACCAAAGCGCTTTCGGGAACTGCGCACGTCCCATGGCCGTTTCCTCCAGATTCTCATTGTCCTAGCTGTGGCTAGCTTTGGCTACGCAGCCCTTATGATCACCCACGCCGCCACCACCACGGCTACCACTCAAGCTGAATCAGGCAGCCGTTCCAGCAACGTATCCCTTATTACTGATGGGAGTGCCTCAGGTGGCAAAGCCGTCCAGTTCCATGCCGCTTCATCCGGTGGAGGTGGTGGTACTGGTGGGGGCGGCGGAGGGAGTACGGGTGGCGGCTCCGGCGGGGGAGGAGGTACAGCGCTCTCCTTGAACGGGACTTCATTATCACAGGGAGGGAAGCGGTTTATTTTTAAAGGCGTGAATCTTGAGTACTTCCGGGACTCTGGTGGGGCATCGATTTCCACCTCAGAGGTTTCGATGGCGTCTCAACTAGTCGCCAAAATGAAAGCCGCAGGCATCAACGCCGTGCGTCTCGACTACACGCCGTCTTTCGTAAACCAAGGCAGTAACATGTCCAGTTACGAGAACATGATGAAGCTACTGGCGAGCAATGGTATGTACATCCTGCCATGCGACCACTCCTATACAAACGGCACTATATCCGGCTATACGACCACTTCGTTTCCCGATTTCAAAACCATTCTTGATTACGCCAAGCAGCAGGGAATCATGAACTACATCGTGATGAACCCCTACAACGAATCCAACGGTAGTGAGTCATCCTGGGTTTCGGCTTACAAAGCGACACTGCAGTATTTTAGAAGCACGCTCGGATATAAAGGAATCGTCGCAATCGATACCAACTCATGGGCGACAACCGATAACACATCCAGCTTCCAGACTATACAGAGCTATGATGCCTCACTTATGGGCGGTAAAGCCAACGTGATGTTTTCCAATCACTTGTACCCCGGCTACGACTACCAGACGAATATGAGCCTCTCAAAGACATACCCGATGATGTTTGGGGAGTTGGGTAATACGGTCTCGGGAGGCTACAGCTCTTCAGGGGAAAACTATGTCAACCAGGTATTTTCGGCAGAAATTTCCACCGGCATACCCGACGGCAATAACGGCATATTCCCTTGGATATGGTGGTGGACGGACGGTAATCAGATGACTGATGACGGACTTACCCTGAACTCTGTCGGACAGCAGACAGTCACCAATTATTACAGCAAAGTGAGTAATTAAGTCCGATTCTCCCTCGTCTCGAATATGCTTACATTTTCATTGTAGTGTCATAGCAGTCGAGTAGTACCTAGGTAGGGCCGATTTATTTTCAAACGATGGCAAATAGCCTGATATATTTAAAATATGCCAGGGCCTTATCCACCGACAATGAGACCAGAAGCGGCACTGCTTAAGCAAGTCACTGATGTTATTGGAGTTCCTCCGGCCGAATACAGCTGGACTACTTACGATGAGTTCGAGCTTCGCGTTCGACAAATGGGAGAACGTGCTTTAAGGGCGATAATGAGCGGTCAACTGTACGGCAGGCTGGCGCTCAGGGCATATAGCGCATATCAACGTAACCATACTATGGCATGGCACGGATCGTTCCGCAGTCCAAGCGACCTGACTCCGGGCTATCGAGATGGAGGACGGCTGGCCCCTGTGATCTCACCTCGCCAGGCATTCAGTCTTGACGGTAGGGGGCACCAATTTGCCCATGCGGAACCAGCTATCTTTTGGAGTGCGACATATGAATATCCAATCGTACGGTCAATTATAACTGAGGGAAGAGTGCCTGATGATTTCGGAAATGTCGCGTTATCGAAGCAGCGGGACAAATACGGCGTACAGCTTTACTTTACTAGCCAAGAATACCTTGATGCGGTCGGGCCGGATGTCGAAGGCTGGGTATATGGCATTACTCAAGATTCTGGAGATCCTGACCTAAGGGATGTATACAAAGACTGGATTTCTGGCTCAGACAGTGAAATCCGAATCCATCATGACGTAAGACCGAGGATTTGGGTGCGTACCGGGTTGGCCGATTTGCCACCTCATCACCTTATAATCTTAAACGGTGATGGTGACCAGGTTCGTTCTTTCATCGGGGGGCTTCCGGACGCGGGGCTTATCGATCATATAGACGCGTATGCTGATTCGGTGCAGGCTAGTACGTTGAGCGGGTACTTCCCGCTTGAGACACATCCAGCGTTGACACGTAGGGTGTGATGTCGTTAGGCGTTGTGTGCGTAGGTGAGCCCTCTGGCTCGCTGTATACGCTACAATCTATTAGGCTGCGATTTGGGGAGCGAGAAGTGAAATGTCGTACCTTTGCCTTCGGTACTCTCGAACCAAACATCGCCGCCTAGATTTTCAGCAATCATCTTAGTAAGGTACAGCCCGATCCCTGTACCGTTCGCATCTTGTGACAGAATATTGCTCGCCCTGAAGAACTTCGTAAATATGCGTTCTTGTGCGGCTTTGGGTATACCGTAGCCGGTATCGCTCACGCTGAGTACCATATTGTATTTCGTGCTCTTTAGGGTTACTAGAATTCTGCCGCCTTCCGGTGTGTACTTAATTGCGTTCGTGAGAAAGTTATTACATATTTCACGTACGAGTACATCATCGGTACTAATTGGGGGTAGGCGATGCTCGATGCTCCGGCGCAGTGTCAGACCTTTTTCAGCAATGCTCGGTTTTATCTCCTCTAGCACACCCTTAATAACTCCATCGAGCTGAACTTCGTGGATGTTCATCGATATATTGCCCGACTCAATTCTCGTAATGTTCAATAGCGTGTTGATGAGTTCGTTCATCCGCTGTGCTGACGAGAGGATAGTATCGATGAAGTGTTTTTGCTGCGTATTCAGGTCGCCGGCTTTGCCTTCATGTAGCAGATGGGCGTAGATGTTGATAGCAGATAACGGTGTACGGAGTTGGTGGGAGGCGAGGGAAATGAAGTCGGATTTCATCCGGTCGGTTTCAATCTCCTGCGTGATGTCCCGGAAGGCGGCGATGGCGCCGGTCGGCCTGCCTTGCAGCCGGATGGGAGATATAGTTGCTAATGTAGGCAGCGGACTGCCGTCTTTCCGCTGGTACACGACTCGTTCCGTGACCGAACGCCCGACCATAAACGCTCTGGCAATCGGTCGGTCCATGATACTGATAGGCATGCCGTCGTCGTGTATAGGGACAATCTTGTTGATAAACCGCTCATGCATGACACTGCTGCGGGTATATCCGAACATATCAAGCGCCGCGTCGTTGATGAAATTTATATCCCCATTGCTGTCAGTGGCGATTAAGCCGACGTCAATGTTGGCAAAAAGCGCCTCGATATAGGAGCTGTCGTACGTGTATTTATCCGTTGGTTTTACCATTTCTGACCGTCAGATCATTCAGATTAGTCACGTATCTGTGTACCAGCGCTTCATCATCGCTCAATAGCGACATGGCGAGTCCAATCCAGTCAATCAAACTTTCCAGGTCCCGTTTCTTCAGCTCCTCAGGGTTCTTGTGCAGGTGGCTGCGTATTTGGCGCGTTATGAAACGGTCGGCCGCAGGGCCGAGGTATTCATGGGTGATGTCTACCACTTGATCGTAGAGGGTGCTCTCTGCTGTCTTTGCATTCATACTTCCTCGATCCTTTGCAGCTTCCTAGCGCCGTTGGCAATAAATACGAAGCCGAGCGCGACCAGCAGGAGCAATACATATATGATGGTTAGTATGCCGTAGATGGATAAGTGGGCCAGATGCGCGGATAGCGTCGTCAAATATTGCAGGCCGATAGTAATGACGATGAGCCAGCCAAGGCCGAAACTCAAGAGACCCCAGCTTCTCTTGTATACTATACCTTTGACTTTCCGACGATAGAGATAAATTTCGTACACTGCCAGCAACCCAATGAACCACATATAAATATACGGGGCGATTAGGGTGAGCAATACAACCCAGATAGGCATGTGATACACCGTGTCGCGATCCTGGGTTACTAAAACCAAATGTGCGTAGATAAGGCCGACATAAATCAAGAGGAACGCAAGGAGGTTGGTGGCAAAATATGACGGTCTTTGTTTGACAATCTCACTCAACCCTCGCGCACCGCTGCTGATATAGATGAATCCTACGAGCGGCAAGAGCAGCCCGATGTAATTTTCGATTATTTTCGCTGCCGGCAAAAATCCTATGTGCCTGAGGGCGATATAATTCAGGATCGATGACAGGGATGAAGACACGGGCAGCCATATAACGATTGCAAATATACCCTTGGCGAGCTTGGCGACTTGTTCGCCGTCCTTGCTACCTCGAATGAGCTGCGTATATGCGCGGATTTTTACGTACCCGTAAAACCCGGCAAACCAAATGAGTGCGAGCAGCACGAGAAGCGTCGCATCGATAATCCTGATTCCCAGGGCGCTTACGTGGTATTGGCGGAGTGTTACGCGCGACGGAGCGGGTAATAGCAGGAAGATCGCGTATACAATCACAAACAAGATGTAGCTATAAAAAAGCCTGGACCGTAGCTTCATATGGAGCCTCTTATGTTGCCGTACTGTTGCCACATATTGTCGGAGGTAATGCTGCAATATGTAGTGGCTTCTACCGCTTGTTGTTTATGACTGAACCCTCCGCGCATATTACTTCCGTTTATCCTAAGTGACTCATTGGTTACATTATAATAATGCTAGCAATACTGTTGGTGAGAAATTTTACAGCCAAAATAGCTATAACATTATATTGTCAGCACTGCTATAAGGGGTAATACATGGCTTGTCGTTTTGGGTAACTGACGAGCTTTCGATAAACATGTGTGGTGGTGATTCCGGCATAAGCATAATCGCGGGTGGTGTGCTATTATACTGCTAGATAAAATAGCAAGTACGAGGGTAAATCTACACGGTAATGAGTAAAGTCGCGCACTATCTGCAAGAGCATTTATTGGGGGAAGTAACGAGCTCGACCGACGCGCGGGCATATTTTTCTACTGACGCAGGCATCTTTCAGGTAACGCCGTCGGTAGTCGTATACCCGCGCAATGAGAGCGATGTACGCAAGGTGGCACGTTTTGCCTGGCAGCTGGCGGAGCGCGGCCGCGTATTGCCTATTACTGCCCGGGGTGCCGGCACCGATCAAGGCGGTGCGGCAATCGGATCTGGGGTGGTGCTTGCGTTTCCGGCGCACATGCACCGTATCTTGGAACTCGACAGTAAATCTGGCGCTGTCGTCGTTGAGCCAGGTACAAATTATGGCAAGCTGCAGCAGACGTTGCAGACGCATGGGCGTTACTTGCCTTCATACCCCAGCAGTCTTGAGTACTCGACGATTGGCGGCGCGCTTGCAAACAATGCAAGCGGCGAAAAGAGCATCAAATATGGCGACACGCGTGCGTTTGTCAAGGGACTGCGCGTGGTGCTCGCCAACGGCGAGGTTATCGAAACCGGTCGCTTAGGCAAGCGCGAGCTGAGCAAAAAGCTTGGACTTGCGACGTTTGAGGGTGAGGTATATCGTGCACTCGATGCGCTGCTCGAGGAGCAGCAACCGGTACTCGAAAAGCTCAACTTAAACGTGACGAAGAATACCGCGGGGTATGATCTTTGGGACGTCAAACGCAAAGATGGCTCGTTCGATCTCACGCCATTGTTTGTTGGGAGCCAAGGTACCTTGGGGATTATTACGGAAGCGACGCTCGAAACTGATCTGCACAGCCCGGAAGTAACACTCGTGGCCGGCTTCTTTGATGATATGGCGAGCGCAGCGAAAGCCATCCAGGGGTTGCGTAAGTTGCCTGAAATGCCAAGCAGCTTAGAGATGGTAGACGGCAATCTTTTGGAGCTTGTATACCAGCTCAACCCCAATCAGCTCAAAGGCGTGGAGCGCCCGTTTCCTCAGGTCGTGCTACTCGCGGAATTTGACGACGCCAGTGAGCGTTCACAGAAGAAGCACGTCAAAAAAGCAAGCAAAATTTTCGAACAGTTTGCGGCCAGGTATCAAGTCGAAACCGAGCCCGCCGAGCAGGAAAAACTATGGCGGCTCCGCCATACGGCCGCTACGGTGGTAGCGCATGCGGAAGGCAATCTTAAGGCCATCCCGCTTATCGAAGACGGCGTCGTGCCGGTTGACCAGCTCGAAGCATTTGTGACGGGTATATATCAGCTATTTCGTAAGCATCACTTGCGCGTCGCGGTGTGGGGGCATGCCGGCGACGGCAATCTGCATGTGCAGCCGTTCCTTGATCTTTCCCAGCTTGGCGATCGCCAGAAAGCATTCCGTCTCATGGAGGAATATTACGCCTTCGTGCTCGGGCTTGGCGGTACGACGTCGGGAGAGCACAACGATGGTCGTTTGCGCGCCCCGTATCTCTCGCGTTTGTATGGGCAGGAGGTCTACACTATTTTCCAGAAGGTGAAACGGATTTTCGATCCGCATGACATGCTTAATCCTGGCGTGAAGATCAATGTTACGCTCGAAGACATCAAGCCGCTCCTCCGCTCAAGCTACACAGTCCAGCACCTATATCAGTATATGCCCCGAACGTAACAGTTCAGAGCTAAAAGAGTTACGCGCTTGAGTTTTCGCGTAAAATTTCGTACTATAACAGAGCAATTTCTTCAAACTGATTAACTTCAATCAGTTGGACAGGAAAAGAGCAGCCCGACAAAATGTATTCCATTTTGTCGGCGCGATGAGAAAACCGTAGGTTTGTCTCATTCTGCGGACGTGGCGGAATTGGTAGACGCGCTACTTTGAGGTGGTAGTGGCCGAAAGGCTGTGGAGGTTCAAGTCCTCTCGTCCGCACCAGTATTTTCTGGTAAGATTACCTATACAATTTGGGCGCTTAGCTCAGCTGGCTAGAGCACCTCGTTTACACCGAGGGGGTCGGGGGTTCGAATCCCTCAGCGCCCACCACGCAAGAGCCTGTCCGAAAGGACGGGCTTTTACATTGGCGTCCCGCTCGCTTAGATAGTTTGACTCTAGCATTGCCATGCGTTCGAAAGCCGGGCCTCAGCCAGCCGTGGGATTTGCTTATACGGAGGGGAAACATACCGCACAAAAAATACTCTTCGGACGAACCTAGAGTATTTCATTATGCGGATAGACACAGAGAGGATTTCGACTGGGTTGTATGGGGTAATTTCTGACAAGTAGGAGCGAGCGCTGGGGAGATGGGGGTCGCGGCGGGCGGCTGTAGCTGGCGAGTTGCCAGTTGAGCCGCCTGCCGCGCACGATTCCCCTTAGGTACTTAACTTGCTGCCACTTGAGGGCTTCGGACCCGAACCGCCGGTCGGACGGGGCTTCTGCTGCTGCGGCTTGCCCTTGGGAGTGTTGGGGTGGGGCATGGTGAATGACTCCTGCCTAGTGACTTACCTTATCATCCTGGCCAAGCTGCTACCGCAGCCTGATGTGGGTCTCGGGCTTGCCGTGGCGACGCTTGTTGCGTTTCTTGCGCTCTGGCTTGCCCTTCTTGTGCATGGTGTGACCGCGAATAACGCGTCCGCGTTGCCTGCGGCCTTGCGAGTTTCCGCCGCGACGTGGCATGTTACCACTCTCCTTGTACTCGTGTCCTACTTGTCAGGTGCATTTTCTCTGCGTAAAGACGTAATAGCGTGTGTGTCTTGCGAGAAAAGCTTGGCTTGATTGTAGCATGTATCGTAAAGTGGTGCGATATGTTTTGTGAATTTTATTACGGTATGCTGGTCGAAACCGTGTATGCAGAGAGCCGCCGGAATATCTCTCATCACTTGTAGCATGTACTAGATTGCGTGCAGCAAACGCCAGCGCCAAGATGGTGCAGCGATAGAGTTGCTGATAATGATCGAGGTTTTACCAAATCCATTCGGGAATGTTACCGTGCCGACTTGCGTGCCTTTTGCGACGGGTGTATCCAAGGAATTAAGTGAGATATTAGGAGTAATATCCTGTCCATGCCACGTTACAACGTCGATCGATTCGCTAGCTACGGCATTGACGGTACCGTCCCACGGCACATGGTAGGTTCCCATAACTTGACCGGCGTGCACAAGTGTTGTAGTAGTAAAACCGGATTCGGTAGATGTGATGAGTGACTCAGATTCGGTTAAAGCCTGGTTGAGCGTTGCCGATGGATCCATGACTACGGTAATAATCGTTATCGACTGGCCATTAGTGAATGTCTTTTTGGCGGAAGCAAGGAAAACACCGCCGGCTTGGTCGGAGTTTCCGGTTTTAATGCCATTAATGCCATCGCTGCCAAGCAGCCAGTTGTAGTTATACACCGTGCCTGCTACTGGAATCGTGGCGTACGATTTGGCGACGATCTGTGCGATAATCGGGTTCTTGATCGCCGCCATACCGAGGAGTACTAAGTCGTGTGCGGTGCTGGTCGTGGTAGGCGAGAGCCCGCTGGCGTCGATGGTGCCGAAATGCGTAGCATTCATGTCCAGGGAGGCAGCCATATTGTTCGCGACGTCACTGTAGGCGCTGATCGAGCCGTATGACCATCGTGCGAGTGTATCGGCCATATTGTCGGCAGATGGTAACAGCAGCGCTTCGAGCGCCTGGTACTCGGTAATTTGCTCGCCGAGCGTTACTCTGGTAACCGAACCGTCCTCGCTGACATACGCATTGTACGAGTCAACGTCGGTCTGGGTTATCGTAAGTGTCGGACCTTGTTGACCGATCGAAAGCGGGTGCTTTTTGAGTACGGAGAGCGCAAGCATCGTCTTGGCGACGCTCGCAGTCGGCAGCGCCTGTTGCGCGCCGTGCGTGGCGAGCACGCCATAGCCGACCGCCCCAACTGCCGCTTCGCCATGCGCGGGCCAATCCAAATCAGTTCCTGCGGCAGTGCTGTGCGCTGTCTGCAGAACGTGCGGCGTCAATGCGGACACGGGCTTCCTGAATGCGGCGAACCCGTAGCCTCCCAATACGATGGCAACAGTTGGGACGATGACGATGGCAATGTGGCGGCGTTTCACTACATCTTATGATACAGCATGCGGCTTGGCCTCGGCTGGCTTTATAGATTGCGCAGCGCGCGCCAATACCAATGCGGCAGCGTGGCTGCTTGCTTGGTGACTACGGGAATCATTTGGTTTGGATCAATCTTGGTGGTGATAGTACCGACCGTTACGCCCTTGGCAAACGGGGCCTGCAGTGTGTGGAATGTTATTTGCGGCGTAATCGGCTGGCCGTGCCACGACATGAGCGTGAGTGACTGTGCAGCAACGGCGTCAATGTCTACGTCCCATGGCACCGGATAGTGGCCGACAATCTGGCCGGCGGTTAATACGGTCGTAGGTGAGAAATCCGCCTGCGCCTGCGTGAGCAGCGGGATTGAAGCGGTTAATGCTTGCGTGAGCAGCTTCATGCCCATAATTGCGCCGACGACAGTGACCGTTTGTCCGTTCGGGTAAGTGTGTGGGGCGGAGAAGAGGTACACGCCGCCGTCTTGGTCGGTGCTACCGGTCTTGATGCCGTTGATGCCATGTTCGCCGAGTAGCCAGTTGACGTTCGGGATAACGCCGGCGACCGGAACCTTCGTCTGCTTTTCATTGACGATATGCGCCAACACCGGATTCTGGAGAGAGGCAATGCCGAGTTGCACCAGATCACTCGCCGATGCGACTGTCTTGGGCGAGAAGCCGCTGGCATCAGCAAAGTGTGCTTGTCTCAGTCCGATTGTTTTGGCATATGCGTTGGCAAACGCAGTGTACGCATTCATCGAACCGAACGCCCATACCGCCAGCGATTCGGCCATGTTGTTGGCGGACGGCAGAATCATCGCCTCGAGCGCCTGGTACTCGGTAATCTTTTCGCCGGCGGCGACTTTCACGAGTGAACCGTCTTCGGCGAAGTACGTATTGAAATAGCCGACGTCGGTTTTGGTCAGCGTAATAGTAGGTCCCTGCTGGTCGAACTGCAGCGGATGTTGATGCAGTACGGCGAGCGCCGTCATCATCTTGGCGATGCTCGCGGTCGGTATGGCCGTATCGGCGCCATGCGTCGCAAGCACGCCATACCCTACGGCGCCTAGCGCCGCCTGGCCCTGCTTCGGCCAAGGCAGATCAGCTGCGGGTACGGTAGTTGTGGTTGGTAAAGTAGACACTGCCGCGAGCGCAGGCAAAGGTGTGCGGTACGATACGAAGCCGTATCCAATTATCACCGCTACCAATAGCAGCATTGCAAACGCTGAAAAGTGGTGACGCCGAGCGTGTCGCCGATGGGTTCTATGCCTCATACCTGCTTAATTATATAAGCAACTGTCCATGAAGCTGAAATATAGCTGCATGATAGCGCTCAGAGTGGCATGGTTGTTGTATAATGAAACCAGAATATAAGGAGCCTGAACATGTTAGCACTTGTCATCATTATCGCCGTCATCGTTGTGATTGGTATTATTGTGGCCGCTTTGTACAACGGCTTGGTCCGTCTGAACCAGCAGGCCGACGAAGCGTGGAGCGATATTACCGTACAGCTGAAGCGGCGGTATGACCTGATCCCGAATCTCGTTAACACCGTGAAAGGCTATGCCGCCCACGAAAAGACCGTGTTCGAGGACGTGACCAAGGCTCGCGCGAGCGCAATGCAGGCGCAAGGTCCAGCCGAAACCGCAAAGGCGGAAAATCAATTCTCGCAGACACTGAAGAGTCTATTTGCGGTTGCCGAGAACTACCCGCAACTGCGCGCCAGCGAAAACTTCCAGCAATTGCAGGGCGAACTGACCGACACCGAAGACAAAATCATGGCCTCGCGTCGCTTCTATAACGGTGTCGTGCGCGACTTCAATACCAAGCGCAAAGTCTTCCCGACTAACATTTTCGCCACCATGCTTGGCTTCAAGAAAGACAAGGAATACTTCGAACTCGACGAAGCCGAGCAGGCGCAAGCCGAGAAGCCGGTCGAAGTAAAATTCTAATCACCCTACGAGAGGTGTATGTACAGCCAGATTGCCGCCAACAAGCGTAGAACCGTATTGATCATGTTTGTGTTCCTGCTATTTGTGGTGGCATTGGCATGGTTGTTGGGGGCGTTTGCGCATAGCATAGGCCTGACCTATGGCGTATTGATCGGCGGCACCATTTACGCGCTTATTATGTATTACGCTGGCGGACGGCTGAGTCTAGCTGTCAATGGCGCGCAAGAAATCCAGAAGAAAGATAATCCGCGTTTGTGGCGGGTAGTTGAAAATCTGGCAATCACTGACGGACTGCCAATGCCGCGCGTGTTCGTTATCAACGATCCTGCCCCCAACGCATTTGCCACTGGGCGTAATCCGAAGAGTGCTGCCGTATGCGCCACTTCCGGGCTACTTGAAATTATGGACGACGACGAATTGCAGGGTGTGTTTGCGCACGAGCTCGGACACATCAAAAACTATGACATCCGCGTGAGCATGATCGCGTTCGCGCTGGCGGCGGTCGTTTCGCTCATTGCTGACATCATAATTCGCATGACTTGGTTTCGTAATCGCGATGAAGAAAACAATCAGGCTATTATGATTCTGGCAATCGTGGCAGCGATTATCGCGCCAATCGTAGCGACGCTCATTCAACTGGCGGTTTCGCGCCGTCGCGAATATCTAGCTGATGCTACTGGTGCGTTGACGACGCGTTACCCAGAGGGTTTGATTAGCGCGCTCGAAAAGCTGAAAACGGCTGAGCGGCCCCTGCGCCATCAGAATACGAGCACAGCTCACTTCTTTTTCGTGAATCCGCTGAAAGGCCATAGTATTACAAATCTTTTCAGTACCCACCCGCCGCTCGACGACCGCATCAAGCGTCTGCGCGACATGGGCACGCACGCATAAGGAGTATCTCGTATGGCACAAGGTAACCCCCAAACAGTTGTGCCAGTCATACTTTCGACGGTACGCGGGGAGTTGATCTTGCAGCGCCGCGACAACAATTCGCTCGGTGCGGAGTATCTACGCGATAAGTGGGGTTTCTTCGGTGGCCATTGCGAAGATGGCGAGACGCCCCCGGAGACTGCTATCCGTGAATTATTTGAAGAGCTGGAGCTGCGACTTGATCCCCGGGCGCTTGAGGCGGCAGGGGTTTACCAAAAGCAGCCAGCCGTGCACGGAGATAATAATTTTGTGCACGTTTTCTGCTATGCAAAACCTGTTGTCCCTACGAAATTTGTCGTACATGAAGGACGCGGGTACGCTTTGGTAAATAAAGATGATGTATCCGACGCGCCGTTAACGGTATTGACACGGCAGCATATACGGTCGTATTTCGGCTTTGATAAAGAGATCGAAAAGTATCGCATAGCCTGAGAATATATCCATGTGGCGATACAACAAGCAATCCTTGTCGCCCGCTATCTGTCTGCTAGAATAAGGACATATATGGCCAAGGCTGGAACAAAAACTACCCACAAAGAGAAGGGTGAATCGACGACTGCGGACGTCGGACAAGAAGTCGGGGTAAATGCTCAGCCTGGAAGGCGACGGTTGCCGTTTGGCAAACGCACTCCGAAGCAGAAGCCGGAAAATTCCCTCGTTCCGGCAAGCCGGCGCAAACTGTCGCCTGCTTATAAACTATTCATACAGTCCTGCCGGTTACTTATAGAACACCGGAAGTTTTTGGGTGGTATCTTGCTCGTGTATGCCATACTGGATATTGTATTAGTCGGCGGTGCGGGCGCTGCCAATCTACAATCAACGAAGTCGACGCTCACCGGTGTCGGGCATGGACATCTGAGTAAACTGTCAACGGGTCTATCGTTATTTACGTTCCTGATTAGTTCAAACAACAGCGCTTCCGGCGCAGCCGCGGGCGCATACCAAACGATGTGGTTGCTGTTGGTAAGCGTCGTATTTATCTGGGCATTGCGTCAGGTATATGCCGGGCACGCCGCACGCGTCCGCGACGCATTTTATCTCGGCACATTTCCTATCATACAGTTTATTCTCGTATTGCTTGTTATCGGTTTGCAGCTCATACCGCTGGTTGCTGGCGGTGCATTATATACTATGCTGGTCAGCGGCAGCATTGTCATCGGCGCCCTTGAGGAAATAGTGGCGCTGCTTGGATTTTTGTTGCTGGCCGGTTGGAGTTTTTACATGATCTGTCCGTCGATCTTCGCGCTGTATATTGTGACGTTGCCGGATATGACGCCGATGAAGGCGCTGCAATCTGCAAAAGAATTAGTGCGTTTTCGACGCTTGATAGTTCTCGCTAAAATACTATTCCTGGTAGTCGTTCTCTTCGCTACTGCGGCAATTGTTATCATACCGTTTGCAGCTTTCGTTACATCACTGGCGACGTTCGTATTCTTTGTGCTTGCGGTCCTTGGCGTAGGGATAGTGCATAGCTACTTATACGCGTTGTACAGAGAGATGCTATGAAGAAGTTAGTCAAAGCCCAGGCTGCGGAGCGGATCGGCAAGCTCCGGCAGTTGATTGGCGACTATCGGTACCACTACCACGTACTCGATGAATCTATTATGAGCGAAGCGGCGGCGGATTCGCTCAAACATGAGCTGGCCGAGCTGGAGACGCAATACCCGGAGCTAATCACGCCTGATTCTCCCACGCAGCGTGTGGCTGGCGAGCCACTGCCGGGATTTACGCAGGTTCGGCATTCGAGCCGGATGTTGAGTCTGAATGACGTATTCAATCGTGATGAAGTTGAAGCATGGATCAAGCGTACGCAAAAGCTGGCGCCGGAGGCGAAGCCGGAATTTTTCGTCGACCTCAAACTGGATGGTTTTGCCTGCGCGCTGATTTACGAGGATGGTGAGTTCAAGCAAGCTGTCACGCGCGGCGATAGCTTCGTTGGCGAAGACGTGACGATGAACGTCCGTACTATGGAAAGTGTTCCGATGCGGCTCAGGCCTGATAAAAAGTATCAGCATTTTCTGCAAGGGCGCACCGAGATCCGAGGTGAAGTTATTATCTACAAAAAAGATTTCGAAGCATTAAACAAGCAGCGCAAAGCTGCAGGCCAACCGCCCTTCGCAAATCCGCGCAATCTTGGTGCGGGCAGTATCCGTCAGCTTGATCCGAAGCTTGCCGCCGAACGCCCACTTAGGTTCCAGGCGTGGGATGTGCTTCGTGACAATCCGGCGGAAGTCCCGACGAACGCCTTCGCCTACGACGCGATCCGGTCACTTGGCATTGCTGCCGGTACGCATACTCGGGTCCTCAAAGACCTTGACGAAATTATGCACTTTGTTGATGAATGGGAAGACAAGCGACGCCGGTTGCCATACAACACGGATGGTTTGGTGATTAAATTGAACAATCGCGAAGAATATGCGGCGCTCGGCGTCGTCGGCAAAGCGCCGCGTGCTGCTGTGGCGTACAAATATGCGGCCGAAGAGGCGACAACCGTCGTGCGCGACATTGTTATCAGCATCGGGCGGACTGGCGCGGCGACGCCGGTTGCCGTATTCGATCCGGTGCAAGTCGCCGGCACCACCGTCCAGCATGCGTCATTGCACAATGCCGATGAAATAGCGCGCAAAGATATCCGCGTCGGCGATACAGTCATTATATTTAAGGCCGGTGATATCATACCGCAAGTTTCGCGAGTACTGACGGAGCTACGCCCAAAGGCTGCCAAAGTATTTGACATGGAAAAAGAGCTGCAGCGCCAATATCCGGAGCTAAAGTTCATACGCCCCGAAGGCGAAGCGGTATATCGACTCAAAGGCACGACCGGCAAAATATTGCTGAAACAGGCGCTCGAACATTTCGCGTCAAAAGCAGCACTTGATATAGACACGCTTGGCGAGAAAAACGTTGTCGCGCTCGTCGACGCCAAACTCATACACGATTTGGCCGATATTTATACACTGACGAAAGAACAGGTCATTGAGCTGGATCGTTTCGCAGAAATATCAGCGCAGAAATTAGTCGATGCAATACAAGAAAAGAAATCGCCCGAATTGCCTCGATTCGTATATGGCCTTGGCATCCGCCACGTCGGTTCGCAAACGGCTATAGACTTAGCGGAACATTTTGGTTCATTGGAAAAATTACAGAAGGCGACGCTCGATGAACTTTTGCAGGTCGAAGGCATCGGCGAAGTTGTGGCCGAGTCCGTGCTTGCTTGGTTCGCCGACCCCGACAATCAGAAATTATTGGAAAAGTTTGAAAAGCTGGAGGTGCGGCCATACTATGAGTCTAAAGCTCGCGGCCCGTTACACGGCAAAAGTTTCGTCATCACCGGCACGCTCGAGCACGGCAAACGGGACGAATACGCTGACAAGATTCGGAATTTGGGCGGTACTTTCCAAAGTAGCGTCGGCAAAGATACGTCATACCTGGTGGTCGGTAAAAACGTCGGCGCCAGCAAACTCGCAAAAGCCGAGAAAATCGGTACCCAGCAAATCGACGAGCAAACACTAATGGAGTTTTTGAGGTGACAAAGCAGGAACAGGAAATTATTGACAAGACGGCGGCGTATGTCCGTGAAAGGTTTAGCGGCGAGGGCAGCGGCCACGATTGGTGGCATATGTATCGCGTGTGGCAGCTGGCAAAGACTATCTGTGTCAGCGAACAAGAAGCGGACCCATTTGTCGTGGAGTTGGGTGCTTTATTGCATGATATCGCGGACTGGAAATTCCATAATGGCGACGAAGAGGCTGGGCCGAAGGCAGCGCGAGCTTGGTTGGAAACGCTGGGCGTTGATGATCAGGTAATCAGGCATATTGAAGGTATCATCAGTACTGTTTCATTCAAAGGTGCCGGAGTTGCAAGCAATATGAAAACCATCGAAGGCAAAATTATTCACGATGCCGACAAGCTTGATGCGATTGGTGCAATCGGCATCGCTCGCACTTTTGCATACGGCGGCGCAAATAGCCGGGAGATGTATAATCCTGACCAGAAGCCAGAAATGCATCAATCGTTCGATGCTTACAAAAAGAGCAAAAGCCACACAGTCAACCACTTCTACGAGAAACTGCTTTTGCTTAAGGATCGCATGTATACCCAGTCGGGCAGACGGATTGCAGAGTATCGGCATAAATATATGGAAGAGTATCTGAAGGAATTTTATGCGGAATGGGAAGGTGAGCGTTAGTGAAAGATTTAATCTTTATCACGGGGAATCAGCACAAGGCAGAGCAGCTTGCAAAGTGGCTCGGTGCGCCGGTGCAGCATCAGAAGATTGATTTGGATGAAATACAGTCGCTCGATTTGCGCGAAGTTGTTGAGCACAAGGCACAGCAAGCGTACGGCGTTGTCAAAAAGCCGGTGCTTGTCGAAGATGTGGCTATGATTTTCACAGCCTTTCACGCTTTGCCGGGTCCGCTCATAAAATGGTTCGAAAAGGGCAGCGGACTGGAGACGATATGCCGTATGCTGGATGCTTTTGACGATCGTAGCGCCGAAGCGCACACGATGTACGGCTTGTTTGACGGTGGGCAGTTGCACATGTTCGAAGGGATTATGCGCGGCACGATTGCCGATAAGCCGCGCGGTGACGGCGGCTTCGGATTTGACCCGATTTTTATCAATGACGGCCAGTCTTTGACGCGTGCCGAAATGGACGAAGTGACGTACGCCAAAACATCATACCGCGCCGAGGCGCTCGCAAAGTTGCGGGCATTTTTGAAAACTCCCTGAGATGATAGTCGAGGGTTGACAATACTACAGAATCGGTTACGCTTATAGGTAGTTCGTGCGCTCAAAAGGCGCGAGAAACAAATACCATCCAACACAAAACGTTACCCGCGCCCGGGTGGGCGCGCACGAAATCGAAAGCCGGGGTCATACCCGGCTTTTTGTTGCGCCTTAAGCGGCTAGTGTACAATGACAAGCAAGAGGGCAAAAAATGATCAAATACTACTACAAAAGCCTGCGCACGCAGTACGTGCAAGAACTGAAAGGGGGCAAGCGCGGCACATGGGTGTATGCCGAAGTACCATCGCATAAAGAGCTTGCGGATCTAGCTGAAAAGTACAACCTGGAGTTTGATCTGCTCGAAGACGCGCTGGATGAAAACGAAATGCCACGTCTTGAGAAAGAGGATGGCAAAAGCTATCTGTTTGTCCGTTTCGCGTATACGAATGCTGACGGCGAAATTGATACGGCGCCGCTACTATTCGTGTTTGCTGAAGAAATCGTATTGACTATATCGCTTGCCCGCCTGCCGGTGCTCGATAAATTTCTATCGGGAAAGGTGGAGTTTGCCACAACCCAGCGCGCCAAGCTCATTCTGCAAATTTTGCATGAGGTTGTGGACCAATACGACGTGCACATCGCCGGCACGAGCAAGAAGATTAAGCTGATCCGTTCGCGCCTGCGCGGTCATGGCATCAGTAACCAGGACTTCGCTGACTTTGTGGTTATCGAAGATGAGCTGAATGAATTCTTAAGCGCTCTGCAGCCGACGAATGCCATGTTCCGTCGGCTTTTGCTCGGGCGGCACATCCCATTGTTTGAAGAAGATCAGGACTTGGTAGAAGACTTGCTGTTGAATAACGAACAGTCCATCGAAGTCTGTAGCTCGAACATCAAATCCATCGTCAACATCCGCGAAGCATATAGCGCGATCAGCTCGAATAACCTGAACCTGACGATGAAGATCCTGACTGGCGCTACGGTTGTCATCGCATTGCCAAATCTTTTTTACGCCATGTATGGTATGAATGTATCATTGCCATTCCAACATGAGCCATGGGCCTTCTGGGTGTTATTAGTCGTAACGTTGAGCCTGCCCATGCTTGGTTTCTGGGTCGCGCGGCGCCGTAACATTATCTGACGCTTCCCATTTTGCCGATTTGCTGGTAAACTATCTCTGTTCGAGGGGCATTAGCTCAGTTGGCTAGAGCGCTTCAATGGCATTGAAGAGGTCATCGGTTCAAGTCCGATATGCTCCACCATTTTCATTTAGTAGGATGGTGACACCAGGAAATCAGGAAGAGGACAGATATATGACTGACCGGACCGACAAAACATATGCAGGCGTATGGTATGCGCAGGTTACGTACCCAAGCAAAGACGACAGTGGCGAAGATGTGACCGAGAATCGTATGGAGGCTGTCCAAAAGGGAAGAGATATCGTACTCACGAGCATTCCCAACGACGAGGGTTCCCACATGGTAATACGCCTCTCTACTGATGACAATATAGCAACAGGTACGTGGCACGAAACGACTTCGCCGTCTGGTGATTTTGGCGGTGCGATGTATAGCGGTGCCGGCCAGATGGTTATTCACGAGGACGAACAGCTGATGGAGGGCCAATGGGCGGGTGTCGGCTACGACCGCAAGCAGAATAAGTCATACGTCTACACGGGGCGTTGGAAGTTGTCACGCGTCGAAGCATAGCCTTCTTCCGTATTGATGTAACGCGGTCATCCTAGGTATACTTAAAAATCGATGGGGTATTAGCTCAGTTTGGCTAGAGCGCAGCATTCGCATTGCTGAGGTCCGGGGTTCGAGTCCCCGATACTCCACCAAAATAGCAACCATGCCAAAGTTCCGCAGCTCGCGGACTTTTTTATATAGCGCAGTCGTTCATAACAATACGTCTGTCATCGTAACGCGCTAGCTCGGTATATTGTACGCCCTGACCGCAGCCATGATAGGATCACTCGGGTCAATGTTCTCATAGGAACAGCCGCCGCCCTGGCCGGTATAGAGCCAGAAATCGATCGCGGAGAGGTCGTTCTTGAAGTAGTCGGTGGCCTTGTCGGTTACGAGTAGCGTCGTCCGGTTCTGGAGTGTTGTGCCGTGGCTGCCGTCATCCCACGCATTGTAGAGCGTCGAAGAAGAGCAGGAGCCGGCTTCGACACCCGCTTCGTCGACCATGAACGGTTTGTTGAGCGCCTTAGCGACCGACTCTTCCGTTGCGAAATCCTCGCTAACCGCGGGGCTGCCCTGGTAGGCGTCGAAAGAGTAGTCGTGGTCGTCAACGACATCCAGGTAGCCGAATACGGTCCTAGCATTGCTCTCATCACCGCCGTCGATATCTCCCATGTCGGCTGGGGCTATGCTAATGAGCTGCTTGGCGCTGCCTGCGCCGGCTACTTCGGCTGCTTTGATAACTGCAGCGGAGGTCTTGACGTAGTTATTAAAGGTCGCCTGGCTGACTTGACCATCGTACAGGTTGACGCCGGCGTGCATGGGTTCGTTTGATATCTCCCATATTCCTACTCCCGGATCATTTGCCAGCGGCTTGACAACCGACTGCACCCAGTTGTACCAGGTACTGCCGGATTGTGGGGCGTCGGTGTAATAGGCAGCAGTTTTGCCGTTGTTGGCAGAATCTTCGGTGTCGCAGTTGATGTCGACATCGGCATCCGCTAGCGCAATGATCAAGTGATCGTCGTACTTGTCAGCTTCCTTCACGATACTTTCCACGAAGGCGGGCGAGTCGGAACTGTCGGAGGGGGCGAAAAAGCGCGCCAGGCTATTCTTCGGTATGCTTGAGAAGAATGTATCCATTTGGACGGTAGTCCAGTTGGTGTCCCAGCAGTCTCCGAGCGGGCTGAAATCGAAACTGATGGAACGGTATTGTTGGCCGTTCTGCATAAGTTTCATACCGGAGGCGGTGATAAAATTGCTACCTGAGTTTGATCCCGATCCCGAACTGGAGCCCGACCCAGCACCGCTACTAGAGGTAGTGCCGAACCGTACTGCCTTTCCCCCTATGGCGGAATCGTCAGATATAACGGATGCGCTTCCCGCGAGATTCCCGGATTGAGGCGATACGCTGACAGTACTGACTGCGGCACGTACAATGATGAAGAGGGCTGTGCCAACCACGGCAAAAATACCTACGAATAGGACCGCAGTTGTCAGTTTGGATTCTGGCAGTTTTGATTTTAAGGATTTCAGGATTTGTTTTTTATGCACGCCCATCTGAGTACGGTCCTTTAGCTCGTGATAGTCATGGGAGATGCAGGCGTCGGGTGCGCACCCAATCCGTAAGCTACTCCTCCAACGCTGCTTTTTAAGATAGCATATTTTCTGCTAGTCGATCACGAGGGAGTAGCCATCTATTGATCATTTTCTTCCAACAACCATCGCAGGAGGGTAACGACCGGGAGTAGACTATCGGTACGGAGCACTAGATCAAAGCCCTTGCACACATCTGATTCGCTGAAGCTATCTGCTAAGTATTCCGGCGTGTTACCATGTTTGCCACGGACGCGGATGCGGAGCGCGTGATCGCCAGCGACCATATCGGCGTCATGACGATTGTCGCCTAGTACAATCTTGCAGCGCGGATCATCTTCCGGTGCGACGCCGCCGAGTATTACACGCAGGGCGTGTTCGTGCTTATTGAGCGTATGGAGCATACCACTTTCATCCCATTCGATCACGACGCCGTTTTTGGTGTGAAGCCGGTTGGAGTGCACCTGTGTAGCACGCAGGCGCTTGGATTTGGCGATTTGCTCAATAGCGTCCGCTACGCTGGCGGATAATATGTGACTCTCTATGCCTGCATCGGTACAAACGTCGAATAGTTTGCGTGCCCCCCGCCGCAGCTGAATATGCTGCGCAGCTTGCTCAATGGCGTCGGTAGTCATGCCGTACTGCGCGTAACGGTTGAGTTCGTGCTTGGACCAGCGAATGACTTCCTCGACGGTCAGCTCGCCGGCACGTTCTTTGGCGAGGTTGGTTTTTCGCTCTGCATCACTGGCGGCGCGGCCATCTTCGGGCAGGATGTTGCGCAGTGTCTCCCATACGCTGTGACCGCGAAGGGTCAGCGTGTTATCAAAGTCGGTTACGAGCATGAGGTTCGTGGGCGCGGCTCCGCGCAGCAGGACAAGCTTGCGCTGGACGTCTGCTTGGTCTGCGACATCGAAGAAATGAAGATCGCATGGAGGGTCGGAAATATTCTTGTGTGTCATGGTATGGTGGAGATGCACGGCCACGGACGGATTCTCCTGTTTACGAATGTGGCGCGTTTACCATCAAAGGTACTTACAATACACGGTTTTGCTACCTAAGTAAACGGGCATCTTATAAGTGTATCAATTTCGTAGGTGCGTGCTATAATAACAATTACTACCAACAGGAGTACACGCATGGCGACAGACTATGACTTTTCAGGGGTGTGGCACAGTAAATACCGGGTTCCAAGTGGTCCGGACAAGAAGATCATCGTAACCGAGCACCAGGTAACTATGTATCATCACGGTGATCATTTGGTTGTAGAGAGCTTACCGAACACGGAGGGATCGTACATGATAGCGCGCTTTACGCTTGACGGACGTATCGCGACCGGTAGCTATCATAGCCAAAATTCACCGAAGAGTGCGGCCAAGCGTGCCCTCTACTATGGCGCAGCGCAGCTTATCCTCGACCCAGACGGAAATGCTCTACGCGGCAAAGGTGTCGGCTTTGGCAAGGACATGCAAGTCAAAATAAGCGACTGGGAATTAGTGCGCGTGCCGAATCACCACGCGGAAGCAGCAAAGAATGCGAACCGCTCCTCCGTAGAAGCGGCAGAGTAGTTCATTATTATAGATTTCGTGGCTGGATAGATCTGTTTTTACGTCTGACATGGGCGGCTGCTCTTCGGTGGCCCGCTTGACGTTAGCATAAGCGTTATCGCATAATTATGGACAATGCAAGATACCACCGCTATTCGGGCTGATAAGCTTACGGTTTCCCGTAGTGAGAAACTCATACTCGATGCGCTTTCGTTTGGTATTATGCCGGGTAAGTTGACTGGATTGATCGGCCCGAGCGGCGCAGGCAAAACGACGCTTATCCGTACGATTGTCGGTGCACAGAAAGTTAGCGGCGGTAGCATGCAAATTTTAGGCTCACCGGCAGGCAGCAAAACGCTGCGCAGGCAGGTTGGCTATGTAACGCAATCGCCTGCTGTCTACGGTGATTTGACGACGAAACAAAACCTGCATTATTTTGCGGCGATACTGGGCAAAGGCAAAGACGACGTCCGTCGGGTTATTAAGCAGGTTGATTTGGAAGGGCAGACCGACCAGCTGGTGAATTCGCTCTCCGGCGGCCAGCACGCGCGGGTGTCATTGGCGGTTGCGCTGCTCGGCGACGCGAAGGTTTTGGTGCTTGATGAGCCGACCGTCGGACTCGATCCGCTGTTGCGGGAACACTTGTGGAGATTATTTCGCAGCCTGGCGGCAGAGGGTCGCACGATGTTGATTTCCAGCCATGTCATGGACGAAGCAGAGGAATGCGACGATTTGCTTTTGCTGCGCGACGGAAGAGTCCTGAGCCACGGTTCAAAAGATCAGCTTCTGCAGAAAACGCACACTTCTACCGTTGAAGCAGCCTTTCTGAAGTTAGTTGAAGGAGCTGAAAAGTAATGCACCCCAAAATGACATTTGCTACTGCCGGTCGCGTATTACGCCAGCTGGTGCATGATCCGCGCACTATTGCGATGATGTTCGTCGTTCCGGTCGTGCTGCTCGGCTTGCTCTCCTGGATGTATTCGGACACACCGCTGATTTTCGATGCTATCGGTGCGTCCTTGCTCGGTATTTTCCCGTTCGTCATTATGTTTCTTATTACGTCGATTACGACACTTCGCGAACGTACCACCGGTACGCTTGAACGGCTGCTCACCATGCCTATCGGCAAGCTCGATATCCTGGTCGGCTATGCGCTGGTATTCGGGTTCGTAGCGGCGCTGCAATCATTGGTGGCGAGTCTGATCGCGGTACATGTGTACGGACTCAACGTGGCCGGACCGGAATGGATGTTGGTGGTCATCGCGGTTGTGGATGCCATCCTCGGCACGACGCTCGGTCTATTCGTGAGCGCGTTCGCGACGACTGAGTTCCAGGCGGTGCAATTCATGCCGGCGTTCATATTTCCGCAGTTTTTACTTTGCGGGCTACTCGTTCCCCTCGATAAAATGCCACGCGCGCTGCACGACATAGCGAATTGCTTGCCGATGACGTATGCAGTCGATGCTATGCAGCGCATAAGCTCGGAGATTACGGTTTCATCGACGACCTATCACGATATACTGGTGGTTCTGGGCTTTGCTGTAGCAGCTGTTTTGCTTGGTGCGGCGACTTTACGGCGGCAGACTACATAAAGACTGGTACAATAGCAACATGGATGATTTCTTCGCTCGCGTTTTCATGCGTAAATACGTACCGCAGTGGCTGTTCGCGGGCGGCGTTATACTGCTGATTCTTTCGGCGTTCATATGGTGGTTTGACGTGTACGAGAATCCCTACAATGTATATTGGGGCATGCTGGCCAATAGCTTATCAACATCAAGCGTCACGAAACATGTAGTCGATAAGTCCAGCACCGCAAACCTTGATCAGTACGTCGGCCAACAATTCGGCATACACAGTTTGGCGTACGGCCGTACTACGTTAACTAATACGACGAGTGTCGTGAAAACCGAAAGTATCGGCACGCTCAAGGATGACTACGTACGCTATACAGGCATCCAGACCAAGCAAAAGAATGCGCAAGGTAAAGATTTGGATTTCTCCAAAGTACTTGGCAAATGGGGACACTCGGTGGCTACAAATGCCTCGGCGCAGAGCAGCGGCACGCCGTTCTTCATTCAATCTATGCTCGGCCTCGGTGGAGGCAACCTCATACCGATAGCTAACCTAACGGCGACCCAACGCCAGAACCTGATAGTCCAATTGCACCAGAATGTCGTATTCAGCACGTCGTTCAGTGATGTTAAAAAAAGCCAGTTCCATGGTCAGCCAGTGTATACATACACGGTTAGTGTCGAGCCGGTGGCGTATGTCGGGTTTGAGAAGACATTCGCTGACGATCTGGGCATCAAAGCGCTCGACAGCATAGACCCGAATAATTATCAGGGACAGCAGGCGGTCAAGGTAAAACTGACCGTTGATATATACTCGCATCACCTCGCACAAGTCAGCTACACCGGTACGCAGCACCAGGAAACATATAGCAGCTATGGCGTGCCAATTAATCAAAAGCTTCCGAGAGCAACAATCTCCAGCCAAGCGTTACAAAACCTTATCAGTCACATTCAGTAGCGAGCGGGTTTGCGTAAGCGCGTAATGTGTATAATGGGTGCATATGCAAGTTATTGTTGATTCGCTCCTGACAGAATATGACCGCCAGGGCACAGGGAAAACGGTACTGGTATTGCATGGCTGGGGTGACAGCAGTAAAGGATGGCGAGATCCGGGCGCTGAGCTCGCTAAAGATTTCGATGTCCTAACCGTGGATTTGCCCGGATTCGGCGGAACGCAAGCACCGAAGGAGACGTGGGGGCTTAACAATTATGCTGCCTTCGTAGCTGCCTTTTTGAGGAAAACACGTGTGAAGCCTTTCGCTGTAATCGCACACAGTAACGGCGGCGCGATAGCGATTCGCGGGTTGGCAGATGGCGTACTACAGGCGGACAAGTTGGTGTTGCTCGATAGCGCCGGTATCCGCAATGTATATTTGGGACGCAAGAAAACGCTCAGGATGGTCACGAAGACCGGGAAGCTACTGACCAGGCCGTTACCGGCTGGTGTGCGCAAGCGTTTGCGACGCAAAGTGTACCAAACGGTCGGCTCGGATATGTTCGTTGTGGAGCGGCTGCAGGAGACCTTCAAAAAGGTCGTGACTGATGATGTACAGGGGGATGCGGCGGAATTGCAATTGCCAACCCTACTCATCTATGGCGAAGATGATCTTAGCACGCCGGTCCAGTACGGGCGTATGTTTCATCACCTGATTGCCGGGTCGAAACTCGAAGTCATTCCGGGCGCCGGGCATTTTGTCCACCGCGACAAACCCGAGCAGGTACTGCCGTTAATCCGTAAATTCTTGAACACATGATTCCCGCGATTTTTAGCTTGTATAATCTTCGATACCCCTCGATTTTGGTGTATATGCTGCAAAGTACCGAATATCGCGTCGGGCCGTATCTTGCCTGGTACTGGCGGACGCAAGATTTCAGCAAAGTCATGCACCGTCGGACGCTTGACCGTACGAAAGCGGCGCGTTTATTGCTCATCGCATTACGTGCTGGCATGTTCGCACAAGTGGTAGCAGGCGTGGCTCTTATTGCGGCCTGGTATTGGTGGAATGTTGCGGGCGGCTGGGAATTTGGTTTGGCGCTCGTGCTGTCGTACCCGATTGTCTGGGCGCATCTGGTAGTGATACCGCTCGTCATGGGTCGTGAGTTGCGCACGCGGCCGCAAGAACGGCGGCTTATCAGGAAATCAAGTGCAACATTTGCCGAGCATGCAGCAGTACGGATCGCGATTGCCGGCAGCTATGGCAAAACGAGTATGAAGGAATTGCTATTGACGGTTTTGCGTGAAGGTAAAAAGGTCGCGGCTACGCCCGCAAACAAGAACGTGGCCATTTCACACGCCCAATTCGCATTGACGCTGCAAGGTGACGAAGAGGTGCTAATCATCGAATACGGCGAAGGTGCGCCGGGAGATGTGGCCAGATTTGCCAAAACGACGCATCCCACCCATGCGGTCATCACGGGCTTGGCGCCGGCCCACCTCGATCGGTACAAAACCGTGGAGCGGGCAGGCAAGGATATCTTCTCGGTTGCCGACTACTTGCACGGCGATAACGTGTATGTGAACAAGGAGTCTGCAGCGGTCGAGCCGTTCCTGAAAGCCGCATATCATACCTATAGCGCCGGTGGTGTGCTTGGCTGGAAAGTAAAGAAAGTCGGGCTGAGTGTCGATGGAACGAGTTTTGACCTGCAGAAAGGCAAACGCAAACTGCATCTTACGAGCGGACTGCTCGGCAAACACCAGGTCGGGCCGCTGGCCCTCGCAGCAACGCTCGGCCTGGAGTTGGGTTTAACTGAAGAGCAAGTCGTGGCCGGCGTCGCCAAAACCGTGCCGTTCGAGCACCGCATGCAGCCGTACCAGCTCGGCGGGGCGTGGATTATTGATGACACTTATAACGGTAACATTGAAGGGGTTCGCGCCGGACTTGAGCTGCTGAAGGCGTTGCCCGCAAAGCGGAAACTATACGTCACGCCCGGCTTGGTCGACCAGGGTAAAGAGACCGAAGCGGTGCATCGGCAAATGGGCGAGTATATCGCCGCCGCAAATCCCGACGTCCTCGTATTGATGCAGAATTCCGTAATCTCGTATATCCAAGAAGGTTTGAATACGGGCGATTACAAGGGTGAAATGCGCGTTGAGCAAGACCCGCTGGAATTTTACACGAACCTCAAGCATTTCGTAGCCGCCGGCGATATCGTCCTCATGCAAAACGACTGGACCGACAACTACGCGTAATCGACCAGCATTGGCCGTATGTCACTGCTCAGACTCGGGAGGCCGCATAATTAAAAAGCATAGCCAGCCGATAAATCACACTTTGTCCTAATTTGCAGGTAGTTTTTACACAGTTTTCGACATCTCTTCAGGTAAAGTGCTTGCATTAAGCTTATGCTTAGTCGTATGCTGAAACTGCAGTCAATATTCAGCAATTATCCAGCGACAGGAGCGACATGGACTTACCACTTATCCAAGCATGGCATTTTACGATAAAGAACATCGTATGTCCTATACTAAAAGTGACCAATCAACACAAACAGCGCTTCGCGGCGCTGTTTTTAATTGCTGTGTTATTGTTCAGTTCCAGCTCGCCTTCCATCGTGTGGGCACTCGTTCAGGCTGCCCAATCTCAACCAAGTACTCAAACGCAATCTCCT